>OGWV01002759.1_pt1 | contig 10619 bp, 6 predicted proteins | sample 1576081 | NCBI WGS metagenome assembly OGWV01 (sample SAMEA3541541, study PRJEB24748) | human gut metagenome | biome: human gut; feature: human-associated habitat; material: faeces | place: China | collected 2012 | reverse complement strand
CCTTCCACCGCAACGGTGGCCGTCAGGCGTTCCTGGGTGCCCACGGTGCGGAGCAGCAGGTCACTCTTGTTCAAGGTCACCTTGCCGATATCCGAAGTCACCGTGACGCTGCACCGCAGAGCCTGGCCGTTGGAGACCATTGCCGTGATGGTGGTGGTGCCCGCTGCCTGAGCTGTGACAAGGCCCTTGTCGCTGACCGTAGCCACCTCAGGGTTGCTGCTCATCCACTGGTAGACATAGAGAAAGGAGTGGTCGCTGTTGGTCAACTGGAGCTGATGGGTGGGGTGCAGGTCATTGTACTGCAGCACAAGGCTCAGGCTGGTGGTATCCAGCGTGGGCTTTTTTCTGGCTGCTTCTTCATTTTTGCGGGTCACGGTCACCTTGCAGGCGGCACGTTCGCCGTGGTCGGAGATGGCGGTGATGATGGCAGTGCCTGCATTGCGGCCCGTCACCTTGCCGTCGCCATCCACCGTGGCAACATTGGAGTTGCTGCTCATCCAGACGATGAAGTAATAATCGCTCTGGCCGCTGGTGTACAGGTAGCCCTTGGGGCGGGGGTCATCATCGGTGATCTCCAGCTCCATCTCGGTCAGCTCCAGTTCCAGCTTGGAACCGGTTCCGGTCAGGCCTGTCAGCACACCGGGCGCGGCCTGCGCGGGCAAAGGGGCAGCCAGCAGGGCCCCGCTCAGAGCCAGCAGGGCCAGAAGCCGCCCCGCGGTTTGGAATTTCCATTTCATTGGGTCGAACTTCCCTCCTTGTTTCATCCCATGGGATCAAAGGAATGCCGCACACATGGAAAAATTTCGCGTCCATGATTTTTCTCACTACTGATTCATTTTACACGTCCGGCCAATGTGGGTCAAGTTCTTCGCCCAAAGTGCTGTGCTTTCGCACCCGATTTCGTCGGGAATGCCAGTTTTTTCCGATTTTTTTGTGCAGAACATCAGGGCCAAAAGGCGCTCAGTCACCTCCGGTGACAGCTCCCCTGATAGGGAGGCCAGGTTCACGCGCTTTCTTCGGTGTAATACTGTGCCTGGGCGTTCCACAGTTCGTAATACTTTCCATCCGGCTCCCCCAGCAGTTCCTCATGGGTGCCCTGCTGGACGACCTCGCCGTGGTCGAACACGGCGATCTCATCACAGAACTTGCAGGAGGACAGCCGGTGGCTGATATAAATTGCAGTCTTATCGCCCGCGATCTCGTTGAACTTTGCGTAGATCTCCGCTTCAGCCACCGGGTCCAGGGCGGCGGTAGGCTCATCCAGCACGATGAAAGGTGCATCCTTGTACAGGGCCCGGGCAATGGCAATCTTCTGGGCCTCGCCGCCCGAGATGGTCACGCCATCCTCGTCCAAATCTTTATAAAGGCAGGTGTCCAGCCCCTTGGGCATCCGGGCCAACCGGTCGGAAAAGCCCGCTTTTTGCAGGCAGTCGGCAGCACGGGCGACATCATAATGCTGGGCCGTGGCAACATTCTGGCCCAGCGGCAGGGCGAACAGCTTGAAATCCTGGAACACCACCGAGAAGATATCCATGTACTCATCGTAGCGGTACTTACGGATGTCGATGCCGTTGAGCAGGATGACACCCTCGGTGGGGTCATATAGGCGGCAGAGCAGCTTGATGAAGGTAGTCTTGCCGCTGCCGTTCATGCCCACCACGGCCAGCCGCTCCCCCACCTTGAAGATCATGCTCAGGTGGCGCAGGGCATATTGCTCGCTGCCGGGGTACCGGAATGAGACATCCCGGAACTCCACGGTATACTGGCGGTCGCTCCGCTTTTCGGTGGTCAGGCTGCCCTTGTACATCTTGTTGGGCAGGTCAAGATAGTCATAGAGCGTTTTCAGGTAGGGGGCGTTGAATCTGCAGTCGCCCACGGCGGTGAACAGCCCGCCGATGCCCACAAAAAAGTTGGTGGCTGCGCCCACATACTGGGTCACAGCGCCCAGACCAAAGGCCCCGCCGTAGGCCTTCAGGCATACAAAGAGGTAGGCAAGACCCATGAGCAGAGCCGAAACGGCATTGCCCGTGGCATTCAGGATGCCGAATTTCCCCTTGCGGGCCCGCTCAAAGGCAGGCATGGAGACGGCGGCGTGATCTTTCAAAAACTCGAACTGGTCGTACATCCGCACGTCCAGCGCCTTTTTGTCGTCCCGACATACCCCCATGAGGAAGGCCCAGAGCCGGTTGCCCCGGCGGCCCTCCTCCTCGATATCCGGGCTGCTGATGCCCGCGCTGGAGGCGCACACCGGCGAGAGCCACGCCACGGCTAGGATCAGCACCAGCACTGCCGGAACACAGAGCGGGCTGTTGAAGACTGTCAGCGGGCCGGCGGGCACCCTGGCCGTGAACAGCCCCACAGACAGCACCGCGCCGCCCAGAATACGGAATACAGCCGCGGATACACTGTCCAGCAGCGCCACAGCGTTAGGATTGCCGCCGCTGCAGAAGCTTTCGCTCTGCTGGATGAAATTGTAGAGGTCGTAGACCTGCTGGCTGTCCTCGTCGGCATAATCCATGGACATCTGCTTTTCCATAAAGCAGTCATGGCCCAGCTGCCAGTTCAGCTGTTCCCGCTCCACGCTCTTCCAGTGGAGCAGGCCCGACCGCACCAGCGTGAGCAGAGCGGTCACGCCCAGCACCCACGCCACATCCACGGCAAGGGCCTGCGGGTCCCGCGCGTCCGACAGCTCAGCCACCAGCCGGGCCGAGAACCAGACCACGGCATAGGGGCTGACGGCATCCGCCAGTGCCCACAGCACGGTGGACAGCACAAAGCGGGGCGTATTTTTCCAGTAAAAGCGCCAGGCCCGCAGGGTCAGCCGGACGCTTTTCTTCAGGGTCATTTTTTCTTCGTTCATACGGCCTTGCCCTCCTTGTAATATTTGCTCTGCACCGCAAACAGCTTGGCATAGCCGCCGTTTTGGGCCATCAGCTGGTCGTGGGTCCCCTCCTCGACCACACGGCCGTTTTCAAGGAAGAGAATGCGGTCACAGAAACGGGTGGAGGCCAGTCGGTGGCTGATGAACAGGCTGGTGCGGCCCCGGGTCATCTCGTTGTACTTCTGGTAGATATCATCCTCGGCGATGGGGTCAAGGGCGGCAGTGGGCTCATCCAGCACAAGAATAGGCGCGTCTTTATACAGGGCACGGGCCAGCATCAGGCGCTGGGTCTGGCCGCCGGAGAACTCCACGCCGTCCAGATAGACATCCCGGCCCACATGGGTCTTGATACCCGCCGGGAGGGATGTGATTTTTTCCGTCAGCCCTGCCTGGTCAAGACAGTACCGCACCTTTTCCTCGTCGATGCCGTCCATGGCCTGGGCCACATTCTCGGCCACCGTGCAGGAGAGCACGCTAAAATCCTGAAAGACCGCTTCAAACAGCTTGTAGTAATCCCGGCGGTTATACTGCCGGATATCCTGCCCGTTCAGCAGAACACGCCCCCCGGTGGGGTCAAGGAAGCCGCAGATCAGCTTGACCAGTGTCGTCTTGCCAGCGCCATTCAAGCCCACGATGGCCAGATTCTCGCCGGGGTGCAGTGTCAGGCTCATGTGGGCGATGGTGTTTTTCTCCGCACCGGGGTAGCGGTAGCTCACATCCTCCAGCTGCAGCTCATAGGGCATATCCAGCCGCTTTTCCAGCGGGATGCCCTCCTCAAACCGGAAGGGTTCCGGCAGCTCGAGGAACTCCCGGATGGTGGAGATGTCCAGGCTCTGCTTGCGCAGGAGGGCAAACTGCTCCATCAGGCCTGTGACCCACTGGGCAAAGCCGGAGGCCGCACCGAAGTAGAGCAGGAATTCCGACACCGGCAGGCCCCTGGTCACGGTGAGCCAGAGCAGATAAGCATAGGCCGCACCGTTGCGCACCAGCAGCAGGGCCAGGTCGATGAGGTTGGCGGTCAGGTAGGCGCGCTCCCGCTTTTCGAGAAAGGCATAGTTGAGCCGCAAAGCAGAATCGTACAGGTCAGTGAGCCACTGCCGCAGGCCGAAGATGCGGATATCCTTGCCGAACTCGCGTCCCTCGGCGGTGTTGCGCAGGTAATGCAGGCTCCGGGTGATCTTTGCCCCCTCCTCCCGGTGGCGGTAGCCCCACTCGTTGATATTCCTGGTGGAAAAATAGCTCACCACAGCGGTCAGGGCCGTCAGGACACAGAGCCAGGGGTTCAGCCCGGACAGCAGAGCCAGATACACCCCGAAGCCGATGAGGTTTGTCAGGATATCCGTCCAGCTTTTCCAGAAAGCCTCGCCGGAAGCACGGTTGTTCATACAGGCATCGTGGCCCTTCTGGTACATCAGACGGAAGGCTTCATCCAGCAGGTTGGCATAGGCCGTGCGGGTGCGCTTGGTGTTGATGCGCTTCAGCAGCTCCAGCCGCACGCCGCACCGGCCAAACATGGTGAGGTGGTCGATGTAGTAGCACAGCGCTGTCAGGGCAAACAGCAGGATGGTGAACCCGCCGATGGCACCCAGTAGCTGGCCCAGCGGCGCGCCGCTTTCCAGTTTGCCCAGCACCGCCGGGCTGATGAGCATTTCGGCAGTGGTCTTGCCTGCCGTGCAGACGGCCAGCAGCACCACCAGCAGCGGCACGCTCCGTCGGGTGTCCCAGGCCACCGAGAGCATGTAAGCAGTGTTCTGCCAGACATTGTATTTGGGCTTTGGCTTTTTGGTTTTCTCGTTCTTTCCCATTTTGGAATCCCCTTTCACTTGTCTGGCAATGATCCTAACACAAAAAATCGCCCCCGACACATTCCGGGGACGAAACGCCTGATTTGGGGGATGAATTGCTAAACCTGTGGAATCAATATCTCCGTCGTGAATGCCCCATCCTCGCTGTTGCGGCTGAGGTAGCCATCCAGCTTTTCCACGATGGCATCAATGCGCACCAGCCCGAAGCCGTGGCCCTCGCCCTTGGTGGTGACAAAACGGCCCGCAAGCTTTTTCTGCTTTTTAGTTGCCGTGAAATTGGTGAAGGAGATATAGAGCTGTGTGCCCTTCATATCCATATATACCCGGATGAGCCGCTCCTCCTCGGGCAGCTCCGCACTGGCATCCATGGCGTTATCAAAAAGGTTGCCCAGGATACAGCAGAGGTCAAGCTCACTCATTTTCAGTTTGACCGGGATATGGGCATCGATCTGCACCGGGATATTTCGGCTCTTGGCAAGGGAGATCTTGCTGTTGATGATGGCATCAGCCATGGCGTTGCCGGTTTTTACAGCCAGATCAACAGTGTTCAGGTCGGTATCCAATGCATCCAGGTAGGCTTTGATGCCGTCCAGATCCCCCTGTGCCGCCAGCACCTTCATGGTCTGGATGTGTCCCCGGTAATCGTGCCGCCATCCCCGCATCTGGCGGTACATGTTGTCCACCTCTTTGTAGTGGGTCTCGATGAGCTCCCGCTGGTAAGCGGCGATGCGTTTATCGAGGAGCTTTGAAAAGAATTTAATTTTCATCATTAAGTTCTCTCAATGATCGCCCGGTTCAGGGGCTCATAGGCACCCCGGGGCAATGGGAGGGCGGTACCATCGGCCAGCACGACTTCCTTTTTGGTCACACGGCGGATCTGTTTCAGGTTCAGGATCATCCCCCGCCCCACCCGGAGGAAGCCTTCGTCCAGCTGGGCCTCGAACTCACCAAGCGTCCGCTTGACGGTGTAATCCTGCCTGGCATGAACCGTGACGTAATTCTGGTGCACGTCCAGATACCGCACCTCATACAGCGGCAGGCGCACCAGCTCGCCGGAAAGCTCCAGGTTCAGGCACCGGGCGTTGCGGCGGTGCTTTTCCCAGGCACGGTCGAGAACAGCAAAGAGCTTTTCGCGGCTGACCGGCTTCACCAGGTAGTGGAGGGCGGCCACGTCATAGCCCTCGGCAATGTAATCGGAGTAGCCGGTGATAAACACGATCTGCACGGCTTCATTCTCCTGCCGCACCGTTTTGGCCAGCGTCACACCGTCCGTGCCCGGCATTTCCACGTCCAGAAGTAATAGGTCAAAGCTTTTGTCCTCTGCGTAGCGAAACAGAAAGGCATCCGCCGAGGCAAAGCGCTCGCTCTCCACCTCAATGCCACGCTCTGCGGCCCACTGGTGCAGAATGCTCCCCACAAATTCAGCATCGGTCGTGCTGTCATCACAGATCGCGGCACGATATGACATAGCGGGCTCCCCTCTCTTTCCGTAAACTCTGGGTAGAGTATGACACACTTTGTCCGCAATTGCAACAAAAAGAAGCGGCTGACACGACAGCCGCTTCTTTTTGTACGATTTCATTTTATGAATTATTTTCAGTTGTGCTGTTTCAGAGCGCAGACCGCAATGCTCAAAGCACTCCAAGCCGCCTGATACATCAGGACAGCGGCCACCGACAGGGTGCCGATGCTGCCCGCGTAGGTCAGCAGAACACCGATGACCACCGAGAACCAGACCGAGACCATCTGCACCGTGGTGGCGCTCGTCTCGGCGTTCTGGGCCTTTTCCGCCGCGCGCAGGCCGCCGATCAGGCTGGCAAAGCCCTTATCATGCAGCATACAACAGCGGGCAGTCTCGTCCGGCTGGGCAGGGGTCAGCGCGCTGCACTGCTCCTGATCCAGCAGGGTGATCATCCCCTCGGGCAGATGGTAAGCCTCGGTGATGTGGCGGGCCGTCAGGCTGGGGTCCTCGCAGGTGACCAACAGGCGGATGTTCTCCCGCTGCAGCACCTCCAGCCCGCGGGCGGCGTTGCGGCCGCCCACATAGTGGAGCACGAACATAGCGTGCAGGCTGCCGGAAACAGCCAGATACAGGATCTGCAGCGCGCCGTTCTGGGAGTGCTCATCCTCGTACTCCTGCTCAGGCAGGGGCACGCCCTCCCGCTCCATGTACAGCCGGTTGCCGATGAGCACCCGGTTGTTATCGCACCAGGCAGCAAAGCCAAGGCCGTGGTGGACCTCCAGATCCTTCACAGGGTACAGGATCTCGGTGCGGTCCTCGATGATCTGGCGGAACAGACCCCGCAGGGTCTCGCAGCTGTGGTTGAGGATGCTGGCCGCATAGAGGATGGCACGGTCGATGCGGCCGCCCTTGAAGATGCGGATATCCTCCAGGTTCACGCTGTCGGCGGTAAAGAGCTCGTCGGCATCCACCTGCACGGTGTCCACACCGCCCAGCTCCTCAATGGCGGCCCAGCCGGGCACCACGGCACCGGCGGCGGCAGCGGTCTTTTGCAGGCGCAGAGACGCGATGCCCGCAACCAGGGTGGAGGACAGCGGTGCACCCATGCAGAGCATGGAGGTCAGGGCTGCGGCCATGCCGTTGGGCCCGCCGCCAAACAGCAGGAACACCAGCCCGCTGAGCACGGCGGCCCCCAGCAGGATCAGGGCCGTCTTGCGGGCGCGGCGCTCACTGGCACGCTCCCCGAAGCTCTGCTCCACCAGCGCCTCGTCCCACTGGACAGGGCGGCTGAGCAGCACCCAGGGGTCTTTCTGATCCAGGCTCCGGGCCAGCACCCGGATCAGGTCCTTATCCCGGACACGGAACGCGCCCTGCAGCCCCTCAGGGGATCGGGCGGCGAGGTCGTAGCCGTTTCTGACGGCAGTCAGCAGGACACGGCTGCCCAGCAGGGCCAGGAACAGGCCCAGTGCGGCCACGCCGGAAAGCAGCGTCCAGCTGGAGTTCTGATAGCTCTGGGCGTTGAGCAGGGCGACCGCAGCCTGCACCAGCGCACCGCAGGCAGCCAGCGCCGGCATGGTGTCTGCACTGGGGCGGCCCTTGAGGCCCTGCAGGCCATCCCGCAGGACAGGCCATCCCACAGCCAGCGCACCGGCCAGAAAGAGCAGGTTGGCGGCATAGAACGCCGCCGGGGCGATCACAGGATCAAGGGAGGCCACAGGGGCCAGCAGCCCCTCGGCAACAAGGCCAAAGTGGAGCAGTACCACGGCAAGGATGCCCTCCAGCACACACCGCAGCGTCAGCTCCGCGCCCATCCGGCGGAGCTTCTCCCCCACCTGCTCGGGCGTTTCCGGCTCGGCTTCCTCTTCAGGCTTCTCCGCAGCCTCCGGCGCGGCAGAGGCCGCTTCCTCAGCAGGCTGGGCCGGGGCCTCCTCTGCCGGTGCGGCAGGCCGGGCGGGTGCTTCGTCCTCTTCCAGTCCCATCAGCGGCAGGCTCATGCTGTCGTCCTTGCTGGGGGCCTCGGTGCGGGTAGGGGCCTGCGGTTCGTTCTCGTCCGCGCCCTTGCCAAAGAACTGGAAAGCCGTTTCCGGTTCCGGCTCAACCTCTGGCGCGGCTTCCGGGGCAGACTTCGCCTGCTTTACCGACTGATCCTCGGCAAACACCATGGGAATGGCCGGGCCCTCAGGCGCTGCGGGAGCTTCCGGCTCCACGGCCAGCACCTCTTCGGGGGCATCCTGCACCTCCTCCACCGGGGCGGGCTTGGGGGTGCCATAGAGCATGGCCTTGAGTTCGGCCATCTCTGCATCCTCCTGCTGCTCCTGCGGGGTCAGGGGTTCCCGGCGGCGGGGCGGCTCCGGCTTTTTCTCGGGCTGGGGTGCGGGCCGGGGTTCCGGCTTCGGCGCTGCGGGGACTTCCGGCGCGGTGGGCAGAGCCACAGGCTCTGCTTCCTCCAGCTCTCCGGGCTCCAATGCCAGCTCCAGGCCGGCCTCGGCTTCTTCCTCATGGCCCAGCACGATCTCACCCGTGGGCGGCAGCTCATTCTGCACGGCCGGGGCGGCGGCAGGCTCCTCTTTGTCCTTTTCGCGGTGAAAGAGCTTGCCCAGCAGGCTGCTGGTGCTCTCCTTTTCCTCATCGCGGCGCTTCATCTCTTCGGGCACCTGTGCCACGCTGGTGCTGAAAAACGTGCGGAACTTCTCGTTCTGCGCATCGATCTCTTCCTGTGTCAGCTCTTTGCGCTTATCATCCTTTGGCATCCTAGTCCCTCCCTGTTCTGGTCACGGCGGTCTGGCCGCTGTTTCTTACTCTGCGGCGCGCTGGCTCTGGATCTCGTACAGGATGATGCCAGCCGCTACCGAGACATTGAAGCTGTCCACACCGGTGCCCTGAGCGGCCATATCCAGCCGCACCACACCATCGCAGAGCTTTTTCACCAGCTGGGATACACCGCTGCCCTCGCTGCCCAGCACCAGTGCGATGGGGCCGGTCAGGTTGTTCTTGCGCAGGGGCACGCCGTCCATATCGGCACAGTAGACGAACACCCCCTGATCCTTCAGGCGGCGGATGGTCTCGCCGATGTTGGCCACGCGGGCCACAGGCAGGCGCTCGGCCGCACCGGCACTGGACTTGATAACGGTGGGGGTCACGGACGCGCCGCCCCGCTTGGGGATGACGATGCCGTGGGCTCCGCACAGCAGAGCAGAGCGCATCACCGCGCCCAGATTATGGGGGTCCTCGATGCCGTCACTCAGCACCAGGAAAGGGGGCTCCCCCTTCTCTCTGGCAACGTTCAGCAGGTCCTCCACGGTCACATATTCGATCTCGCTGGCAAAGGCAGCCACGCCCTGATGGCTCTCGGTGCCGGTCATCAGGCGCAGCTTGTTGGGATGCACCCGCTTGACCGTGGCCCCGGCCTCCTTGGCCATGGCGGTATAGTAAGCTGCCACAGCGGGGGCCATGCCCTCCGCGATCAGCACGGTATCCACGCCGGAACCGCTCTTGAGCAGCTCGGTCACGGGGTTTTTGCCGTAGACCAGGCTCTCATTCTTGGGCTGCTCCTCCGTGCTGCTGCGGCGGGGGCGGCGCGGCATTTTCTGTTCGTCCATTGATGTGTTCTCCTTCCATTCTATGGCAAGGCGGGCCGTTTGAGCCGCGCCATGGTTTCGTTCTGTTTCAGTTTTACTATATTTTGACACTGATACATCTTAAAGTATAGCATACCCCGGCATTCTTCGCAATGTTTGCCGAAGGCAAAAGTTTTCCACATTCAGCAGGCTATACAATCGGTAATTCGGCTCCGATTTTTCCACATGTTGAAAACCCGGTGGAAAATGTTCAAAAATCAAGTTTGTACGCCCACTTTCCGGGTGGAATTCCACAGTTTCCACCGAGTTTTCAACCTCTCAGGTTCGACACGCAAACTTTCCGCCGTACTTTTTGTAAAATTCAAGTCGGAATTATGACAATTTTTTGAAGGGAGATCCAGTGGTTTTTGCCAGAATCTCCAACATCAAAATGCCCAATGTGAATTTGTGTTGAAAACGCCGCGGGAACCGCCTTGATTTTATCCTGTAATTGGGGTATACTACCCTTAGGTTCGTTAAAGGATGCGCAATCTTGTATCCAAAACGGCTTTTTCACCCCAAAATGATTTTGCGGAGGTAATGAATAATGTTGGTAAATGCAACCGAAATGCTGATCAAGGCACGCGATGGCCACTACGGTGTGCCCCAGTTCAACATCAACAATCTGGAGTGGACCAAGGCAGTCCTGACCGCCTGCGAGGAAATGAAGAGCCCCGTCATTCTGGGCGTTTCCGAGGGTGCTGGTAAGTACATGACCGGTTTCAAGACCGTTGCCGCCATGGTCAGCGCCATGGTCGATTCCATGGGCATCACCGTTCCCGTTGCTCTGCATCTGGATCACGGCACCTACGAGGGCTGCAAGGCCTGCGTTGAGGCCGGCTTCTCCTCCATCA
>OGWV01002758.1_pt1 | contig 10620 bp, 7 predicted proteins | sample 1576081 | NCBI WGS metagenome assembly OGWV01 (sample SAMEA3541541, study PRJEB24748) | human gut metagenome | biome: human gut; feature: human-associated habitat; material: faeces | place: China | collected 2012 | reverse complement strand
GCGGAGGGCTGGAGCAAGGCGGGGCCGAGGCCGCCTCGATCAATTTGCGAAAGAAGCTTGACGGTACCCATTTCCGCAGATAAATGCCATATTTGATAAAACGCGTTACCAATGACAATGCCCCGTCCACGCAATCACGTGGACGGGGCATTGCTCTAGGTATGCGGTCAGCGACCCTGTTGCTTTTACTTAAGCTCGGGCCAGTAACCCTTGTTGGCCTCGATCATGTCGTCGAGAACTTCCTTGGCGACCTTCATCGACGGTACGGTCTTGTTGAGCGTGAAGGCCTTGAGCGCCTTCTCGTACGAACCCTCAATCGTAGCCTCGACCACGAGCTTCTCGGAGTTCAGCTGCTGCATCATAAGACCTTGCTGGAACAGAGGAATGTTGTCGCGGCTGATGACCTCGGGGCCGTTCTTGCCAATGTAGGCAGGCAGCTCGACCATAGCGTCGTAGGGCATGTTGGGGATAGCGCCCTTGTTCTCGCAAATGACCAGGAAGCGCTGCTTGGTGTCGTTCTTCAGAGCGATAGCCAGATCGGCAATCCAGTCGCCGTGGCTGCCCGCGTAGAACGTGCTCTCGTCGATCTCGCCCGTCTTCTCGTAGTGGTCGATGCCGTCGAAGAGGTTCTTCTCGCGCGTCTCCTCAACCTCGTTAGCTCGGGTGCGCTCGGGGTTGGAATGCTCGACGAACTCCTTCTGCTGCAGGTAGTAGTTCAGATACGTGTTAGGCAGGTACTCCGGGAAGCACTCCATGATCTCGTACTCGCCCTTCCAGACGTAGTACCAGCTGCCCTTGGTGTGGCGGTTCTGCTCGGGGTGCTCGTCAGTGGCCTCCTCGGGCTTCTTGGACATCAGCGAGCCCATGCCCTTGAGGTACGAATCGGGCAGCAGAATCTCGTGCTCCTTGATGTACTCGCGCAGCTGCGGGAGCACCTCCTCGCCCTTGTGGCGAATCGAGGTGAACCAGCCAAAGTGGTTGAGGCCAAAGTAATCGTACTCGACATCCTTCTTGTCGATATCGAGTGCGGCGCAAACCACGTCGATGATCGCGATCGGCATGTCGCAGATGTTGATGATGCGAGCGTTGGGACGCAGCACACGGCAGCCCTCGGAGACGATGGCAGCAGGGTTGGAGTAGTTGAGAATCCAGTAGTCCTTCTTGGCGTACTTCTCGACGTCATCGATCAGCTCGACCATGGGGAAGATGGTGCGCATGCCGTAGGCAAGGCCGCCGCAACCGCAGGTCTCCTGGCCCACGCAGCCATGGCGCAGCGGAATCTTCTCGTCCTGCTCGCGCATGGCGTAGCCGCCCACGCGCATCTGGGCAAACACGAAGCTCGCGTCGGTAAAAGCCGTCTCCTTGTCGGTGGTCACCGTGAGCTTGATGTCCAGGCCGAGGTCCTCGTGCAGAATCCAGTCCACGAGCACGCCGATCTTGCGCTGGCGCTCCTCGTTGATGTCGTACAGACGAATCTCGTCAACGTCGAGTTCGTCCTTGCGCAGAGCGATGGACTTGACGATGCCAGGGGTAAAGGTGGATCCGCCACCACACAGAGTAATGATCATTGTTTACTGCTCCTTCTCAATTGCGTTTTCGACCTTGTCGCGCATCTCGGCGACCTTCATGCCAAAGATGATCTGGATATTGTTGCCGTTGCGGTTGATGCCGCTGTTGGGCACGTGGTTGATGAGGTTCTCATCGATGAGGTCCGGGTTCTTAACGTTCACGCGAAGACGCGTAAAGCAGTTCTCGAGCTCCTCGATGTTGTCCTTGCCGCCAAGACCTGCGACCAGGTCGGCAATACCTGCATCGACGCCCTCTGCGGGAGCTGCGGCAACAGCGCCCTGCTTCACCGCGACAGACGCGGCGGCCTCGCCCTCGGCAACGGACTCGGCGAGCTCGGACTCCTCCTCGCGACCAGGCGTGTGGAGGTTGAGCTTCTTAATAAGGAAGGTGAAGAGGAAGAAGTACAGAGCGGCGTTGACGACTCCAAGCACCAGCATAACCGGCCAGTTGGTCTTGTCGACACCGAGGACCAGGTTGGAAACCACGATGTTGATGATGCCGCCTGCAGTCGAAGCGGGCACGGAGAGGACCTTGAGCAGGACCAGGAAGATACCGGAAAGAACCGAGTGAACGACAAAGAGCACGGGAGCGGCGAAGACAAAGAGGAAGTCCATGGGCTCGGTGACGCAGGAGAGCACGGCGGTGATGATCAGCGGGATGATAACGGCCTTGGTCTTATCCTTGTTCCCCTTGTAAGCGGTGAAGATAAAGGCGAGACCGATACCGATGTAGGGCCACAGGTTGTTGAAGGTGTAGCTGTTGAAATACGTGCTATCGGAGAAGGGCTGGCCCGTCATTGCCATCTCGGCGACACGGATGGGATAGGCGCCGGCGATAATCTGATCGCCCAGCGTCAGGGTGCCGCCCACATCGGAGAACTGGAACGGGGTGTAGATGAGGTGGTGCAGACCGGTGGGAACGAGCAGCTTGTTGAGCATGCCGTAGATAAACAGACCGATGTTGCCAGACTCCTTAATGATGCCGGCAACGGAGGAAATAGCACCCTGGACCGGAGGCCAAACGATGCAGAAGCCAGCGCCCATGATCCAGGAGATGATGATCATGATCAGGAACGGGAAGCGAACGCCCGAGAACATCGAAAGGGCAATGGGGAACTGCTTATTCGAGTACTTGTTGAACACGGCACCGGTGATGCAACCAAGAATGATGCCGCCAAACACGCCGGTATCGAGCACCTGAATGCCCATAACGGTGCTCTGGCCGGTTCCGGTAAGGCCGAGCATGCCGCTCGCTTCGGCAAGAGAGCCGGTGGCGTTGAGCACGATGTTATTGGCCTGAAGGAACAGGAAGAACGACATCAGGGCGATCAGCGAAGCATGGCCCTTGTTCTTCTTTGCCATGGCGCCGGCGATGCCCACGCAGAACAGAATCGAGAGGTTGTTGATGATAAACATCAGCGACTGATAGACAACGGCGCCCACAAGCTGGAACGGACCGGAGCCCAGCACGGGGACCACAGCGCAGATGGTCTTGTTGGTCAGAATGATGCCCACGATGAGCAGGATGCCGGCAACCGAGAGATACATCATCGGCTGAACGATCGACTTCGTGAACACCTCCAACGGCGCTTTGAAATTGAACTTCTTTTTTGCGGTCATAGCGGTACTCCCCTTCCTTTTCCGCAAATTGAGATAGGTGTGCCCTAGACAAGACCGTGAGCCTTGCCTTATATCAATCGATGTGTGGGCACGTTATGCCTAGAGACCAGGTTCTCCAAGCAGGTTAACAATGTGATATGCGAGATAACTCTTCTCGGCATCGGTAACGACAACGTTATAGGTAGACGCTAAGTGGTCGGCAATTGACTCCGCACACGAGAACGCCCTCGGATACGCCGTTTCATCGATACGGAACAGCGCGTCGCCATTGACCTGCCCCGCCGCGGGATCGAGCGCTCGCTGCGCAAAAAACTGCAGATGGCGAACGAAACGCTCGTAAGGCAACGAGGTGACGTCAAGGGTCGTGGCATAGTGCTCGGAAACAATCGCGAGCACGTCGCGAACAAGCTGGACCGAAACAATCAGACGGTCAGAGCGCTGCGGCATGGTGGCGTTGACGATATGCAAGGTGATGAAGCCCTGCTCCTCCTCGCTCATCTCGATGCCCAGGTAGTCCTTGATAATCTGAAGGGCACGGCCCGCGAGCGCGTACTCCTTGCGATAGAACTGCTGGATCTCGAGCAGCAACGGGTTCTCGCACGGAATGCCCTTGCGCTCGCGATCAAGGGCGAGGCTTATATGATCTGCGAGAGCGATGAGAATCTTGTCATTGATATCAACATTGAGCTCTCGACGAAGCATCTGAACGATGTCCTCGGAAATCACGAGGTTGACGGTGGGGATGGACTCTAAAAGATGTGCCAAGCGGTCAATCGTACGCGAATCCTGAGAAGTTCCCTCCTGCAACGCGTAGGTCTTTTCGACCGATGCCTCGTCGATGGCATCGCCGGCATGACGGCCAAAGCAGAGGCCTCGACCGATGACGATGAGCTCAGAGCCATCGTCCGAAGTGACCATTGCGACGTTGTTGTTGAAAACTCGCTTGATAACCACGGTACCCACCACAAGAATTTACTCGGAAAGCCAGACGACAGGCTCTTTAACAGCAACAGGGCCGGAAGCGTGCTCACGAAGAGTCGAGTTCTCCGAACGCTCGCACACGATAACGAAGACCGTGGGATCGAAGCCGGCGGCGCGGACCGCGTCGAAATCGACCTCGACGAGGGGCTGGCCCGCGTCGACATGGTCACCCTGGGCAACAAGCGCATGGAAGCCCTTGCCCTCAAGTTTAACAGTGTCGATTCCGATATGCAGCATCACCTGAGCAGAGCTGTCGTCGGACATGATGCCCAGCGCGTGCTCAGTCGGAAACAACGCCGCGACGGTGCCGGAAACAGGAGCGCACACCGTTCCCTCTTGGGGAACCACGGCAACGCCATCGCCCACGGCGCGGCTGCTAAAAGCGGGGTCATTGGTATTTTCTAGATGAACAAGCTCGCCGGAAACGGGAGCGAGGATTTCGAACTCGGAAGCTGCAGTCTTCTGCTCATCCGAACCGCCCATCAGGCGAGAAAAGAAACCCATGGTGGCATGTCCCTTCATAAATATAGCCCAACCAAAATCAAGCGAATGCATCCATAGAGACACACCCGTTCAAAGACTTTGGTTAGGCCCACGTCCGAGGGACTCGGTAACCTTCCGCATTTCTTTTTACGGGAGTTATTGTAGACAAGCCCAAAGCCAGAACAATCATTATGACCGGTGAGCGGTATTTTTTCTTCGATAAACGGTATTTAGGCGGCACTTAGGGGCGTTCCTTTCCCGCCGGCACTCGGGGACACTCTTCACTCTGGTGCATTGGGGACAGGTTTGTTTGCACCAGGTTGGTGCAGATTAACCTGGCCCCATTGCACCAATTTCGTATGCGCTAGACAAAGAGCTCGCATTCCTTCCGCACGACGCAAACCTTGCTCAGCATCTGGGAAACAGCGGATAGCTTGTTGGGATCAAGCTTACGAGCGCCTCGCGGGCATACGGCAATGCAGCGCATGCAGGAGATGCACGCCTCGCCAGCTGCTCGTTTGGGGTCACCCTTGTCGATAGCACAAACGGGGCACGCCGCGGCGCATGCACCGCAGGAGACGCAATCCTCTGTTGCCTCGGGTGCCATGCGGTGACCTCTGGCTTGTTTATAAGGACGATTGCCGGGAATAGAGGGCTCGGATGCATCCTCAGCCAACAGCTTTTGCTGAATTTGCTGCGCAAACTCTGCGAGCTGCGCCGCATCCTGCGCATCCGGACGACCGGCAGCAAACTGTCGCGCAATGGAATGTTCTGCAATGGCTGCAACTGCCGCGATTACCTGGAATCCCGCATGCTTCGCAACGTCCTCCAGCTCTACGAGCGTGTCCTCAAACGCGCGGTTTCCGTAGACGCACACCAGAACGGCCCGCGCTCCGTTGCCGTGAACCATGTTCAGTCGGTCGACCGCCACGGCAGGGACTCTGCCGGCATACGCTGGCACGGAGATAACAGCCACGTCGTCCTCAGTCATCGAGACAGCGCTGAAATCTAGCCCGCTATCGGTCAGATCGACGGTAACGGTCTTTTTGTCCAGCGCCCCGGCCACAAGGCCAGACACCTTCCGCGTTCCGCCCGTCGGACTAAACACAATTTCGAATACGCTCATCGAGGCACCCTCCCCCCTACGCCTGGCAACGCGTCAAGCCGTTTTCACATTCAGACAGAGTATACGGCGCGTGGGATCCCCGTTTTGGTGCACCAAACACCCCAATGCGCCCACCCTGCGCTGTCTGCCTCTTCGTTTTGCATAAATTACGGTACAGATTGTATATATTTACGGGATATCGCCGCGTTCTCCTGAGGTACCCCATCCTGGCCCGTGCAAAAAACGGAGTATTCTGCAACGTGACCGCGCCAGCACCGCCGCGGGTGGGCAAAACTGTAGGGCGCCGTATCGTTCTAAGTCCCGACATGGCGAGAATGACGCGCCCCTGCTCCGGAAAGCGGCGAAATCTGACTCGGAACGCTCGCTAGGGATATCCGAAGGCCACCGTTGGCGACGTCGAATCATATGCAGACAACTCGAACTGCAGAATACTCCAAAAAATGCACGGCGCACCCCATAGGACCCATTGCTGCATGGCGGAAAATAGGTCCTCAGCATCCCCCAGATGCATTCCCGAGAAAATCACGTTTGAATTAGCGATGGACACGGCAAACAAAAGGGCCCGAGCGTTGTTTGCTCGGCCCCTTAGCTTGTCTCACGCTAGCGCGCGATGCGCATCTTACTTGCGCTTGCCGCCGCCGTCACCGGGGCGACGGGAGCTGCCGCCGCGCTTGCCACCACGGCTGTTGCCATAGCTGCCACGGTTATCGCGACCGCCGGCACGGCCGCCACGGGAGCCGGTCTGGTTGCCGCCACGCCCGCCACGATAGCCGCCACGACGCTCCTCGCGGGTATCGTCGTAGTTGCGCCAGTCATCGCGACGATCGCGGCTGGCACGCGGGTCACGACGATCGCGCGACTCGTTAGAACGACCAGCGCCGCCGCGGCCGCCATTGCCGCGAGCACCCTCGCGACGCTCGCCGCCGCGGGTGCTACGCTCACCACGGCCCTCGCCGCCGCGGCGCTCGTCACGGCCACCGCGCTCGTCATCACGACCGGAACGACGGTGGTCGCCCGCACCGCGCTTGCCACCGCGCGAACCGCGGCCCTCGTCCTCGCGCTCGACACGACGACGGCCACCGCGATCCCCATCCTCGCGACGGCGGCGATGCGCCTCGCCCTGGAACTGCTTGGCACGACGCTCGGCACGGTTACCGCGCGGGGCCTGCTCGACGGCAGCGGCACCGCCGCGCTCCTCGGCAGCTACCTCGCGGGCCACGCTCTCAACAGCCTCGTCTACGCGAGCCTGAACGCCCTCGCGCACGCGGGTCTTGCCGCCGCGCTTGGGACGGCTCGGACGCTCGCCGTCGCCGCGGCGCTCGTCGCGACCGCGGTTGGAACGACCGGCAACATCGCCGTAATCGTCGCCGTTGCGCTTGCCGTCGCGACGCGCCTGCTCAAGCTTCTTCTTGCTCTTGGACTTGCCGCGCTTGGTCTTCTTCTTCGCCTTAAAGGCCGCAGGGTCGCGCTCGGGATCAACCGCGGGCGGGTTGGGACCCACGTGCAGGTCGCCGGCCTCGTAGATGTCGGCGGTCTTGTCCATGAGCTTCTCGATCTCGTAGAACTCGTCCACGTCCTGCTCGGTCACAAACGTGATGGCCCAGCCCAGCTCGCCGGCGCGGCCCGTACGGCCAATGCGGTGGATATAGTCAGTCGGCTCGGCCGGCACGTCAAAATTCACAACGTAGCGCATAGAAGGAAATGCAAGACTAAAAATAATAATAAGAAGTGGTGTAGGACTAGATAATATAGACGTTAAATACGCAACTAAAAAAGGAATCAAAGTTATGAATACACCATGTGCAAGTACAAGATCAGTAGCAGAACTTACAATAGGCCAAATCATCACAATAGCTAGATTTGTAAATATAGCTAACGTGACTATGAGAGATGGCGAATGGAACAAGAAAAGTTATATAGGAACAGAAATCTTTGGAAAAACACTAGGAATAATAGGTTTAGGTAGAATAGGTAAAGAAGTTGCAAAAATGGCGACTGCATTAGGTATGAAAGTAATATATTATGATATATTAGGAAAAATGGAAGGGTATCCAAGATATAAATTCTGTAGTTTTGAAGAAGTATTAAAAAATGCTGATTTCTTAACTATACACATACCTTATGATAAAGAAAAAGGTTACTTAATAACTAAAAAAGAATTCAATTTAATGAAACAAGGCGTATACTTTGTAAACAACGCTAGAGGTGCTCTAGTATGTGAACACGACTTAATAGAAGCATTAGATAATGGTAAAATCGAAGCCGTTGCAATGGATGTTTATGAAACAGAACCTAAAGTAAACCTAGAATTAGTTAATCACCCAATGGTGTCTCCAACTCCTCACATAGGTGCATCAACAGTTGAAGCTCAAGATAGAATAAGCAAAGAAATAGTAGAAATGTTAGTAGAATATTTTCAAGATGATGAGCAAATAGCATTATAAAATTAGGGGGAACGAGAAATGGCAATAATAAAACCTTTTAGGGCAGTTAGACCAGCAAAAAATTATGTGGATATGGTAGCAGAATTACCATATGATGTTATGAATAGAGAAGAAGCAAAAAAAATGGGAAAAGAAAATAAATATTCTTTTATCCATATTGATAGAGCTGAAGTTGACTTAGACGATAATATAGATGAACACGATGAGGCTGTTTATCTTAAAGCTAAAGAAAACTTAGATAAATTTAAAGATGAAAAAATATTAATAAAAGAAAAACAAGAATGTATTTACATTTATAGAGAAGTTATGGATGGCAGAGCACAAACAGGTCTTGTAGCATGTGTATCTGTTGACGATAATATCAATGGTGTTATAAAAATCCACGAATATACAAAGCCAGACAAAGAATTAGATAGGACTAATCATATAAAATACTGTAATGCAAATACAGGAACAATACTTCTTACTTATAAAAACAGAGAAAAAGTTGATGAAATCATAGACTATTATGTTAAAAATGAACTTCCAATATACGATTTTATAAGTGATGATGGAGTATTCCACACAGTCTGGCGCATTGATAGAAAAGAAGATTTAAAAGAATTAGTAGATGAATTTGATAAAATCCCTCATCTATATATAGCAGATGGTCACCATAGATCAGCATCTGCAGTAAATGTTGCGAAAGAAAAAAGAGATGCAAATCCAAATTATACAGGGGATGAAGAATTTAATTACTATATCGCTATGATAGCTCCAGAAAATGATTTAGAAGTCATGGACTATAACAGAGTAGTTAAGGACTTAAATGGAAATACAAAAGAAGAATTTTTAGATAAAATAGCTCAAAAATTCGATGTCGAAAAAGTAAAAGGAAACACACCTTACAAACCGCAGAAAAAAGGCGATGTAGGAATGTTTTTAGATGGAGATTGGTATAGAATTGAATTTGGAAAAAGATATACAAAAGTTAGAGATGAAGTTAAATCTCTAGATATATCTATATTACAAGATAATATATTAGATAATATTTTGGGTATAAAAGACCCAAGAAGAGATAAGAGAATCGACTTTGTTGGAGGAATTCGTGGAATAGGCGAATTAGAAAGACGAGTAAATAACGATATGAAAGTCGCATTTGCAATGTATCCAACAGGCATCGAAGAACTTATCGCAGTTGCCGATGCAAATAAAATTATGCCAGCAAAATCAACTTGGTTTGAACCAAAAGTAAGATGTGGATTATTCTTACATGATTTGGATTAATGATGATATATATTAGGAAAATAATATGAATATAATTAAAAGTGTAATAAAAGAGGTTCTTTTCAATATTATTGAAGAGAGCCTTTTTTGATGGGAATATTTATCTTTTCTTATATTATTTATTTAAATAAACCATCCCAAAAGTAGTAGAAAAGTAGTACTACTGGTAGTATTTTAGTGTAGTTATTGCCCTGATTTGTTGAATGTCACACTTATAAAAACTACAATTAAAAGTAAATAAAAATTATAAGGAGTAAAATAATATGAGGAAAAAGGGTGGAATTTTTAAGAAAATAACCTCAGTATTAGTTGCATTGTTGATGGTATTGTCGACTATAGCTATATCACCGATAAAAGCAAATGCTGCGACACCTAAGGGATATATAACAATTTCTGTTGAAAGGTTTACATTAGGATTAGGATATCTAATTGAACCAGTTAAAGTACCGTTTTATTCAGGAGATAATGGTGCAAAAATTTTAACTAGATTACTAGATGATTATGGTCTTGAATATAGAAATACAGGGAAAGTAGACGATACATCTGGATTAGTTGGAAGTACATTCTACTTATCATACATAAGAGATGATGAAAGCAAAAAAGCTCAAATTCCAAAATACATAACTGACCAAATCAAAAAAGAAAAAGGCGATTTATATGGAAGACAAGATAGCGATTGGCTAGGTGAATTTGATTATACTTATATGTCAGGTTGGATGTATTCAGTAAATAATGTATTCCCAGGATACGGTGCAGCACAATATAAACCTAAAGATGGTGATGTAATGCGTTGGCAATACACTGTTTGGGGATATGGAACAGATTTAGGTGCTGTTAGCAAATGGTCTGGAAAAGGATTCTGCAAAGTTGCAAACAAAACTAAACTTACAAAACAAATCGCAGAAGTAAACAGTGCATCAAATTCAAACAAATTATTAGCAAATAAAGATGTTAAATCAGCATATGATAACGCATACAAAGTTATGCAAGATATGACAATATCTCAATCAAAAGTAGATTCTGCATATAAAACATTATCTACTGCTGTTGCAAATTTCAACAAACCAACTCCAACACTGCGCATTCTCCACTACCACCCAGTCACATTCCGGTACTGCTATTTCCTTCTTAA
>OGWV01002757.1_pt1 | contig 10621 bp, 11 predicted proteins | sample 1576081 | NCBI WGS metagenome assembly OGWV01 (sample SAMEA3541541, study PRJEB24748) | human gut metagenome | biome: human gut; feature: human-associated habitat; material: faeces | place: China | collected 2012 | reverse complement strand
GATGCTTCATGATCGTGATCTACACTCGCTTCGCTCGGCAGTCTTTTTATATCATGAAGCGATGCTTCATGATCGTGATCTACACTCGCTTCGCTCGGCAGTCTTTTTATATCATGAAGCGATGCTTCATGATCGTGATCTACACTCGCTTCGCTCGGCAGTCTTTTTATATCATGAAGCGATGCTTCATGATCGTGATCTACACTCGCTTCGCTCGGCAGTCTTTTTATATCATAAGCCATACTGACAGCTTCTTTAATCTATTCTTATTCTAATATATTCCGGTCTGGTACACTTTGACATATCGTTCTGAAAACAAGAAAATCCGGAAACAAAGATTTCTCTCCATTTCCGGATTTCTGTCAAACATATTTTATTTTACGCGCAGAATCTCTCCTGCTTACAGCATTTTCTTTTTCTTAAAATAAATGATCTCTCCCGCAATGATGCAGATGCTGACTACAATAACGACCGGATACGCATATTTCCATCCGAACTCCGGCATATTTGGAAAGTTCATGCCATACCATCCGGCAATCAGGGTCAGTGGGAGAAATATCGTCGTTACTACCGTTAAGATACTCATGACCTTATTCTGCTGTACATCGATCAGTGACTGGTATAACTCACGGATCTGTACTAAATATTCCCGCAAGAGTTCCACATGATCATGCAGGCGTTCCACACGGTTCGCATAAAGCTGCCAGAGCGATCGCTCCTTGTCTGTCAGTATCTGTCCGAAATCACTCTGCATGGCATCTGCCAGATTGACAAGCTGCTCATAATATGCATGATATGCCGAAAAACGTTTCCTGTACTGCAGAATGATCTCATAGAAATGCTCCGGGATCTTTTTTAAAAGCTCTTCCTCAATGGAGGCTAATTTTTCCTCCTGCTGCTGCAGATAGATCACATCATCCTCGATCAGCATCTCAAAAATCATAACGAGGAACTGATGCATGCTGCACTCTGTGGGTATAATTTTTTCCAGCCTTCCAAGACACGTCTTTAGGAAACTGCCATCCTCGATCAACAGCAGTTCTTCACCTCTCAGATAAAATCCAAATACGATATACGTCACTCTGCCCTTTAGGGCACGCGGTATCTTCATCGTCCCAAACAGGCAGTCCCCGTAACTTTCTGCCTTGCAGTACTGTACCGGATTCATGCTGCGGAACAAATTCCGTTTATGTGGATACGCACCCTCTAATTCCTTAAACTCAGACAATTCCATCAGACAGATTTTCTTTTCACTGTTTAGATAATATTCCTGCATATTTTATTTTACCAATTTTGCGATCACTTTCACCAGATCCTCGATATTGGCACCGGAAGTATTGATGCACAGGTCATAATTTAACTTCTCGCCCCAGGTCTGTCCGGTAAAGAACTGATAATATTTGGAACGTCTCTTATCCACATCCTGAATATGACGTCTCAGCTCTTTGTCTGTAAAATGTTCCTGCTCCGGTGCACGCTTTCTGCATCGCTCCATGCGTGATTCCATATCTGCATAAATAAACAGTCGCAGTGGATTCTTGTCGCGCAGGATATAATCTGCACTTCTTCCAACGATCACACAGTCTGAATTCTCCGCAAGTTCCTGTACTAACAGGCTCTGCTCTCTGTAAATCGCATTGTTCTGTTCCATCACAGGATCCACGCCCATATAAAAAGTTCTTCCGATCGTAATCGGCATCAGGGCAGTCGGACCATTTTCCATTACATGCTGCACATAACCTTCTGCAAGTTTGGTTCTCTTTGCAATCTCTGTTATAATCTCGTTATCATAATAGGCAATTCCCAGTTCATCGGAAAGTCTCTTTCCAACCTCACGTCCGCCACTGCCAAATTCACGTCCGATTGTTATAATTTTTCCCATATGTATCATCTCCTGATTCATCATTTTCTATAAGTAAACTATAGCACTTTCCCGCGTTAACGTCCAATTCTATTTTCTAATCAACACTTTTTAATGATTCCGTCATGCTGATCGCATCGATCTTCTTTCGCATCAGCCGGTCCACAAACCAGGTAAACACCAGAGTCAGCACCACACTATATACAAAGCTGACCGGTTTTACATGTACATCAAAGGCCACCATATCCACGACAATCTGGCTCATGACAAACCGGTGCAAAAATACACCGAGCACAAGCCCTGCAAGTGCGCCGAGAAATGTCAGAATCGTATTTTCCCGGAACACATATGCGGCTGTCTCATTTTCGTAAAACCCGAGCACCTCGATCGTTGCGATCTCGCACACACGCTCCGTAATATTAATATTTGTCAGGTTATATAAAACGATAAAAGCAAGTCCCGCTGCACACAAAATAATGACCACAACGATCAGATCCATACTGCCCATCATGCTTGAAAAACGTTCCATGTCATCCTGTGAAATATTGACCGCTGCCACATCCGACATTGCCATCAGGGATGTTCCAAGCAGATGTGCATCTGTGCCCTCAGAAACACACACAAATGCGTTTTTGTATTCCGGTTCCGTTTTCATCTGTTCTTCATAGGTATCCGCAGACAAATAGACATAATTATATACAAAATTTTCACACAGCCCGCTTACCGTCACGGATATGGTTTTCATGTCGGAATCCTGCAGTGTCACGGTATCTCCGGTCTTTATCCCAAGTTCATCTGCCACTTTTGCGGAAATAACCGCCTCTCCCTTTTTCGGGAATGTGATCGGTACTCCTTTTTCCGTATGCAAATTGACAAACGGCGTCATATCCGAATCCGGATCTGCAATGATAAGGCTGACGGATTTTGTCTTTTCACTGCCAACTAAATCCATGCTCTTTTCTGCCACAAACACAGATTTTTCCACACCGTCCTGTTCTTTGCTTTCCAGTTCACTTTTTTGCTCCGGTGTGACGGACGATGAATAAGTCACACCGATATCATAGGTCTGGATCTGCGTATACTGCTGCGTCACAATTCCCGTCACAGAATCCCTCACCCCAAATCCGGTCACCAAAAGTGCGCTGCATCCGCTGATGCCTGCGACCATCATGAAAAACCGCTTTTTATACCGGAAAATATTCCGCATGGAAACCTTCTGCAAAAATTTAAGTCTCTTCCATACAAACGGTATATATTCAAGGAATACACGTTTCCCGGCTTTCGGTGTTTTCGGACGCATCAGCTCTGCCGCAACCTCCGTCAGTTCGCGGCGGACAGACACAAAGGTTGTACCGATAGAACAATGCAGTGATACGGTCACGGAAATGACTGCTAATTTCCAGTCAAACACATAAACCAGGGAATCCATCTTATAGAGCATGCCGTATGCATACCAGATCACTTTCGGGAATAAAAATGTCCCAAGTGCAAATCCGGCCACACATCCGGTCAGCGCCGCGGAGCCGGAATAAAACATATATTTTGCCATAATGGTATGTTCACTGTAGCCGAGTGCCTTTAACACACCGATCTGTGTCCGCTGTTCCTCCACCATACGGTTCATCGTCGTCACACACACAAGTGCCGCTACCAGAAAGAAGAAGATCGGAAATACATCAGCAACTCCGTCCACGATACCGGAATCGCTCTCAAAGCAGACATACCCAACATTGGTATCGCGTCCGAGCACATAGGTATCAGGATCTTTTAATTCCTTTAAAGTTTTCTCGCCATCACTGATCTTTTTCTCCGCTTTTTCTATTTCCTCATTGTAAGTTGAAAGTCCGTCCTCATATTCCTTTTTCCCATCTTCATACTGCGTTTTCGCATCGGATAATTCTGCTTCCTTTTCTGCTATCTGTGTTTTGGACTCTTCCAACTGTTTTTTCGCTTTTGCAATGGCGCTCTTTCCGCTCTCGATCTGCTTTTGGGCTTCCGCGATCTGCGCTCTTCCGTCTGCAATCTGTGCCTTCGCATCTGCAATCTGTGATCCTGCATCCGCTAATGCATCTCCCGAAGAAAAACTGCCTGCCGCACCATTTCCCTGATCTCCATTTTCGGAAAAAAGCCCCTCAGAAATTCCGTTCAATGCTTTCTGGATCTGTCCGACTCCCTGCGCATAACCGATTCCAAGTGCAACTTCCGCCTGATCTAACTGTGTCTCTTTCTCCTGAATCGCCTTTTCTGCTTCCGTCAGTTCTGCCTCTTTTTTTTCTAATTCATCCGGGGCATATTCCAATTTTTTCTTTGCATCTGCAAGCTGCTTTTCGCCGTCTTCGATCTGGCTTTTTGCATCTTCTAATTGTTTTTTTGCATCATCAAGCTGGCTCTTTGTCTCCTCTTTTTTCTCTGCAAGCTGTTTTTTTCCATCTGCAAGTTTTGTCTCTGCCTCCGAACGCACTGTCTGATAACGCTCTGCTGCAAGATCCTCCGTCAGTGCTTCCCACGCATCCTGTTTTTGTTCTATGTAAGCATCATATTCTTCACTGTACAAAGGAAAATCGCAGGCAGATTTCACATAAACTTCCGTATAATAATCGTCTGCAAATCCTTCCGGCAAAAGATAGACAAATCCGCTCACCCTGCCGTTGCCAAGCGACGTACTTCCGCGCTCAAACTGAGAATACAGAGGAGACTGCACGATTCCGGTGATCTTATACTCGCGGTTTGAAAAATGTTCCAGATCGTCCTCGTCATTGCCGTCGGACAATTTGATCGTTTTTCCAATCATGGATGCGCCGTAAAGATTAGAGTCCACCACGCACTCCCCTGCATTTTCCGGCAATTCGCCGTCCACAAGCACCAGCCGGTTAACATCCTCTGTGATGCTGTGCATTTTTAGCACGCGCTCTTTGCCGCCGCTCTCACAGACAATGTCAAACGTGACTGCTCCCTCTGCCGCTTTTACATCTTTTTGTTTTTTTATGGTCTCTACTTCATCCTCGGAAAAACCGACCGTGGAGATCAGGCGGTAGTCGTAAAGAGCTGTCTTATCAAAATAACGCTGCGCCGTTTTTAACATGGCAGGCTGTGTGACTTTCAGTCCTGCAAAAAATCCGACACCCAATGCAACGATCGCCAGGATAGCGAGAAAACGGCCGAGACTTTCCTTTATTTCCCTGAATGTTGATTTCCAAATCATTGATCTCATAACCGTCTACCACTCTATATCTGCAATGTCTACAATGTGTTCATTTTTTTCCATGGAAACGACTGTGCCGCTCTTTACCGTGATGATGCGGTCCGCCATCGCTGTAAGTGCCTGGTTATGCGTGATGACCACGACTGTTTTTCCCTTTTCGCGGCAGGTGTCCTGCAATAATTTTAAAACCGCTTTTCCGGTATTATAATCGAGTGCTCCGGTCGGCTCATCGCAGAGCAGAAGTTTCGGGTTTTTTGCAAGCGCACGCGCGATCGCGACACGCTGCTGTTCTCCACCGGAAAGCTGTGCCGGGAAATTTAACAGACGGTCTTTCAACCCGACTTCCTCAAGCACTGTTGCCGCCGGAAGCGGATCTTTACAGATCTGCGCCGCAAGCTCTACATTTTCAAGTGCTGTCAGGTTCTGCACGAGGTTGTAAAACTGGAACACAAATCCGATGTCGAAACGCCGGTATGAGGTGAGCTGTTTTTTGTCATAGTTTGAAATTTCCTGTCCGTCTAAGAATACCTGTCCGTTGGTTAAGGTATCCATTCCTCCTAATATATTTAAAATCGTCGTTTTGCCGGCACCGGATGCACCGACGATGACGCAGAATTCTCCTTTTTCGATCTCAAAATTGACGTCATGGAGGGCGGTGATGTCGAGTTCGCCGGTGTGGTAGATTTTGCCGACGTTGGAAAATGTTACGAATGATGGCATGGGTGGTGTCCTCTCTTGTGGGGTGTAGAAACGATAAGGTTTTGTTGGCGGGCCTGCCTGCGGAACTTTACCGTTTCTGCACCTTTGTTATTCGGTATTGTGTATTGTTGCTATAGCAAGTGTAGACCGTCAGGGATTATTTTGCAAATAAAATGTTTCTAAAAAATCCGGCAGTTCCTTCGATACATCATCCGCAAATCCGCTGACGATCATGGAGTCCAGCCCGTCGATCGGCGGTCCCCAGTCCGGGATCTGCATCTGTCTGTAAATCTGCAGTGATTTCATCCGGAACTCACGCATCCACACCGGATCATCCTTTTCGTCCGAGATTTTTTGCACAATGTCCCCGGTCAGCCCTGCCTGCATAAAAAGAACGCCAAAAGCCATCCCTGACCTTTCGCGTTCTTTCCATGAGATAGAGGAGAAAATAAACTATAATGTGCGTAAATTCCTTATTTTACATTAAATGCACCCATTCCCGGATACACTGCTGCATTTCCAAGTTCTTCCTCTATGCGGAGAAGCTGGTTGTATTTTGCAACACGCTCAGTTCTGCTCGGTGCACCGGTCTTGATCTGGCAGGTATTTAATGCCACTGCAAGATCTGCAATCGTGGTGTCTTCCGTCTCGCCGGAACGGTGGGAAGAAATTGCCGTATAACCTGCTTTGTGAGCCATCTTGATTGCCTCTAAAGTCTCGGATACGGAACCAATCTGATTTAACTTGATCAAAATGGCATTGCCGCAGCCGTTGTCGATACCTTTTTTCAGGCGCTCCGTATTGGTTACAAACAAATCGTCTCCGACAAGCTGTACCTTATCACCAAGTTCTTTGGTCAGAAGTTTCCAGCCTTCCCAGTCTTCCTCGTCAAGTGCATCCTCGATGGAAATGATCGGGTATTTTTCAACCAGTTTCTTCCAGTGTTCGATCAGCTCTGCGGAAGTAAACTCGGTACCTGCCTTCGGAAGTTTGTAGAATCCTTTTCCTTTTTCGCTCTTCCACTCAGAGGAGGCTGCATCCATGGCGATCCGGAAATCTCTGCCCGGCTCATATCCTGCGTTTTTCACAGCATCTAATATGTACTGGATTGCTTCTTCATCGGATGCAAGATCCGGTGCAAAACCACCCTCATCACCAACAGAGGTTGCAAGTCCCTTGCTCTTTAACAGAGCTGCAAGCGCATGGAACACCTCTGCACACCAGCGGAGTGCCTCTTTAAAACTCGGTGCACCGACCGGCATGATCATGAACTCCTGCACATCTACTGTGTTTGCCGCATGAGCACCACCATTTAAAATATTCATCATTGGAACCGGCAGACGGTTGCCCAAGATGCCGGTAGCGGCGATGATCTCTTTGGCCGTAGTGAGGCCAATGCCGTAAATGTAGGTCAAGGCGATCTCAATGCGCTTATTGCGGGGAAGATCGACACCAACGAGACGTGCCATGTTTGTTCAGAGTCCTTTCTTCCTAGCCCTGACGCTGCTTATGGCGCGGATTCTCGCAGATGACGAGGATCTTGCCATGGCGTCGGATGATCTTGCACTTGTCGCACATCTTCTTGACCGAGGGACGTACCTTCATGTCGTTTCCTTTCGGTATGCGGATCGTTCTATACGTGCACGCCCAGCCGCTGGCGAGTGTTTTCTCAGCTGTGACCGCGCGCGAAGGATCCGGGTCTTCGCGCGGGGGCGCCCTACCGGGCCGGAGGGGGATTACTTGAAGCGGTAGGTGATGCGGCCGCGGTTCAAGTCGTACACCGACAGCTCCACGGTCACGCGGTCGCCGGGCAGGATCTTGATGTAGTGCATGCGCATCTTGCCGGAAATGTGGGCGAGGATGGTGTGACCATTCTCGAGTTCCACCTTGAACATCGCGTTGGGCAGGGCTTCGAGCACCGTGCCCTCGAGTTCGATTACATCTTCCTTAGCCAAAAGTTGCTCCTCCAAAACGGACTGATAAAGCAGCAACGCAAGATAGTACCAAAAAGGCAAGAGGATTTGAAGAAAAAATCGCACAAGGGCGTAAAAAACCAAAAAGCGGATTTGGCTTTGAAAATGACCTGCTTGTCAGGCCTGCGGTCGAGCCGCGCAGCTCTCAGTGATCAACCGGAGCCGCCAGGTATTATTTGCGCTGCCTAAGCGCTGCCGCCTTGTCGGCAAGAGGGCATGATAGCACAGGGCGTGAGGTGACGCAAGGGCGCGTTACCGCTCTTCCAGGTACTCGCGTTGGCGTTGGCGGGCGAGTTGGAGGCCGCGGGCTACGAAGCCCTGGCCGTACTGCTCGCGGATCTTCCACGCGTATCGGCACTCGGGCTCCTCGAACTTGCGGCGCTGGAAGGCGAGGCAGTCGTGCACCGACTCGCCAAAATCGGCGTAGAACTCCTCCATCCGCTCGATGATGCGCTTGGCCGCCTTCACCACGGAATGCGCGGAGCCGTCGGGCATGACGATCTTCACGGTCTTCAGGTCGTAGTGGGCGGCGTTCTTGAAGTTCTGCACGGCCTGCACCTGGTCCTTCACCGTGAGGTCCGCCGGAGGAAGCGAGGCGGCCCACACCAGGAACAGCTGGCTGAACAGCACGTCGCGCTCGTCGATGCCGGCACGCACGAGCGGGTTCAAGTCCACCATGCGCAGCTCGATGTGGCTGATTCCCTCGCGCAGGCCGTCTAAGCTGTAGGGGCCGAAGTTCTTCAGGCGGATGGGATAGTACAGCTCGGAGGGATAGCGGATCATGCCGCTGTCGATGTAGCTCTGAATGGAATCCGCATAGGCCTTCGCGCTCGTGTAGTCCAGGATGGGGGCGAAGAAGTTCCAGTAGCCGAGCTCCGAGCAGCGCACCGTAGCGAGCCCCTGGAACAAATCACCGCCGATCTTGCCCTTCTCCACGAAGGAGGAGTCCATGACGGGACTGGCAGCCATGACCGCCGTGAGGATCCAGCTGTACGCCACGCAGTTCTCGGCCAGACGCACGTAGAACTGGTCGCGATAGGCCTCGAAGGTGGCAGGAGCGTCGGGGCTCTCCGCGCGGGCGAGCTCGTAGTCGGCGCGCAGCAGCGCCTCGCCGAAGGAGTAGTTAAGATGAATGCCGGAAAAGGCCATCTTGTAGCGGCCGTAGCGGTCGGAGAGGTACTCGCGGTACTCCGTCTTGCTGGCATCGTCGCCGAAGTACTGGGCGATGGGGATGTCCTTCTCGTTCAAGATGTAGGGCGGGTTCGAGAAGGGCCATAGAAGCTCGCGCTCCGGCAAGTTCGCGATGGCCCGCTGCACGAGGCCGTTGTAGTGCTCCAGCGATTGGATGGCCTCGGCCGGCGTGGCACACACCGGCGTGTTCACCTCCACCTGGTTCTCGGAGAAGTCGCGCACGATGTGCACGTCATCGGCGAAGTCGGCCGGCGTGTGAGCGAGGAAACCGCCGCCGTCGATGCGCAGCGACTCTTTCTCCAGGCCGAAGCCGCCCTCCAGCAAGTGGGCACGAACTGATTCATCGTGGGCGTGCAGCATGGTTGCCTCCCGAAATGCGTCGGGCGTCGGCGCGGCGCCCTGAAGCGGCGGCCATGCGGCCCCGCCATCCCTGATGTTCGCGGTTAAGTTTACCAGTTGCGACTTGCGCGTCGCGAAACACCATGGCATCGCTACTATTCTGCAACCCTGCATCCCGGCACTTTGTCGCACCGACGCGTCGACGCCCCGACACACCGGCGCGTCGACGCCCTGGGCTTCCGGCGCCTCCAATTGTGCAAAACACAGTAGTTCTCGTAGTGCGGAACGCACGTTCTTCAAGAATGAAGACACGTTTTCCCAGGTCATACTTTTCACAAACCCCTCATCCAACGCCTCCAATTACGAGATCTGCCGTATTTTGCACAAAAACGGGGATGCCCCGTGGGCCGATTGCTCATTGACCGGAATCGCACGGAGCGGTAGACTATGCGATTGCGTAAAGAAGTGGGCCTTTAGCTCAGTCGGTAGAGCAGGGGACTTTTAATCCCAAGGTCGCGGCATTTAGTACAGTTTGCAAAGATGGGTTCTATTTATATGGAACATGTCATGGGCATCAAAAAGCCGAGAGTTGCGATCGTCAACATCGGAGCAGAGGAAGAAAAAGGAAATGCACTGGTAAAAGAGACATTTCCACTGTTAAAAGAATGTGAAGATATTAACTTTGTTGGAAGCATTGAGGCGAGAGAGATTCCGCACGGATATGCAGATGTCATTGTGTGTGAAGCATTTACCGGAAATGTGATCTTAAAACTCTATGAAGGCGTGGCATCGACATTAATGAGTGCCGTAAAGCAGGGCATGATGTCATCGTTAAAGAGCAAGATCGGAGCATTGATGGTAAAGCCGGCGTTGAAGAGCACGCTGAAACAGTTTGATACCGCACAGTACGGTGGAGCACCGCTGTTAGGCTTAAACGGTCTGGTCGTTAAGACACATGGAAGCTCTAAGGCGGCAGAGATTAAAAATACCATTTTGCAGTGTGCCGTATTCCAGGAACAGGACATCAATCAGAAAATAAAAACTTATATTGTACAAAAACAGGAAGAACAGGAATAAGGAGGAAATCGATATGGAATTTGAAAAAATTAAAGCGATTATCGCAGAAGTATTAAACGTTGATGAAAATGAGATTACAATGGAAACAACATTTACCGATGACTTAGGAGCAGATTCCTTAGATGTATTCCAGATCATCATGGGATTAGAGGAAGAATTTGATATTGAGATCGCCAACGAAGATGCAGAAAAAATTGTGACAGTCGGTGATGCCGTAGAGCAGATTAAGAATGCTTTAGCATAACAGAACAAGGAAATGAGTAGTGAGAAGCCCTTTCT
>OGWV01002752.1_pt1 | contig 10629 bp, 8 predicted proteins | sample 1576081 | NCBI WGS metagenome assembly OGWV01 (sample SAMEA3541541, study PRJEB24748) | human gut metagenome | biome: human gut; feature: human-associated habitat; material: faeces | place: China | collected 2012 | reverse complement strand
TATTAATCACATAAGCACGATGTACTTGTATAAAAGAATTTAATGTTTTTACTTGTTTCAAGAATTCTTTTAAGGTCATTTTCACAATATACTCATTTTTATGAGTGTGTATAATGAGTTCATGTGAGTAACATTCAACATAAATAATATCGTTCGCATGTAAAGTTATTGATGTTTCATTTGTTTTATTTTCAGATGAATGTAATTGAAAAGTAATTTTTATATTTTCTCGCTGTTTATTTTCATATACTGCACAAAACATTTGAAAATCTTCATCAAAATTACTTTTTCTAATAAAACAAATTGGACTAATCTTTTGTGTTTCAAAAATAAGATTGTCTTGATGTGAAAGAAAGACAAGAGTCATACGTGGATAATAGTCTTTAATACTATTGGCATATTCTATACCACTTTCTTTGCCTAACAACACATCTATAAAAAACAAATCATAATCAGTTTGTAATTCATCAATATGTGGTGGCTTTTGAAAAATATCTAATTCCACATCTCCATATTGGTCTTTTAATTTTGATTCTAATCTATCAATACAAGATTGGTCATCATCAATGATTAAACATTTCATATTACTCTCACTCCTACTATCTTAATGATGCTGGTTTTTCTGGTTCATAACAATTTCTATGTGATGGTGAAGCTGCACATACAAAAGCAACTAAAGTTAGAACCTTAACCATAGAATTTAAAATTCTGTATTTCATAATATTCACCCCTTTATCTTATTATTTATATCATCATAATAAAACTTTACGTATTAAAAAATACCATTTAACCAAAAGGACTATTTTATATACTGGGTGGTTTATTAAATTCGGATATGCGTATTGTAACATTGCTGAACGAACTTGAAAATACGCTTTTTCGTAATTTTTGACATGAATAACCAAACGGACTTCATAATACGGGATAGAGTATCGCAAAATGATAATATCTAATTGTGGTGGTGATGCAATGATTGTAAAAATTGACGAAATCGGTAAAATGATGGCAAAACGTATGAAAGAAATGTCTTTAAATGCGAAGATTGTTTCCGAAAGAACTGGCATTGCTCAATCCACATTGAGTGAATTTTTTAGAGTATTTTGTCTTGTGCAGGAGGAAGTTCATAAGTCATAGCAGGTAGAATTTGACGAGCTCTACTCACACTAGGTGGAACTCTTTTTATTGAATCTATTATAGTTGAATCTTTGTCATGAGTTAAAATTATATTACTATGTCTTCCCATTATTTCAACATATATATTTTTTGTACTTTTATCTTTTAATTCGTCATAAGATTCAATGCTTATTTTTATAATTCTTTCAAAACCAACTTGAGTTATATCAGTTATTATACCTCCTTGAAGATGTTTTCTAAGCAACATACAAAACATCGGTGCTTTTAGAGGATTTTCTTTATTATATTTATTGGATATATAAACTCTAGGATTTGATGAACTAGAACTAAGAACAACTTTGAAGTTTTCTCTGTTATTTCTTACATAAAGAAGTATTTCATCATTTTCTGGTTGATGAACCCTATCTATTTTACCGCCAACAAGCTTTGTATTTAATTCGTGAGCTATTGAGCGGACAACTAAACCATCTAAGCAGCTTGGCATTGGCCGCTGGTCCCGCGTGTAGAGGATAGGCAGGAGGCACAGATCCGGAGGCGCCAGCCCCCGGGGAGCCGCCCTTGGAATACTGCCCTCGCGCGACCGGCGTCCTAACCCGAGGCCGTCAACCGGCTCGGGGACCGTGCCAGGCGGGCAGTTTGACTGGGGCGGTCGCCTCCTAAAGGGTAACGGAGGCGCGCGAAGGTCCGCTCGGGACGGTCGGCAACCGTCCTTTTGAATGCAAGAGTACAAGCGGGCTTGACTGCGAGGCCAACAAGCCGAGCAGGTGCGAAAGCAGGCTCTAGTGATCCGGCGGCCCCGAGTGGGTGGGCCGTCGCTCAACGGATAAAAGGTACTCCGGGGATAACAGGCTGATCTTGCCCAAGAGTCCACATCGACGGCAAGGTTTGGCACCTCGATGTCGGCTCATCGCATCCTGGGGCTGGAGCAGGTCCCAAGGGTACGGCTGTTCGCCGTTTAAAGCGGTACGCGAGCTGGGTTCAGAACGTCGTGAGACAGTTCGGTCCCTATCCTCCGTGGGCGCAGGAGAATCGATGGAGGCTGCCCCCAGTACGAGAGGACCGGGGTGGACGCACCTCCGGTGAACCGGTTGTCGACCAACGGCACGGCCGGGTAGCCGCGTGCGGCGCGGATAACCGCTGAAGGCATCTAAGCGGGAAGCCGTTCCAGGGATTAGTTCTCCTTCCGGTAAGGGCCCAGGTAGACTACCTGGTCGATAGACGGCAGGTGCAAGGCTGGCGACAGCCTCAGCCGAGCCGCACTAATCGCCCGAGCTCTTCCGGAACCGCACCTCGCGGCCCGCGGGACATGCGCTCTGAAGCGCGGTCCGGGCACGAGGATGCCCCCGAGTCACCTCCCCTATGCGCCATGCGGCCCCCAGGGCACGTAGATGAGACCCAGGACACCGTAACGGTGGGCGCCGCCCACCGGTCAGCGGCCAGAGCATGGGGGGCACGCCCGGTCCCGTTCCGAACCCGGAAGCTAAGCCCCATCGCGCCGAGAGTACTGCGGGGCCAGCCCGTGGGAGGCCAGGGCGCCGCTGACCGGTGGACGGCACCGAGCCGTCGGATGACTTGAAGAAGGGGGAGGCCTCGCGGCCTCCCCCTTTTTGCGTTTACGGGCTTTTGTCTCACATAGTAGCTGTGTTTTATAACCCTCGTTTGTCGCATCTTCTGTGAACGGGCTACAATAACTTAGTCTGTGCGATATGGAGGTGAACATGGCTGAAGCTGGTATCGGCGTTGATATCGTCGAGATTTCCCGCATGAAATCAATTCTTGAAAAGACGCCGTCGTTTGCTCGGCGTGTGTTTACCGAAGAAGAGCGCGCGTATTGCGATGCATCATCGCGTCCCGCTGCTCACTATGCGAGCCGCTTTGCTTCGCGCGAGGCGGTGCTTAAAGCTCTTGGCACGGGTTTTAGTCAAGGCGTGGGTCGCCAGGATGTTTCGGTAACGCGTGATAAACTCGGCAAGCCGAAGGCGCTGCTTTCGGGCCGTGCACTCGAGATCGCTCAAGAGCTGGGTGTTGTTGAGGTCGCTCTTTCCATTACGCTTACAGGAGACTTAGCCGTTGCGAATGCCATCGCCATTACCGAAGATGCTCGACCTAAGCCTAAGGAAGAAAAAGTGAGCAACAAGAAACGCGTTGCGCAGACATTTAAAGAGGCTCGCTCTGTTTTAGATGAGCTTGAACAGCTGCAGAATTCAGCATTGACGGAGCACCTGGGCGATGCTTCGCAAGATACGCTAGGAGCATAGATGAAACCGGTTTTGAGTACCGAAGAAGTCGTTCGTCTCGAGGATATCATCGAACGCGAAGGGACTTCGAAGGCCGAGCTTATGGAGCTAGCGGGTGAGTTTGCCGCCAACGAGGTCTTGAAGCTCAATCCCGATCGGGTTCTCGTTCTGGTCGGTTTTGGTAATAATGGCGGCGACGGTTGGGTTGCCGCCGATATCCTGAGCCACAAGGGTGTGGACGTGGATATCGTTTCTCCGGTTGAGCCGGATGAGATTCCTGCTGCTCTGGCACGTCATGTTGCTCGTCGAACTGCCGGCCGCGATGTGCACGTTTGCGTCGGTCCCTCGCGTGACGAACTCGAGGTTTTGATCGATAAGGCCGATGTTGTTGTCGATGCCATTTTTGGTACCGGTTTCCACGGGAATCTGCGTGCGCCGTTCTCCATTTGGATTCCTACGGTCAATGCATGCGCCGATTGTGTCGTATCCATTGATGTCCCCTCGGGCCTGAATGCCGAGACGGGCGTTGTTGATGACGACTGCATTCGTGCCGAGCGCACGGTGACGATGATTGCGCCCAAGATTGGTCTGTATAGCGCTGATGGTCCTGAGTATGCCGGCGATTTGATCTGCGGCAATCTTTACGACCGTCTTGACGAGGTCATCGATGATGTCGACCACGCCGCCGAGATTGTCGAGCCCGGTGACTTAGTTGATTACTTTGCTCCGCTACCATCGAATATCGATAAGTATTCCCGTGGCTCCGTGCTTATTGTCGCCGGATCAGCGCAATATCCTGGTGCTGCCATTATGGCGGCCAAGTCTGCAGCTCGCGCGGGTGCTGGTTACGTGGCAGTCGCGGCTCCTGACGCCTGCGCCAATCTCATTCGCATGGCACTTCCTTCGATTCCGGTCTTTGCTATTCCGTCTGATTCCCGCGGCTCCTTTGGCGCCGCTGCGCGCATGACGGTGTGCGAGATCGCAAAGAAGTACAGCTGCGTGCTGTGCGGTCCCGGTATGACGACGTCTGCCGGCGCTATGCAGGTGGTTTCGGGCTTGCTCGAGCTTGATGTACCGCTAATTTTGGACGCCGATGCACTCAACTGCCTTGCTAAGATTGCCATTGACGGTATTGATAGTAACCCCGAGATGTATCGTCGCGAGCAGCCGTTGGTTATGACACCGCACTATCGTGAGCTTTCGCGTCTGGTTGCCGGTGACGAGGTGAACGACCTTGGTACCGCGATTGCGGCCGCGCAGAAGGTTGTCTGGGCTGCAGGCTCCGACAATCTGGTGGTCATTGCCAAGGGGCCGACGACGGCTATCTGTGGCGTTGAGCGTGTGCTGCTGCCGCTCTCGGGTCCGGCTTCTCTGGCAACTGCCGGTTCGGGTGATGTTCTCGCGGGTATTTTGGCCGGCACGCTTGCTACCATGCGCGACGAGATGGATCGTTGGGAGTTGCTGTATTCGTACGCCGTCGCACTTCACAGCTACGCCGGTTTTGCCGCGGCGACGGAGTATGGTGAGAAGAGCGTCATCGCGACCGATCTTATCGACTTGATCGGTCCTGCCATGGAGCTGGCGGCAAAGGATGCGCTCGAAGATCTGGGAATCATGGACGAAGGGTCGGATGACTAATCATGAATAAAGCCGATTTGACGCGCTGGTCCTGGGTCGAGATCGACCGCGGGGCGCTCCGTCGCAACACGAGGGCCTATAAGAACTTGCTGAATCCGCGTCAGCGCCTGTGCTGCGTGGTCAAGGCCGATGCTTATGGTCATGGAGCTGTTGAGTGCGCCAAGATCATGTATTCGGCCGGTGCCGACATGTTTGCCGTGGCGACGGTTAACGAGGGCGTTGAGCTCCGACAGGGCGGGATTACGAAACCCGTCCTCATCCTAAGCGAGCCGCCTATCGAGGCTATTCCGACGTTGCTCGAGTTTGATATCATGCCCTCGGTCTATACGTCTGACTTTGCTCTTGCGTATGGCGAATGTGCCGTCGCGGCGGGCAAGGTGGGCAAGTATCATCTCGCCATCGAGACGGGCATGAACCGCATTGGCGTACATTACACGCAGGTGCTCGACTTTGTCCGCGGTATTAATTTCCATCGCGGTATTCAGTGCGACGGCGTATTTACTCACTTCGCCACGGCCGATGAACCTTCGGGCTGGGACTACAAACTGCAGTGTCAGCGCTTTACCGAGGCCGTTCAGGCCATTAAGGATGCGGGCTTTGAGTGCGGTATCGTGCACTGCGCCAACACGCCGTCCTCGATGCTCGACCCCTCGATGCATTTTGATATGATTCGCGCCGGCGTCGGCTTGTATGGCATGCAGCCGTGCGAGCTGAGTGGCCGCGTGATGCAGCTTGATCCCGTTATGAGCGTCCATGCGCGCGTGACGCGCGTGGCACACCCTGCGATGGGCGAGGGCGTGGGCTACGGTTTTACCTACCGCGTACCGCGTACGCGCGTTCAGATCTGCACGCTGCCGATCGGTTATGCCGATGGCCTATCGCGTACGCTTTCCAATCGTATGGATGTGCTGTATCGCGGCGAGCGCGTGCATCAGGTTGGCAATATCTGCATGGACCAGTTTATGGTCGCCATTCAGTCCAACCCGGCACACGAGATTCCCGAGGCCGAGTATGGTGACGAGATGATCATTGTCGGCCGCGATGGCGACGCCGAGATCACTATGGACGAGATGGCCCGACTGCGCGGAACGATTAACTACGAGGTCGCCTGCGGCTTTGGCATGCGTCTCGACAAGGTCTACGTGTAGGAGCCGCTATGGGCGTCATGCACATCCCCGGCCATAGCCATCAGGCGCCGCGTGAGGTCGCACTCGAGGAGATCGAGGCCGTTCTGGGCGATTGTCACCTTTGCCAGCTTTACCAGTCGCGCCACAATATCGTGTTTGGCGTGGGAAGCCCCAGCGCCCGCGTGATGTTTATTGGCGAGGCGCCGGGCCGCAATGAGGATTTGCAGGGCGAGCCCTTTGTGGGGGCGGCAGGCGAGGACCTCAACGGCATTTTGTCGCTGGCGGGGCTCAAACGCGAAGACGTCTACATTGCCAACGTGCTTAAGTGCCGCCCGCCGGGAAACCGCAATCCGCGTCCCGAGGAAGTGCTGGCTTGTTCGCCGTTTTTGCGTGAGCAGATTCGAAGCATCTGGCCCGATATTATCGTGACACTCGGCAACCCCGCGACGCACTTTGTGCTTAAGACCGAGATTGGCATTACTAAGCTGCGCGGCAGGTTCCACCAGATGGGGCATTTTGTAGTAATGCCCACTTTCCATCCGGCAGCAGCGCTGCGCAATCCGGCATGGCAGGAGCTGCTGGAGGAAGACTTTAAGATGCTGGGCGACTATCTGGAGCGACATCCCGCGCCAGAGGACGCCTCGGAATAATAAGGAGCGTATATGTCCCTGGAGCGCCTGGGGGTAGGCACTTACAAAACGGCTAGTGCTGCCGATACGGAGTACTTTGGCGAGCTAATTGCACCGTGCCTTGAGGACGGCGATGTGCTCATCCTGACCGGTGGCCTGGGAGTGGGCAAAACTCACTTTACCAAGGGCGTCTCGCGCGGGCTGGGCGATGGGCATATGGTTACGAGCCCTACGTTTGCGCTCATGGCCGTTCACGATCAAGGTCGTATTCCGCTGTTTCACTTTGATCTATACCGCCTGGAGCATGCCTACGAGCTCGAGGATACGGGCATTTTCGATGTGCTGGGCTATGAGGGTGCTTGCCTGCTGGAATGGGGCGAACAATTCCAGGACGAGCTGACGGATGAGTATCTTTCGGTGACGCTCAAGCGTGATGAGGGCGACATCGATGTGCGAACGATAACGCTCGAGGCGCACGGTGACCGCGCAATGGAGCTTTCCCATTTGATTGATAAGGCTGTACAAGATGAGCTTGCATAACGACAACGCGCTGGTGGTGGCGCTCGATACCTCGACCGACATGCTTGCCTGCGCGGCAAGCTGGATTGATGGGCAGACGGGCGAGACGAAGCTCGCGAGTGGCGACCACATGTGTCGCCGTCACGCCAACGTTGAGCTCGTGAATACCGTTGATGGCGTGCTGGCTCAAGCCGGTCTGAATCGCAGCGATGTTGGTTGCTACGTGGTCGGCCGCGGCCCGGGGTCGTTTACGGGCGTGCGCATCGGCATCTCCACTGCCAAGGGCCTCGCATGTGGTGCCAATGTTCCGCTGCTGGGCGTGTCGACGCTTGACGCTTGCGCTTGGACGGCGTGGAAGGCTGGCGTGCGTGGCAAGCTTGGTATCTTGGCCGATGCTATGCGCGGTGAGGTATATCCGGCGCTGTATATGCTGGTCGATGAGGGTCCCGAGCGTCAATTTGAGCGCGAACACGTGGTCAAGGCCGCCGTGGCGCTCGATGAGTGGCGCCAAGCAGCGGACTGGGACCAGGTTCAGCTGACCGGTGACGGTCTTGTGCGCTATGGCAAGCTGCTGGGTGAGGACGAGACCGCCCGCTGCGTGGAGCGCGACCTGTGGTGGCCTTCGGGCGAGGGCTTGCTGCTCGCGCACGCTGCGGGCGACGGCGATCCGGCCCGCGTCCTGCCGATTTACACGCGCCTTTCGGATGCCGAGGAAAACGAGCGCAAGCGTCTTGGTCTTGCCGAGAGTGCGCACAGCGAAATTACGGGCGTTGCCGATGAGCTCGCCGGTCGTCATCTGCAGTTCCGTCCCATGGGCGCGGCGGATGCCGAGGGCGCGAGCGCGCTGGAGGCCGCCTGCTTTGAAGGTGCCGGACACGAGGCGTGGACGCCGGGCATGTTCCTGTCCGAACTGGGCGAGGACGTCGCTGCGCCGCGTAGTTGGTGGGTGGCACACGACGACGGCAAGCTGCTGGGCCTTGCCGGCGGTATGGTCGTGGACGGTGATGTGCAGATTCTGGATGTCGCCGTCGACCCGGCACATCGCCGTGAGGGCATTGCCCGCAAGCTGCTGTCGCACGTGAGCTATGATGCCCAGATGCTCGGCTGCACTACGGCTTCGCTCGAGGTCGAGGACGGTAACGAGGGAGCGATCGCGCTTTATAACGCTCTGGGCTTTACCGAGGCTGGCCGTCGTCGTGGCTATTACGGTGCCGGCAAGGACGCCATCGTCATGACGGCCCCACTTCCCCTCGTGCTTCCGGTCGATAACGCCTCGCCCGAGCCGACGGCAGCCGAGCAACGCGCATGGCCCCTGTCTGCGCCCAAGCGCTCTGCCGAGGAACGTGTCGAGATTGAGCATCGCCGCCTAGTGCTCGCTATCGAGAGCTCCTGCGACGAGACGGCGGTGGCGATTATCGATGCAGATGGCAATATGCTGGCCAACCAGGTGTCGACACAGATTGATTTTCACGCCCGCTTTGGCGGCGTGGTGCCCGAGATCGCCTCGCGCAAACACGTTGAGGTGATTGTGAGCGTCGTGGATGCGGCGCTCGAGGATGCCGCAGCATCGCTTGGTCTTGAGGGTGGAGCCATTGCCCCTAGCGAGCTTGCCGCCGTGGGCGTGACACAGGGTCCGGGCCTGGTGGGCGCCCTCGTGGTGGGCGTTGCCTTTGCTAAAGGCTTTGCCTACGCTGCCGGTAAGCCGCTCGTATGCGTCAACCATCTGGAGGGGCACCTGTTCGCCAACCTGCTGGCGCAGCCCGATCTCAAGCCGCCGTTTATCTTCACGCTCGTCTCGGGCGGTCATACCATGCTTGTTCACGTCAAGGCATGGGGCGACTACGAGGTGCTCGGCGAGACGCTCGACGACGCCGTGGGTGAGGCCTTCGACAAGGTGGCTAAGGCGCTGGGTCTGGGCTATCCCGGCGGCCCCATCATTTCCAAACTGGCCGAGACGGGCAGTCCCCGCGCGATTGACTTCCCCCGTGCGCTCAATAGTAGGGGAGACTATCGATTCTCGCTTTCGGGCCTTAAGACGGCCGTGACGCTCTACATTGAGCAGGAGACCAAAGCCGGGCGTACGATTCATCTGCCCGACCTGGCGGCTTCGTTCGAGGCTGCGGTCTTTGACGTTCAGTACAAGAAGGCCAAGAATGCGCTGCATGCCACCGGATGCAAGGAGTACTGCATCGGCGGCGGCGTTTCGGCTAACCCGCATCTGCGCGAGATGATGATCAAGAAGCTCGGGCGCCAGGGCATTCGCGTGACGGTGCCGCCTCTCTCGGCATGCACCGACAACGCCGCCATGATCGCGGAGGTCGCCCGCCGTAAATTCGACCGAGGAGAAATCTCGCCGTTCGACGTCGACGCCGATCCGAACATGACACTGTAGTCGCAAAGGCGCGGTCCCCGTCGCTGCCCGGGCGCCAACGGCCGCATATGAACTTTCCTGCTCTACAGTCCTGCTCACGACGGAGGCCACATTAAGTGGCCTCCTGTTCGTGCGGAACTCGCGATAAAGTTCATATGCGGCCGTTGGCGCCCGGGCAGCGACGGGGACCTTTCTGTATCGATATAGCTTCTGGGCTGGATCGGCGTCGACAACGTCCAGCAAGGTTAACAAGCCAGTGTCGAATTTTCGGCGTTCTTTAGCTGAAAGAAACCTACCTGATAATCGACTCAATATCTCGTCTCTTATATAGCAGTCGGCGGACTTCCATAACGTCGTCGATGACGACATAAAAAACCATGTAGTTGCCAACGCAGAAGCGGTAATACGGGTGCAACCGCCTTCTTGTCGAAGGGTATGTTGGTGACATGGTTGGATTCTTGAGATGTTCGAGTATGCCTGCTTCAACATTGTCGACAAGCCTATTTGCTGCAGCGGGGTTATTGAGATCAAAGGCGATATATGACGCTGCTTGGCTGAGGTCCTCCCAAAATAGGGGAAGATAGCGGAGCTTATAGGGCCTGTTCATCGAGACCGCCGTTGAGCATTTTTCTGACAGAGCCAAAGACATCGTCGTGTGTATAGCGAAGTTGCATGCTGGCGGCCTGACGATCAGCGGCATCAAGGGCGCTCTCGATCGTATTGCCCAGCGACTTGTACTGCTCGAAGCTCATGACGACCATAGAGCCCCGCCCGTTTTTAGTTAGAAAAACCGGACCCTCTTGTTCGACTTCGCGTTCAACGTCCGGGTAGTGATTTCTGAGATCTGAGACTGGCCTAATATTCACAGCTACCTCCTAATCTATCAGGATGTTATCGTAATTATGATAACAGAGTTTAGATTTGGGATGGGAGCTCCTCGGGGGCGGGGCGGGCGCCTGCCGCCATATATGAAC
>OGWV01002748.1_pt1 | contig 10634 bp, 8 predicted proteins | sample 1576081 | NCBI WGS metagenome assembly OGWV01 (sample SAMEA3541541, study PRJEB24748) | human gut metagenome | biome: human gut; feature: human-associated habitat; material: faeces | place: China | collected 2012 | reverse complement strand
AACATAAGGGGCTGCGGCCCCTTATCAACCCTGGGGTTTTTTGACAGACTGAAAGGGCGGCTGATGAGCCGCCCTTTTTTATTAGCTGAGTTTCGTGCCGCAATTGCCGCAGAAGCGGGAGCCGTCTGTTACCGATGCGCCGCACATAGGGCATAAGGTGACTGAGCCGGAAACGGAGCGGGCGGCGTTTACGAATTCGCCGTACAGTTCCTTGGACTGGAGCTTGATCTGTGCCTTTGCCTCGGCTTCCTCGGCAGCTTCGTTTTCTGCCTCCCTTGCTGCGGCCTTTATGCTGTTTATCTCGGCCTTGTTGGCCTTTATCTCTGTATATGCCGCCTGGATCTTTTTACATATTTCCGTAGCGTCGCCGTCCAGTATTACCCCAGCGGCGTATTTGCCGTAAAAGTATTCGCCCAGCTGCTGCTTCAGCTCTTCAATGTCGTCCTCGCTGTTGCGTATCAGAGCGTTGAGCTTGCTCACCTCCAGCATGTTTCCGGTCCTGCCGGATACGTTGCGGGCGATGCTGCCTAATTTGTTGAGTATAGCCATATCTTGCCTCCCGGAGGATAAATAAAATACCAAGTCAATTATGCCACATAACGGCCGGATATGCAATCGGGTGGAATGTGACCTTTTTGTATGGAAAAGGCACATAAAATTGATTATTGGCGAAAAGGGATAAATACAATATAATATAATATGCTGGACTTTACTATGGGAGGAATCTATGCTTTCCAAAAGATTCAAAACCGCACTGCTTGCAGCAATGGCCGTGCTGATGCTGTTGCCCGGCGCCGCTTTTGCACGGGACGAAATGCAGAATAATGACCCGAACAAGTATTATATAGTGCTGGATACCACCAACCAGGTGGTGACGGTATACCAGAAGGACGACGACGGCGAGTACACGAGGATCGTACGCCGTTTTGTCTGTACCACCGGCAAGACAAAGCCCAAAGGCGACGAGACCGCATCGCCCACCCCCAGCGGCACGTGGAAGATAGGCGGAAGGGAGCGCTTCGGAAAGTTCGCGGCCTTCAATAATGAGTATGCCAGATACTGGACGCAGATAGTAGGCGGCGTATATTTCCATTCCATAATGTTCTCATCGCGGGACACGTCTACGCTGAAAAAATTCGCCTTCAACAACCTTGGCACAAACGGCTCCCACGGCTGCGTGCGGCTTTACGTGGAAGACGCAAAGTGGTTATACTACAACGCGCCCTTCGGGACTACGGTAAAGGTGACGGCAGGCAAGGCAAAGAGCGGCCTGGCTTCCTCGCTCAAGACGGATATGAAATTTGAGGAGTACAGGGATTTCCAGACTAATATATACGACAATGAGCCCCTCGAGGACCGCAAGGCGTGGATAACTGTGGACGGGGCGCAGATGCGTACCGGCAACGGCACTAACGACAAGCTCATAAAGACACTCATGAGGGATACCGAGCTTACCGTATTGCAGGAGGGCGACCCATGGGTCAAGGTAACGGCGGACGGACGGGAGGGTTATGTGCGCCGCTGCTTTATAACCTACGAGAAGGGTGTGATGCAGTCCATACCAAATGGCTATTATGTTGCCGGTACCCAGTATCTTTATGCCGAACCAAACGCCAAGGCCGATAAGATATACAAGGTAGCCCGCCACAGCACGATAGTATTGCTGGAGGAAGGGCTGGGCGAGGACGGCAAATGGGCCAAGGTCAGCTACTGGGGAACAGAGGGCTATATGCTGCGCAAGAGCATTAAGGAAGGCTGGGCCACCGTGTATGACAAGGACGGCACGGAGGGGACAGAAAAATGAAAAAGGGCACGTGGATAGCCATAATTTCCGTTGCGGCACTTTCGGTACTCATAGCTATAAGTCTCATGCAGATGAGCCCCAACCCCGCCATAAGCGATAAGATGAACCAGAGCATAGCCAAGATAAAGGTGCGCTACGCCATGGTAAACGCCAGCGAAGAGTTTCAGGAGATAGTTGAAGAAGCCGCAGGCGACGATTTTGAGCAGACCGAGATACCTGAGAAGACACCGGAGCCCACACCGGAACCAATAGGGGAAAATGTACAGGTGACCAGCTCCAACGCTACCCCGGAGCCGGAGCTTACTCAGGAGCAGAAAAACATGGAGGCGGCAAAGGAAGGCATATCGCTGGTATATATGCCCCAGCCCGGCGACGTACCGGAAATATCCGGCCCGGCGGTAATACTGACGGACAAGCCGCATATAATACCCGAAAATACCTCTGGCGTCACCTTCGACGGCGATGCTGTGGCAATGGCTTCATGGGAGGTGCTGTACAGCTATCCGTCACACTGCTTTCCGGTACGCACACTGTCTCTGTTTGCGAGCGATAACGAAGCTGGATACAAGATACAGCAGGAGATGGTAGCCGAAGGAAAATTGCAGGACAAGGGCACGTATTTTTTCGGCACCGGCATGGGAACACCGGAAAAATGGACGGAAAGGGCACTGGCGGAAATACCCGTAGGTCTTTTGGATACCATATACGCTGAGAACGCGGAGCTTGCCAAGGCGGCTTATGCGGCGCTCAAGGCGGCTAACCGCAACGACTCCGTGGAGGTGATATGCGCGGAGCTTACCGAGGAATTGGTATCCCTCATGATAGAGGATCACTGGCTCATGGGAGCCTGCGTGGGCGTGAACATGAACGAGGCTGCAGAGGATATGCTGAAGCTTGCGGAGCAGCTTACCACAACGGGCGCGGTTTCGGTGATAAACCTTGAGATCGGCGCCATATGCTCTGAAGACGTCATGGAGCTTTATCAGTCCGGCGTTACGGAGCCTGCGGAGATAATAAAGCAGCTATTGAACAGATAAAATACTCGTAAATAAAGAAAGGAACGCAACATGAATAAGATCGATGAGCTTTCTGTAAAAAGCATACGCTTTCTGGCGGCGGAGGCCGTTGAGAAGGCAAAGAGCGGCCACCCCGGCCTTGCCATCGACGCTGCGCCCATGGCGTACACACTGTGGAAGCAGATGAAGCATAACCCAAAGGATCCTGAGTGGCAGGGCAGGGACAGGTTTGTGCTCAGCGCTGGCCACGCTTCCGTGCTGGAGTATTCTCTGCTGCATCTCTTTGGCTACGGACTGACTATCGAGGATTTAAAGAACTTCCGCCAGTGGGGCAGCCTTACCCCCGGTCACCCGGAGTACCGCCACACCAAGGGCGTTGAAACTACCAGCGGCCCTCTTGGGCAGGGCATCGCCATAGCGGTAGGCATGGCCATGGCAGAAAGCAAGCTTGCCGCCCACTTCAACCGCGACGGCTACAAGGTAGTTGACAATTACACCTACGCCCTTTGCGGCGACGGCTGCCTTCAGGAAGGCGTTGCCTCCGAGGCCGCTTCCATGGCAGGCACCATGGGCCTCGGCAAGCTGATACTGATCTACGACCGCAACCATATAACCATAGAGGGCCGCATAGAGTCCACCTTTGACGAGGACGTAAAGGCGAGGTTTGAGGCTTACGGCTGGCAGGTGCAGGAAGTAGCCTCCGGCGAGAATATGGACGCTATACAGGCCGCTCTCGACAATGCTAAGGCGGACACCGAGCATCCCTCTCTCATAATCGTGAACACCGAGATAGGCTATGGCACAGCTAAGCAGGGCAAGGCCAGCGCCCATGGCGAGCCTCTGGGGGAGGAAGCCCTCAAGTCCATGCGCGAGTTTTATCAGTGGGATTATGCGCCCTTTGAGGTACCCGGCGAAGTATATGCGCACTTTGATGAGCTGGGCCGGGGCTATGCAAAGGCTGAGGAGGAGTACAACAGGATGTTCGAGGGCTACAAGGCCGCATACCCCGAGCTGTATGCCGAGTGGGTGAGGTGGCATGACGGCAGCCTGCCGGAGGAGTTCATAAACGATCCCAGACTGACCGCTGCCGAAAAGCCGATGGCCACCCGCGCCACCAGCGGCGAGATACTCAACCTTGCGGCAGAATACATGCCCAACCTCTTTGGCGGCAGCGCCGATCTGGCCCCCTCGAACAAGAGCGAGCTAAAGGGCAAGCCCTATTATTCCAAGAACGACAGGGACGGCGCAAATGTGCACTTTGGCATACGCGAATTTGCCATGGCGGCGGCCTGCAACGGCATAATGCTCTATGGCGGGCTGCGCCCCTACTGCGCCACCTTTATGGTGTTCTCGGATTACCTCAAGCCCGCAATGCGCATGGCGGCCCTCATGAAGCTGCCTGTGCTGTACATACTTACCCACGACAGCATAGGCGTAGGCGAGGACGGCCCCACCCATCAGCCTATCGAGCACCTTGCCTCCATAAGGGCTATACCCGATACCAACCTGTTCCGCCCCGCGGACAAGAAGGAAACCGCCGCGGCGTACATTGCCGCCCTGTCCGGCACTATGCCCACCGCGCTGGCGCTTACCCGCCAGAACCTGCCCCAGCTTGCGGAGACGGATGTGAAGAAAGCCATGCTGGGCGGCTACATACTGCGCGGCAGCGAAAAGCCCGACGTGATACTCATGGCCAGCGGCTCCGAGGTGGAGCTAGCCATGAAGGCGGCAGACGAGCTTGAGGCCAAGGGCAAAAAGGTTCGCGTGGTATCAATGCCCTGCACCGATATATTCGACAGGCAGAGCGCGGAGTATAAGGAGAGCGTGCTGCCCGGCTCGGTAAGGGCGAGAGTGGCTATAGAAGCGGGCTGTGCCATGAGCTGGTACAAATATATCGGGCTGGACGGCGAGACCGTCACCATAGACCACTTTGGCGCCTCCGCGCCTGCGGGCATACTCTTTAAGGAGTTCGGCTTCACGGTAGAAAACGTAGTAGCCGCAGCCGAAAGGGCAATGAGCAAGTAAGACGTGTATGATAGATACGCTGCTTATCGATCTGGACAACACCATATTGGATTTTAACAAGGCCGAGGGCCCTGCGCTTGCGGGCGCCCTCAGGACCATGGGCATTGAGCCTACGGAAGAGCTTCTCAGCCGCTACAGCGTGATAAACCTGGCCCACTGGAAGTGCCTTGAAAAGGGGCAGATCACTATGGCGGAGGTGAAGGTCAGCCGCTTCAGGCAGCTCTTTGACGAGTTCGGAATAACCGTATCCCCCGCGGAGACCGCCAAGGTATACGAGGGGCTGCTGGCGATAGGCCACTATTTCGTAGAGGGGGCCGAGGATATGCTCAAGGAGCTTTACGGTAAATACAGGCTTTACCTCGCCTCAAACGGCATAGCAAAGGTGCAGCACAGCCGCATAGACAGCGCCGGAATAGAAAAATACTTTGACGGCATGTTTATTTCCGAGGAAATAGGCGGGCGCAAGCCCGAGCCGGAGTACTTTGAAAAGTGCTTTGAAAGGATCCCCAACTTCCACAAAACGCATACCGCCATACTGGGCGACAGCCTTTCGGCCGATATGCAGGGCGGCAAAAACGCCGGAATAACCACGATATGGTTCAACCGCGACGATATGCCTGACGAGGAGGACGTGCGCCCGGACTACGAGATAAGGTCGCTTTACGAGCTCCCCGCCCTGCTGGAAAGAATATAAAAGGATATAATTTAAAAGGATATACGGAGGGAAAAGCCGTATATCCTTTTTGCTTGTATATTATGCTGCTGTTTACAGCGTCTCTATGGGGTCGAGGAACTCCCTGCGCCTCGCCTCGAATTCGGAGGCGTAGTAGGCGTCGTTGCCCTTGTGCAGCTCGTGCAGGTAGGCGTGATGGTTGCTCAGTATCTCTTCGTTGTGGCGGCCCAGCAGGAACACCGCTATGCTGGAGCACTGGTCGGCGGCGCGGCCCATATGGGTCAGCACCTCTATGAACACCAGGCCCGCGCCTATGGTGCAGGAGCCGTTCTTTAGCCGCTCGATATGCCTGTCCTTAAGCGTTGCCACCATCTCGTCGATGACCTCCTCAAGAGGCTCTATGCGCCTTGCTATGGACTCGTCGCCGTTGGCGAAGGCTTCCACGGTGAGGTCGATTATCTCGGTAAGCGCGGAGGAGAGTAGCTTCAGCTCCTTCTTTGCGGTCTCCGAGAAGGCATGTCCGTCCGCGACGAGGCGGGCGCTAAGGTCGTCTATGTTCGTCGCGTAGTCGCCTATGCGCTCAAAGTCGGTAACGGCCTGAAGCAGCAGGTTGAGCTCGTTGTTGTCCTCCGTGCTGTCGATATGGTTGGAAAGCTTTATTAGGTAATTCTCAGCGGCGTCGGTAAAGCCATCCAGCCTGTCCTCCGCGGAGGATATTTTTGCGCTGCGCTCAGGGTCGTAGGAGACCAGCTGGTCTATGCTCCGGTTGAAGTTCTTGCGGGCGAGCCTGCCCATGCTGGCGGCGGCCACGTTGACCTGATGAAGGGCTACCGCAGGGGATATGAACAGCTTCTCGTCCAGAGTACGCATTTCGGGATAGGCCTCCTCGGCGTCGTCCGGGGAGTCCTTAACTATGACGGTGGTGAGCTTCACGAGCTGATTGGTGAAGGGAAGCAGCACGAGGGCGGTAACTACCTTGAACAGCGTTGCGAAGTTGGCTATGCTGCCGCTGTTCATGGTCTTGTTCCATATACCGTCCAGCGCCCCGGCGTTATGCAGCAGGGTTATGGCTATCATAAACAGCACCGTGCCGATGCAGTTGAATATTATGTGCGCCATGCCGGTACGCTTGGCGTCCTTGCTTGTGCCTATGGAGCAGATTATGGCGGTGGTTATGCAGGTGCCGAGGTCTATGCCCATTATAAGCGGGTAAACGGTCTGAAAGGTGAAGGCGCCGGTAGAGGACAGTGCCTGCACTATACCTATCATGGCGGAGGAGCTTTGCACGATAAAGGTGGTTATAAGGCCGGTCAGTATGCCGAGAATAGGCACATCGGAAAACTTCTGCAAAACGTCGGTGAACACCTTGGAGCCGGACAGGGGCGCTACCGCCTCAGTCATGCCCATAAGGCCGGTGAACAGTATGCCGAAGCCCATGAGCATCATGCCGAGGCCCTTGGTTTTCTGCTTTTTTACGAACTTGAGGAATATTATGCCGCAAAGCACGGCGAGCGGAGCCAGCGTGGAGGGCTTGAATATCTCGAGGAATGCCGCGCCGCTTGAGTTTATATCCATAAGGCGGATTATCTGCGCCGTGACGGTGGTGCCGATGTTCGCGCCCATGACTATGCTTATGGATTGGCGAAGGTTGAGTATCCCGGCGCTCAAAAGGCCCACGGTAAGCACTATTGTGGCGGTGGAGCTTTGTATGACGCTGGTTACGAGGGTGCCCGTGAGCATACCCAGCACCGCGCTGTGGGTGACCTTTTCCAGCATGCTTTTAAGGGCTTTGCTGGAGCTGCTTTTGAGGCCGTCCCCCATAATGTCCATTCCATATAAGAATATGGAAAGTCCGCCCAGAAGTGAAATTACAGAGAAAATACCCACTTTATAAATATCCTCCCTAAAAAGGTTTATTAACGCGTAAAAACAGTGGCTTTCGGCCCGGAAAAAATTGCCGGAACATGCGGAAATATTTTCGTAAATCAGCTATGCCGAACTGCCACCAAATACTACTCTACTGTTTTTTTCGCGAAAAGTAAAGCGAAATAATAAGGGCTGTGATATAATACTGCAAAAACAGCGGGTTTTACCAACCGACAAGGAGAAATGCCCATGGAATGCGGCAAAAAGGGGACGGAAGGGCTGAGCGGCCACCTTATAGCGCTTGCCACCATATGCGTATGGGGCAGCACCTTTATATTCAGTAAAACGCTGCTCAGCGTATTTACGCCTGTGCAGATAATGCTGATGCGCTTTTTAGTGGCATATGCCGTGCTGTGGTGTATGTATCCAAAGACGGAAAAAACTATGGCCGTGGATAACCTCGGTATGTTTTTCATGTCGCTTTTTGCGGATACGGCGTATTTCCTTTGCGAAAACAATGCCCTCAGGTATACCCTTGCGTCAAACGTAAGCATACTCGTAGCCTCGGCGCCCATATGGACTGCCGTGCTGGCGCATTTCTTTACAAAAGGGAACAGGCTTAGGAGGAATACGGTGTACGGCTCGCTCATCGCCCTTGCGGGCGTGGCGCTGGTGGTGTTCAACGGGACAGTGGTGCTGAAATTCAATCCGCTGGGTGATATGCTGTCCATAGCCGCCGCCATATGCTGGGCGCTGTACTCCGTGATGATGACGCGCTATGTACACAGGTTTTCGAGCTTTTTCCTTATGCGCCGAATGACCTTTTTCGCAATACTGACCACGCTGCCGCTTGCATGCTTTACGGGGGAGCTGAATATGCCGCTTTATGAGCTCACGGACCCGCAAAAGCTGTTCAGTATAGCGTTCCTCGGCATACTCGGCAGCGGGATAAGCTACACCACATGGAACATGGCGACCCGCAGGCTCGGCATAGTGAAGGTGAACACCTATATTTACGTAAACCCGTTTGTAACGCTTATAACGGGCGCACTGTTCCTGCATGAGCCCATAACGCTCATGAGCGTAATAGGCGCGCTGCTCATAATAGGCGGCGTCATAACGGGCGTGTGGGAGCGCAAGGGCGCTTGCCCGGAGCAGTGAAGGCTGATATAATTTTTTTAGGATAATTATTTGAAAAAAGCGCAACCATTTCGCCTGCCTGTACGTCTTATAGGCATAAGAGAATCGGAACCGGCATCAATCCCCACATAAGCTTACAACGGAGGTATTTATCATGATGAAAAGGTTAAGGATAACAGTATGTGCGCTGCTCGTGCTTATGCTGCTCGCGGGCTGCGCCGGCTCGCCCTCATTTACGAATATGAAGAAGGAGAGCAGTGCGAATGACTATGCCTGGGAGGAAGAAGCTCCCATGATGGCGGCGTCAGAGGCGGCGCCGACCATCGAAGCCCCCCAAACAGACTCAGATTACCAAGATACCGCAGGCGGCTATGACGCGGGCGCTTCCGACCCAAACTACGGCAATCACAAGATAATCACCACATATTCCTTTGAGATGCGGACCGACGAGTTCGATAACCACTTCAAGCAGCTTCAGGACAAGGCGGCGCAGCTCGGCGGCTATGTGCAGTCCTCCAGCGTGAGCGGCACAAAGCCCGAGACGTACTCCGACTATGGCCGTACCGCCAACCTGGCGTTCCGCATTCCTACCGCCAAGGCCAAGGAATTCGTAGATTTTACCCAGGGTACCGGAGAGATAACCTACAGCAACTGCGATACCGAGGATATAACCCTCAACTACTTTGATACCGAGACCCGCCTGGGTGTGCTTCGGGATCAGCTTGACAGGCTCAAGGAAATAATGAAGACCACCGGCAATATGGAGGATCTGGTAGAGCTTGAAAAGGCCATATCCGAGACGACGCTCGAGATAGAGCAGTACACGACGCAGCTCCGCCGCTATGACGACCTGGTGGACTATACCACGGTCTATGTGACTATCAACGAGAACCGCCTCACCAAAGGCCCTGCCGCAAAGGAAGGCATGGGCGAGCGTATGTCCGCGGGGCTTTCGGAGAGCTTCGTGGCGGTAGGCGTATTCCTCGAGAACGCACTGGTAGCCATAGTATGCGCAATACCCGCGATACTGGTGATCGCGGTGCTGGCCGCGATAGTTGTACTCGTAGTGAAGCTCATAAAGAAGGGGAAAGCCAGGAATGCCGTAAAGCGCGAGGCAAAGGCGCAGGAGCGGCGGGAACGCATGGAAAAGCTCAGCGCCAATAAAAAAGAAAATACCGAGAAAAAGGAGTAATGGAAAGAGTGATAAAGAGTAAGAAAGTAAGGATAGCGGCAATAGTGCTCTGCATAGCAATGTTGGCCCTTTCGGCCGCCGCCTGCAAGAGCCAGGACCAGATAGAGGAGCAAAAGAATATAGTGGCATCGACTCAGAATACCGACGGATATTATGACACCAGAAGCACCGTAAGGGTGACCGGCACCGGCACCGTAAGCATAAAGCCGGATATTGCCGAGGTGGGCTTTACCGTAAGGGCCCAGGAAAAGGACGTATCCGAGGCGCAGCAGAATAACGCGAAGCTGATGGAGGCAGTGCTTGAAGTAATAAAGGCCAGGGGCATAGCGGAGGAGGATATCGAGACCGGCTATCTCAATATAAACGAGGTCAGGGATTACAGCAAGAATACCTCCAAGGTGGTGGGCTATGAGGTATACCACACCGTGAACGTCAAGGTCAGGGATATGGACGTGCTGGGCAGCCTTATAAGCGAGGCCGTCGCCGCCGGCGCGAGCGACGTATCCGGCCCCGAATACTCCATAGAGGATGACTCCGAGGCATACCTTCAGGCGTTAGGCATGGCGGTAGAGTCGGCGGGCGCAAAGGCCAGGGCAATAGCGGCCGGTGCGGGAGTGCGCCTGACAAACCTGCCCATCTCCATAGATGAAAACGGTGGCGCAGACAGCGCGGTGGTATACGACGATACCAATAGGACCCTAAAGGCGCAGGCTGCGGCGGCGCCCGCGGAGGACGCGTTGACCGAAGCGCAGACCGTAATGCCCACCATAAAGGTGACGGCCACGGTAGACGCCACATATCAGATAATGCGCTGACCACGGCAAAAGAAAAAAGCAGGCCCCGATTTTTTTCGGGGCTTCAGCCTGTCAAAAAACCCCGGGGTTGATAAGGGGCCGCAGCCCCTTATGTTTAATCCGG
>OGWV01002745.1_pt1 | contig 10642 bp, 8 predicted proteins | sample 1576081 | NCBI WGS metagenome assembly OGWV01 (sample SAMEA3541541, study PRJEB24748) | human gut metagenome | biome: human gut; feature: human-associated habitat; material: faeces | place: China | collected 2012 | reverse complement strand
TTAAAACTTTCAAGATCTTCATAGGGCAGTCCTGCGATCAGATCCAAATGTTGATGTATATTATGTCCAGCATTGATCCTTGTTACGATATCTGCAACTTTCTTAAAATCCATTTTCCTGTGAATCTCAGTGATCGTATCGATGTTCGTTGACTGAACGCCAATCTCTAACTGAATCAGTCCCGGACGCATATCAGAGATCAGCTCCAGTTCGTCTTCTCTGAGCAGATCCGCAGAAATCTCAAAATGAAAATTCGTAATGCCGTTATCATGTTCCTTTATATAACGCCAGATTTCCATTGCATGATCATGTCGACAGTTAAAGGTACGATCGACAAATTTGACCTGTGGCACTTTATGATCTAAGAAAAACTGTAATTCCTTTTTGACAAGAGAAAGATCTCGGAAGCGCAGGCATTTATCGATTGAAGATAAACAATAACTACATGAAAATGGACAGCCCCTGCTTGATTCATAGTAGATGATCTTATGTTCAAAATCTTCCATATGATCGTAGACAAATGGGACTTCGCTCAGATCCATGATCGGACGCCACGGATTGTCGATAATTTTCTCTTTTTCTTCCCGGAAAGTGATTCCGTCCACACCCTTTAACTGGTTATCCACACTCTCCGATTTCTTCCAGGAATTATCCACATTTTTATCCTGATATCCACATACATTTTCTCTTTTTTCGAATTCATTTCGGTATATCCGGCAGATTTCTTTGAAAGTTTTCTCTCCTTCGCCTTTCATCACTCCTTTGACACATGGAAGTCGTCTTAATACTTCTTTTGCATCATAGGAAACCTCCGGTCCGCCAAGCCAGATTGGCATATCCGGACGCAGCTTTCCGATTTCAAGCACAATTTCTTCTATATAGTCCAAATTCCAGATATAGCAGGAAAGGCAGAGAATATCCGGTTGTCTCTTATAGATGTCCATCAGGATATCGTCTTTTTGCTGGTTGATCGTATACTCTCCGATCTCCACCGCCGGATCCCCGGCATAGGCTTTCAGGCTGTAGACCGCCAGATTGGAATGTATATATTTTGCATTGACTGCTGCCAGTAATATCTTCATTATATTTTCCTCCAGATCAGAATCTCCCCTCCGGTCATATACCGGATAAGATAAATCCTCATATATCTAGGTATTATAAATTGGTATCGCCTTTTTTACAACATTTCCATTGACTTTTTGTCCGGAACACGTTAAAATGTTGAGCTGTGCAGCCGGGGTGTTAGCGGTACCTTGCACCTGCAATCCGCTATAGCAGGGGTGATATTGCGCAGAGGGCTTGTTTTTGCAGAGCTGCCCTTGGAAAGTGGCGTTGATGTTTGGGTCTTACGCGACGGAACTCCATGAACCATGTCAGGTCAGGAATGAAGCAGCATTAAGTGGAATCTTCCGGGTGCCGTAAGGGTGCCTGGGCTGAGTTAACTACTAAGGTAACGTCTGTGAAGGCTCGTTCGAAGCGCAATGCACATAATAAAATAAACTGATATTAAAAATATCCACTGCAGTTTCCCGCATGTGGATATTTTTTATATTATACCAAATATTACTGCCAGCAATATTACGATAATATTCAGATACATCGGTCCGACTTTAGCGAATATTTCCCCAAAATTCTTCGGATAGTTAATCATTGCCGTTACGACCATTGCTGCCATAAATACCAGAATCATCGCCATTACAGTAGCATTCATAGTCTGCAAGTCCGTGCATCATCAGTACCGGCGGTATCTCTGTCTCTTTGTTTACATAATTCATACAGGTAACTGCATTGGAAAGTTCCGGATATTCATATACATTCTTCTTACCGATCAGCATTCCTACCGTCTTTTCATTCATCTGGTCACCTGTCTCTTATATTTCCTCTGTCTGCTCTTTTTCCAGCTGCTTTTTCTTCTTCCTTGCCTCTCTTAATTCTTTAAAAAATGATTTCATCATCTGGCTGCATTCTTCTTCCATGACTCCTGTCGTCAATTCCACCTGATGGTTAAATTCTGGCATATCCAGAAGATTTAAGATAGATCCCGCACAACCGGCTTTTGGATTCATACAACCGACTACCACCCTTGTCATCCGGGACTGTACGATTGCACCGGAACACATCTGGCAAGGCTCCAGTGTCACATACATCGTACAATCTTCCAGTCTCCAGTCATTCATTTTCCTGCTTGCTTTTCTGATCGCAGCCAGTTCCGCATGTGCCAGGGTATTGTTGTCAATCGTTCTCCGGTTGTACCCTCTTCCTATGATCTTATCCTGATACACAATCACACACCCGATCGGTACTTCTCCGATCGCATAAGCTTTTTTCGCCTGTTTGATTGCTTCTTTCATATATTTTTCATCTGTACTTTGCATTTCCACACTCCATCTGATTATATTTTTCTTTGTATATCTGCGCAGTCTTCCGATCCGCGGACATCTCTGCACCAGTATCCGAATGTCTCTCTGTCATTCGTTTCTTCTTCCGTAAGCGCAAGTCCGGTCTCCTCAACCGGCAGAAATTCCGGAAACCCAAAACTTTCTGCTGCTTTTGCTTCCTGTGGATGATATACTCCAGGTACTCCTAATTTTAACTGACCATCACAGACTGTCAATATCAGGTGATGATAATTATAATATCCATGAACCAGAAAACTATTGTTCGCATGCTTCCATTCACATCTCGGAAGACATACCATATCTTTCCGTTGGATTTTTCTGACTTTGTATCTTTTCCCACATTCCTTTACTTCCTGTTCCTCTGAAGCCTCTGCAATACTCTTTTCTTTTTCATGCGTCTCTTCCCCTGCCATCTCCCACTTTTCCATCTGACAGACATTTACCACATCATCATTCCACACTGCAGCATACCAGTGCCCGCTTATGTCTTTTAAAATGATTCCGTTGACCAGATCATAATTTTCTTTCTCCCCCATATCTTCCGGTGTATAACACAATTGATAATTCAGTCCGGGAGACGGCGGCTCTGTCACTCCTATATTGATTCCGGTACATTTTCCATCCTGATTCCAAAACAAATATACTTCCAGTCCCTTTGTGTCTTCTTCCATCCGGAATCCTTTTCCGTGTACATGGATCACACACTGATCCATATCCTGTTCTATTTTTACGAAGCCTACATTCCGCATCTTCTTCTCTTGTTCGTATTCATACAGATATCGAATAAACCGTCTCAAAATACCCTCTCCTGTTTACGGCTATTTATCACAATCTATTCTGAAATATTCTCTTTTATGCCATAATCGCATTCAATTCCTGATACAACCTCTTCGCATAGCTGTCGGTCATTCCGCAGATATAGTCCGTAACCAGTAATAATCTCAGATACAACCGGTAAATGTCTGGCTGTCCCTCCGCATGATAGCGGTATGCTTTTTTGTAATTATTGGAAACAAACGAAACCAGCCGTTCTTCTATAGAATTCAGTTTCTGTGCCGGATCATCATATTTAATTATCGCACCCATGAAGCGGTCCATCAGATTGTCAAGCATCACTGCTTCCTTCACTTCCATCCGGTAGATTGTTTCTGACTTAAACACACATTTGCATGCAATCTCTCCAAGTAATTTTACAAGTCCTTCCGCCGGTGTATCTGCGAATAAATCTGTTTTATATACTCCATTCATAATCTCATCGTAATGAGAAGTAAATCCAGATGTTGCATATCCGATCAGAACTCCCTGTGCCTTTACGATCCAGTTTTTCACTGCATAATCTCCGGGGTTATCTACTCCGTTTTTCTTTGCACGTTCATATAATTCCACCAGTTTATCTGCCGGCCGGAATCTATTCCATTCCGCCTGTTCCGGAACTGCCAGCTTCTTTTCCCTGTTTTGAAGCTTCCGCAATTCATCCCGCAGACTGTGATAAGTAATGAACCCTTTCACAAATGCATCTTCGATATCTGCCGTTTTATATGCAATATCATCTGCTGCCTCCAGAATAAATGTCAGAGGATGTCTGCAATTTCCCGCCCCTGTCTCCATCACGATATCTTCGAATAACTCCCGGTCCGCATAATAATATCCCATCTTTTTTTCACGGATATCCCCGGACTTTGGCCGGATCTGTGTAGATGCCACCGGATATTTTATAATTGTGTTTAAAAGCGCATAGGTAAGATTCATTCCATTTTCATCTACCAGGAAATGAAGCTTACTCACCAGCCTGAGCGCCTGTGCATTTCCTTCAAAATGATAAAAATCTTCCCTCATCTGTTCTTCCAGCAATTCTTCTATCGGTGTTCCGTGATATTTTAACACCGGAAGATTCCGTTCAAACCACTCTCTGATCGCAAACTCCCCATAATGTCCGAACGGAGGATTGCCAATGTCATGAATCAGTCCTGCACACTGAAGAATATTGCAAATGTCTTCTTTCATCCCCGAAGTGAAACTTGCATCTTTCTTATGTGCCAGTATGCTTTCGCCGATATTCTGTCCCAACGATTTTGCCAGCGACGATACCTCCATAGAATGGGTCAGCCTGGTCCGAATAAAATCACTTTTATCTAATGGAAATACCTGTGTCTTGTCCTGAAGTCTCCGAAATGATGCACTTCCGATGATCCTGTGGTAATCCTTTTCAAATTCGCTTCTCAGATCGGTATCGGCAGAACGTACATCCTGATGTCTGCCCGGCCTTTGTCTCTTTGTCGATAAAAGTCTTGTCCACTCCATTTTACATCCTCCTTTTTGTCAAAAAGTGTCCAGCCGGATCTCCGGCTGAACACCTTATTTACAGCATTACTTTCTTAAGTTCATTTTCCATTAATCCAGATAGATCGGCGGCTCATAATCTTTGCCAAGTAACGCTTTCTTACGCTCCTGATATCCGAGAAACGCCCACTCTGTCATATCTGTCCACTGATGAGTTCCACGGTCATATACCTGCACATAGCCGATCCGGTTCGGATGCATTCTTACACTGTTCGATTCATATTCATGTCCGGTATAAGGGTTAAGTTCCCCTTTCTCAAGATCCTCTTCCGTTGATGTAAATAAATCCTCTTCATTCTCCTGTGCATACCTGTTCTGATGTCCTGCATCATAGTTCGTATTTAACTGTTCTGCATTTTCATATGCAGCCGTTTCTGTCTCTGCAGCATATGTCTCTGCTTCCTCAGGTTCATCTGGAAGAAACTCTTCTGCAAGTTCGCCTGATTCTCCATCTTCTGAATAATCAAATTCATGATATTGGATTTCCGGTTTTTCTTCTTTCACCGGCTCTTCATGCTTTTTATGGATTCCGAAAAATGCTCTCCATCCATGTGCCTTCTTCTCTGTCTCAGTCTTCTTTGGTTCCGGTTCTTCTACTTCCGGCTCTTCTACTTCCGGCTCTTCTTCTACTTCCGGCTCTGCTTCTTCATATGCCGGCTCTTCTGCATACTCCGGCTCTGCTTCTTCATATACCGGCTCTTCTGCATACTCCGGTTCTGCTTCTTCATATACCGGCTCTTCTGCATATTCCGGTTCTGCTTCTTCATATGCCGGCTCTTCTGCATACTCCGGTTCTGCTTCTTCATATGCCGGCTCTTCTTCTATCTCAATTGCAGGCTCTTCTACCTGTTCCTCTTCCGGCTCTGGCTCATATACCGGCTCTTCTTCTATTTCCGGCTCTGCTTCTACTTCCGGCTCTTCTTCTACTTCCGGCTCTTCTGCTTTCTCATTCACAAAGAAGTCAAAAATCGTCTCCTGGACATATTCCGGATTCTCTTCTACAACTTTCTTTGCTTTTTTCTTGCTTTTCTTCTTCTCAATCGCATCTAATTCTTTATGAATATCGACCAGTTCTCCAATCGTAATATCCCTTTCTTCCGCTCTTGTAGATGCCTCTTTCTGTTCCGGTTCTGTAGCTTTCTGTTCTTTCATCGGTTTCTCTGTGCGGTCTTCATGTTCTTCTAATATATCTAAATAGAACGGGCATTCCAGAATCTTTGCGATCATACGCATATCCTGCTCCTGGAAATTATCTCTTCCGAGACGTTGTGTCAGGTTCTGGCGCGACATCTTTTTTCCTGTCTGTTTTTCTATCTTTTCTGCAAGTTCTTTGATGGTCATTCCTTTACGGCTCAGAATGATCTTGACCTGTTCTCCAAATGTTAATTCCAACATCGTCTTCCTCCTTAATTATTCTTACACTCCCATACTCTCCTCATGTGTTTTTTTATGGTTTTGTAAACAATTTTCTATCTTGATAAATCTTTATTTTTCCCTTTTATATTCTAACAAATCACCGAAATCACGTCAACTACGCAACTCATCAATTTTCCTTGAATTTCCGGTTAAAAATGAAGTTTTTCGTTCCATTCCCTCACCACATTTTCATCGATTTTTACTATTTTTCTGTCATAAGAAAGAATTCCATTTACCTCTTCTTCTATATCCGATAATTGCGTATAGACCGTTGCACTTAACCCCCTGCTGATATTTGGGATAACGAGTTTTTTTATCAATTTTTCATACGCTCTGCTGAGATCTTTTTTTCTTTTAAATATCTTATATCCGTAAATATCTTTTTCATACATACTGTGCTTCGGAATCTGAAGCGAGTATCCCCCGAATTCGGTAAGCGCTGTCACCCGCTTTTCCGGTGTGATATTCAACGGGAAGAAATAATCATGAATACTTTTGATATCCCCACATCCCTGATCAAACCATCCGCTTGCAGAATCAATCAATCTGGTATGATCTTCTGCCAGAGCAATGTCTGTCATCTTCCTCGTCTTGAATTGTCCCCAGCCCTCATTAAATATCACCCATGTCACAACGGACGGATGATTATATAACCGCCGGATCGTTTCTTTCATTTCACTTTCAAACTGTTTCTGTCCGGTCGGATCCTGACGTCCCATCAGATGCAGCCTTGTATCCTTTGCACGGATATGCGTTCCTTCCATAGCTGTTGCCAGCCAGGTAACATACCAGCTCTTATATTCACGTCCTCCATTCACCATATCCTGCCATACCAGCATGCCAATCCGGTCACAATGATAATACCATCTCTGCGGTTCTATCTTGATATGCTTCCGGATCATATTAAACCCCAGATCCTTCATCTTCTGGATATCATAAATCATCGCTTCATCACACGGTGGTGTATACAAGCCGTCCGGCCAGTATCCCTGATCCAGAACTCCTTTTTGAAAATATGGTTTGTTGTTCAAAAAGATTCTCGGAATTCCGTTTTTGTCATTCTTCATTTCTATCTTACGCATGGCAAAATAACTCTCTACCGAATCATTCCCCATCTTTATATGCACATCATATAAAAACGGATCCTCCGGACTCCAGTTTCTCATATGCGGAATTCTCACCATACATGGTCTCCCTGTCCTGCCGGCAGTTTTTAACGGCCACATCGTTCTTGCCGTTACCGTCACATCATAGTCGATATCTTTTCTTCCGGCGGCATCTTCCAGCTGTATCATAACGGAAGACTGATCATAAAGCGGTGTAATCTTCAGATTTTTGATGTGATACTCCGGAACCTTTTCCATCCATACCGTTTGCCAGATTCCACTTTGCGCCGTATAGAACATCCCGCCATTTTCTAATTTCTGTTTTCCCCTGCTGTAATAATATGTATCGGAATAATCTTTTACTTTTATTGTCAGTATATTTCTTTCTTCTTGCAATGCATCCGTAACATCGAATGAAAACGGCAGATATCCGCCCACATGTTTTCCTTGTTTCTTTCCATTTACATAAACAACTGCACACTGATCCACAGCTCCGAAATGAAGCAGCCAGCGGCTTCCTGCTTCTGGTCTTATCTCTTCCGGAAGACTCCTTTTATACCATAAAAACTCATCCGGCTTTAACTGTCTTCCGACTCCCGACAGTGCTGCCTCCGGTGAAAACGGGACCAATATATCTCCGTTCATTTTCTTTGGAAATCCTTTTGTGTCTTTTATTGCATATTTCCACACACCGTTCAGATTCACATAACTTTTCCGGCGCATCAATGGTCTTGGATATTCCCCTAATACATTCTTTTCATTTATATTGTCTGCCCATTTCGTCTTTAACTGTCTCATGTTCATACACCCCTTTTTAAGCAAGTCTGACTTCTTGTAATCTCCCCCCGATTTCATCATCTGTCGTAATCACTGCGGCTCTTGCATCCCCCTGCTTCAGTTCATATTCCCTGCACAGGTAGATCCCGGGATATTCATCCGGCTGCTTTCTCATATATGGTATGCCATCCGGCCTCCAGGCAAATTCATATGTCCGCATATCCAGTCCCATTCCCCTCCTGGTGGCTTTCATAAAGCTTTCTTTTAATACCCAGAAACGGTAGAACCATTCTGCCTGTTCTTTTTCATCCGCACCTGCACGGATGATCTTACATTCTGATGGGCAGAAATAGCGTTCAGCTACTGACATCCTTAATGCTCCCGTCATCTCCACATCACATCCGACCTGCACGCCTTCCCGGTCACTGCAGGCGCACAATACATACTTTCCCGAATGCGACAGATTGAATACAGCATCTTCCGGAAGTCCGGTCATCTCTTGTATCTTCTCCCATAAGATCCATGCACCGACACTCCTTGCACGGTCTGCCACATTCCGCAGCTTATCCGCTTTTTCCTTTCTCCACTTTGGCACCCTGTTATAATATGCACGATATATTTCTTCTATTAATAGTGGTGTAATATCTGCTGCCCATACATTTACCATTTTCCCACTCCCTTTTTACTATACAATTTTAGTCTAACACACTTTTAAAAAAATGAAAGAATTTATCCAATAAAAGTATTGACAATCAAATTCCATTGCGTTAATATATCATTACGCTTTAAATGTTTAAAGTTTTGCAGTGCGAATATTTTACAGTGCGACCACAACAGATTCACACGAGAAAGAAAATATCACACAGGCACAATGATCATACATATTGGAGGATATTAATTATGATTATCGTATTAAAACCACATACTACAAAAGATGATGTTTCTCGTGTTGAGAACATGGTCAAAAAAAGAGGTCTTGACACACATATTGTACAAGGCAAGGAGATGACAGTGATCGGCTGTATCGGTGACACAGCCAAAGTTGATTCCAAATTATTCGAGATTGATTCTGCAGTTGATAAAGTTATGCATGTACAGGAACCGTACAAATTAGCTAACCGTGCATTCCATCCGGAAGATTCCATTATCAATGTATCCGGCGTAAAAGTCGGCGGAGACAATCTTGCAATGATCGCCGGTCCTTGTTCCGTAGAATCATACGAACAGGTTCTTGAAATTGCCCGGGCAGCAAAAGCTTCCGGAGCCAACTTACTCCGCGGAGGTGCATTCAAGCCAAGAACAAGCCCTTATTCATTCCAGGGACTCGGGCTTGAAGGTCTTGATATCTTAACCGCAGTTAAAGAAGAGACCGGTCTTCCGATCGTAACTGAACTGATGTCCGACAAATACCTTGATGTATTTAACGAAAAAGTAGATCTTATCCAGATCGGTGCACGTAATATGCAGAACTTCGACCTGTTAAAAGAATTGGGACAGCTTGATCGTCCAATCCTCTTAAAAAGGGGTCTGAATGCTACTTACGAAGAATGGATCATGTCAGCAGAATACATCATGGCATCCGGTAATGAAAATGTCATCCTCTGCGAACGTGGAATCCGTACTTTCGAAAGCTATACAAGAAATACTCTGGATCTTCAGAGTATACCTGTACTTCGTAAACTGACACATCTTCCAATCATCGTTGACCCAAGTCATGCAGGTGGAAAATGGTGGTTAGTAGATTCCATGGCAATGGCTGCTATAGCCGCCGGAGCAGACGGACTGATGATAGAAGTACACAACGATCCCGAATCTGCACTCTGCGATGGAGCACAGTCATTAAAACCTAAGAAATACGACGAATTACTCAAACAGGTTGCACAGATTGCAAATGTAGTCGGAAAAGCCATCTAATATATGCAGCCTCATAGTTTACAGGAGCTTTAAAATGAAACTTACAGTTAATCTGGGAAAAAACAGTTATCCTATTTATATTGAAAATAATATATTGTCCCAGGCAGGGAACTATATCCGTAAGATGTATCATGGCAAACGCATTATGATCATTTCGGACGATAATGTATTTCCTCTATACGGAGATACACTGATCCGTACACTGGATTCAGATTATGAATGCCATCATCTGGTACTCCCTCACGGAGAAGCCACCAAGGATTTCCAGACACTTCCGACAGTCTACAAAGCCATGCTGGAAGCAAAGATTTCCAGAAGTGATCTGGTCATTGCTCTTGGCGGCGGTGTCATCGGTGATCTTGCAGGATTTGCCGCTTCCAGTTATCTAAGAGGTGTAAGACTGGTACAGATCCCAACTTCACTGTTGGCGCAGGTTGATTCTTCTGTCGGTGGAAAAGTCGCAGTAGACCTTCCGGAAGGCAAGAATCTGGTCGGCGCATTCTATCAGCCTTCACTGGTGCTGATCGATCCACTGGTACTTAACACGCTGAAGGAACGATTTATCAACGATGGTATGGGAGAGGTTATCAAATACGGCTGCATCAAAGATGCGGATTTATTTAGTACCTTGGAATCACACAGTTCTTTTGAAGATTTAAAAGAAGAACTGCCTGCCATCATCACACGCTG
>OGWV01002744.1_pt1 | contig 10643 bp, 9 predicted proteins | sample 1576081 | NCBI WGS metagenome assembly OGWV01 (sample SAMEA3541541, study PRJEB24748) | human gut metagenome | biome: human gut; feature: human-associated habitat; material: faeces | place: China | collected 2012 | reverse complement strand
AGACGGGCACCAGACGCAGGGCGTCGTCGCTGCCGGAGGTCGCCCGTACACCTGGGAATTACAAACAAGCCGCTTATGCGTTCACGACGCTTCCTTAAGAAACTATCTCCTCTGCCGCCATTTCGAGGATAAGGAGTTTCTTTCACTCCTCTGTGTTTTATTATCCTTCCGCTACATTTAATCTGTCCTGCCTGCTCCGCCTTCTTTTCTCAATCCCTCGGTTCTTATCGCAATGCTGTGAATGATTATCCGGACAGATGCACCGGAATTTTACTCCTTACATCAATTCTTTCATGTAAGATATGAAACTTGTTGTTTCATAAATTTGTAATTGTTATTCAGTTTTCAATTTACAACTGCGATGTTTTATCGCATGTCATAATGATAAGTCATTCTTTTAATTGTTTGAATTGACTGACATGGTAAATAATTTGCAATACTTACCATGTCATGGTGATTTATCGCTTGGACAATTTGATATCAATCTCATTCTGTTCTATATACCATTCTTCAACTAATTTTTTTATTAACTCTATCTTTTGCTTTTCCGTAAAATTTTCAGGGAAAAATTCTTCCAACAAATCTGCTGGTATTTTTATTTTTTCTTTTTGATTTGGCTTTTCTTCCTCCAATATGCAATAAATATTATCCATATCCAAATTTCCGCTTTGACTTGACATTTTCATTCTATGAGCCTGTGTTAATGACGGAGTGCATTGCTCTAAATCCATTACCGCATATAATTCATATTGTTCAGTTTCTTTTAAATAAGATAACTCTACTGCAACTGTAAAGGCTATTCTTTCAGCATCTACCATTTCTAATATTTGTGGTATTAAATTTGTTAACCTAATATATCGTTGTATTTGTCTTTCACTTTCACCTATTTGCATCGCTAATTCTTTTCTTGATGAATATGAATTTGTTGTTTTTTCACTGTTTCGAAATACTAACTCTTCATTGTCTTTTTTTTCAATTTCTATTCCATAAGTTTTTACATTCCTATTTTTCAACTTCTGGTCAACTTGACCAGAAGTTAAATCACTTCTTTGTCCCTGTCGGCTCATTGCTTCTAATTTCATTTTTAGTGCAAAGGCTTTTTCACTTAACTTAATCTTTTCTCTCTGCATCAGGTTTATATCTACCATTGCAATTATTGCCTGTTCATCATTCATTTCTCTGATGACAACCGGAATTTCCTCTATTCCTAACTCTTCACATACCATTTTTCTTCTATGCCCTGATATAAGTTCATACCCCTCTCCATTAGGATTAGGTCTTGCAAGTAATGGCACTATTACGCCTTCCTTATCAATACTTTTCATCAATTCAATAAAATCTTTATCAAAATTTACTGAAAAGGGATGATTTTTAAAAGGTTTCAATTGTGTCAGATTAACATTCTTAATTTCTTCCATTTTCAAATTCTCCTTTCAAAAAAATAAGGATTACTCATTTTCATTGCTGAAAACGAGTAATCCTTTGTCTTAATTACTACGAAGTAAATATTTGTTTTTTCTTTAATTGTGAACGTTACTACCGTGTGTTCCCAGTCACCACATCTAATACTACAGAAACGTCAACTCCATTGGAAAGTGTCTTTTTTCTCCTATTTGAGCCATCTTTATCAAACCTAAAAAAGCTCTCAAAGTGCCTAAAATCAAGGATTTTTAGATATCTTTCCTGTGTAGTTTTACCACCGTCTCCACATGTGTTGTCTGACCAAACATATCACAAGGTGTGACCTCTTTTAACTTATAACCATTTTCACTAAGCCACTTCACATCTCTTGCAAGCGTTGCGCTGTCACAGCTTACGTAAACCACTCTTTCAGGATTCATTTCCACTATTGTTTCCAGAAGCTTATGATCACAACCCTTTCTCGGTGGGTCAACAACAATAACATCCGGCTTACATTCCTCGTCATCTTTGTGATTTTCAAAATATTCCGTTACTACATCCTCTGCTGCTCCAACAAAGAATTCCGCATTATTTATTCCATTAATTTTTGCATTTATTTTTGCATCAGCAATTGCTTCCGGTACTATTTCAACACCCAAAACCTGTTTTGCCTTTTTTGCCAGAAATAAGGATATACTTCCAATTCCACAATACAAATCCCATACTATTTCATTTCCTGTTAAGTTAGCATATTCTAAAGCCTTATTGTATAACTTTTCTGTCTGAACCGGATTAACCTGGAAAAATGACAATGGAGAAATTCTAAATTTCACATCTCCAATATAATCCTCAATATATCCAGGGCCATAAGCCGTAAGCCCGGATACGATCTCTGTCTCCATATCCAGTACTCCGCCTTTTGCACGCTCTTCTTTCTGAAGTTCCTGAAGTTTTCCCCACAGTTTGTTTGTAGCCTCTGTAGGTTCTTCCAGGAAGGAAGCATCTCCGTCATATGGTGTGTAGTTCATTGAAATAAAATTACGAACGTCGATTTTTTCTTTCCAACGGTTTCCTTTGAAACCTTCCCACTGTGAAAAGTTTTTCATTTTTGCACCTCTCTAAAATAGAATTTATTCCGCGTATGTCCCGTCTAACTTTTCTCCTAAAAGAAAAATAAGACCGGAATCTTATTATAGTTACATGTGAACTCTCCCTCGTTCACGCCGCTAGTGTACACTATTGAAAGCACCTTTGTCAATTAATTAACGCATGCTTTTAATTTTGTACAATTTGTAGTTGTATTTTGAAAGTTTTTATCAATATATTGTATTTTTACGAGTGCAACACTAATTTTTTCGACTTTTCCGGTTTCTGTTTCTTCTTATTATAATCTTCCTCGCCCTGACATTGCAATGGGTAGCTTTTTGGAGCTTTTGTCGAACGAATGTTCTAAAAAGTTCTTGATTTCAAGAACATGTGTTTGTATAATAGATGTATGATAACAGAGATTACAAATGATAATTACACAACGCAGGAAAAGTTACAGATTCTGGCAGATGCAGCAAAATACGATGTCGCATGTACTTCAAGCGGTTCCAGCCGACGCGGAAAGAAAGGAGAGCTCGGCAATGCAGAGGCATGTGGCATCTGTCACAGTTTTGCCGCTGATGGAAGATGTATTTCCCTTCTCAAGATCCTGATGACAAATCATTGTGCCTATGACTGTAAATATTGCATCAACCGTGCCAGCAATGATGTACGCCGCGCCACCTTTACGCCACAGGAAATCTGTGAACTAACCGTTGAATTTTACAAACGGAACTATATCGAAGGTCTCTTCTTAAGCTCCGGTGTCTTAAAAAATCCGACCTATACCATGGAAAAAATGTGTGAGACACTGCTGCTCCTCCGTACCCGGTACCATTTCAACGGATACATTCATGTAAAAACAATTCCCGGGGCCTCTGACGAGCTGCTTGCCGCGGCTGGATATCTGGCAGACCGCATCAGTGTCAATCTGGAACTTCCGACAGAAACAGCTCTGCGTTCTCTTGCACCCAATAAAACCATGCAGAATATCCTGAATCCCATGGGAAAAGTACAAAGTACTATTGCCTCTCACCGGATAGCTGCTGGAAAGTCTGCATATATGGATCGAAGCCGGGGAAATCAGTTTTTAAGAAATGGTATTTTCTCAGACAATTCCAAGAAAACCTTCAGAGAAAAACTCAATATGCAGAATACCGATGCAAAACCCGGGAACAATCCTCCCCTCAAAAAAGAGGATCCGAATCTTATCTCCCGTGATAAAAATAAATTCACAAAACATATCCTGACATGGGAAAATGCCTGTCAGCTGGCACCTCTTGACATGTCCGATCTGAAACGGAATTTCGCTCCGGCAGGGCAGAGTACCCAGATGATCATCGGTGCCACTGGCGAAAGTGACTATACTCTGTTACAGACGAGCCAGGCTCTGTACCAGGGCTTTGATCTGAAACGAGTCTTCTATTCGGCATATATTCCGTTAAATGATGACTCCATTCTCCCTCAGATTGGAACTCCACCTCCACTTCTACGGGAACATCGCCTGTATCAGGCAGACTGGCTGCTACGCTTCTATGGCTTCCAGGCAGATGAACTGTTATCCGAATCTCAGCCCAACTTCAATGAACTGCTGGATCCCAAATGCGACTGGGCGCTGCGCCATCTGGAACACTTTCCAGTGGAAGTTGAAAAAGCATCTTATGCCACGTTGCTTCGGGTTCCCGGAATCGGGCCAAAATCCGCCAGCCGGATCACTTATGCCAGACGATATGGCCGTCTGAATTTTGACAATCTGAAAAGAATGGGCGTAGTTTTGAAACGCGCACATTATTTTATCACCTGCGGTGGCAGACAAATGTATCGTACTCCCATTGAAGAAGCCTATATCACCCGACAGCTGGTTCAGGTAGATGCAAAAGATTCCTGGAAAGTACAACATTCCAATGAATCTTATTCCCAGATGACTCTCGCTGATTTTGGGATCGGCTAAACTTCCCTCTGCCAGTTTCCAGCCACTTTTACATATAGGATCAGAATACGGAATAAAAATATGAAAATATATACTTGCCAGGACCGCTTAACGGATATCATGACCTGCATCTATGATGCCTGGTCAGAAGCCCTGAAAGTCGGTCATAACCAGATTGGACTAAAGAAAGAACCTATCTTTCAACAAACAATATTTGATGAATATATCCATGTGGATGGTGATCCTTCCAAAGCAGAAAAGGTTATACGCTCCATTCGGAGAAGCATCTCTGAAACTGCATACATGAACATCTACTACGCCTCATTGTCTGCGGATGAGAACGCTCTGCAGGCAATCTATGACTTTCTTCGGGTAGGGTTTGCTATTGGCAGTACTGTAATCGGGCAATATACGAATCCACATGTAATGAATCTTCTCGAACTCCGGCGCCAGGTATCAAATGAAGCGCATCATTTTCGGGAATTTGCCCGTTTTCAAAGTCTGGAAAACCAGGTCTATGTCAGTCATTTGGAGCCCAGGAATGATGTAATCATGCTGGTTGGCAACCATTTTGCCAACCGTATGCCCTCCGAACACTGGATGATCATCGATGATAACCGCAAAACTGCCTGTGTACATGTAAAAGATGGTGAAAATTATCTGCGCTATCTGACGGACGATGAATTTTCGGTATTACAAAAGACAGAATCTTATGAAGATGAATATACTGATATGTGGAAAACATTCTTCCATGCCATAAGCATTGAACAACGGAAGAATTACGTCTGCCAGCGAAATTTATTTCCCATCTGGAAAAGAAAACATGCCGTGGAATTCAGATAATTCAAGAATGCCCTGATAGATCAGTTTCCACCACATAAAAAGACCGAAACAACGCATTCCGATCTTTTTCATATCCTATTTCATTACACACGGAAATTTCGCCCGACAACGCAAGTAAAACATGGAGATTTCCCTTTCTCAACCAGAACGGTCTTAGAACAAAAGAAGCGGCATGCCGCACAGAATAAAACAGAAACGAATCATATCACTGTCCTTTAATGCCGCCAGACAGCTACATAATTTTCTTTCTTCCATACTAGCATGCCGCACTGTGTACGTCCATCAAAAGAGTTCGAAACTTATTGACAAACTCCGCACTTCTTCGACATTTATTTTACTTCTACAAGCTCGATCTTAAAGTTCAGCTCTTTACCAGCCATCTCGTGATTGGCATCAAATGTAATTGTCTTTTCATCTTTGGCTGTAACTTTGACCGGGAAAGGCTGCCCATACTGATTAGACAAATATACCTGCTGACCTACTGTCAGGTCCTCTGCACCCGGAAGCTGTTCAATCTCAAGAGTAAAGATCGCATCCGGATTCGGCTGTCCATAAGCATCTTCCGGCATCAGATGGATTTCTTTGATTTCTCCGACCTTCATGTCTGCAACAGCTGCATCAAAGCCTTTGATCATCTGTCCTGCTCCGCAGACAAACTCCAGCGGCTGTCCACGATCATAGGAAGAATCAAACTGTGTGCCATCGTTGAATGTTCCCTTGTAATGTGTACGGCATGTCTTTCCTACATTCGGTCCGGAAAATGCCGGTTTATGTGAACCACAGCCGCCACAGCTGCTTCCACAAGACTCCCCTTCCTCATGGTTTCCACAGGAATGTCCTTCTTCATGATGATCACAGGTTGTTCCTGCTGATTCCAGTTCGCCCTTCAGATAAGCTTCTACTACTTCATCTGTATTTCCCTGTGCACCGGAGCATAACTGAATACCTGCCTCCGCAAGTGCAGTCTGTGCACCTCCTCCAATACCACCGCAGATCAGTACATCAATCCCCTGTTCTGCCAGAAGTCCGGCCAGGGCACCATGTCCAGTTCCGTTAGAACCGATCACTTCACTTGAAACAACTTTGTTGTCTTCTACTTCATAAACCTTAAAGTTTTCTGTTTTTCCAAAATGCTGAAAAACATTTCCATTATCATAAGTTACTGCAATTTTCATTATAAAAATCCTCCAATCCATACTTTGTCGCTCAGATTAGTATAGCTTGTCGGAGAAATAAAAGCAACCAGTAAACTGCAAAGGAATAACCATCTTCACCAGTTACCTTCACCAATGAATATTAAAATCCAACGAATTTTTATATTGCTTATATTTTCCATCTGTGAGTAGTTTTTTATATGCGTCGTATGCGGCCTGAAGACTGTCATATTTTACTGCGGTCTCATCCAGCTCTTTTTTTGCAGTGCCTGTGCTCATCTGCGCTGCAATCGCAACGTAATCAGGGCCATATCCTGTACGTTTGGCGGTTGTAGATTCTGCTACATAATATTTATTATCTGCCGTACAGACAATCACAGGAATCTTCTGGTTCGCACCGACAACATCTGTATTAACAGAAGTCCAGAGCAAAGCACGTTTTCTAGCATCCTTCGCCTTTCCATAATATGCCCAGGTTCCTTTCTTAAGGAGACTGTCAGATGCCATCTTCGTCTCTATCCTTGGAACCATAGTAGATTTTTGGCATCTGGAATCGATTTCAAAGATGCCAGTTACACCGTTCAATGCATTACTTTCCTGAAGAACTCTGTCGAAGTTTTCTTCCGGGTTAAACCAGTATTCTTTTACTTCATCGTTTTCTACACTGTCTCCTTTTCCGGTTTTCCAGTCAAATAAAATACCGGTTTCAGGATTCATGGACACTTCGCATATTCCGTCCGCAACGGGATATCCCTTCCAGTTAACAGTATCAGGGTCGCTGTTAGAATGCGTGATTCCCGCAATTGTCACCGTATCTGAAGACTGCCATTTGGCTATTTTCTGCTTCAGATGAACGATCTCCTTTACATCTTCATTTCCCTCTATTCCCGTTTCCATCACCACTTTGTCATACGCCGTCCTGACATTTGCAAGATCAGTTGATTCCCTGCTTTTTTCTATATATTTGGTATAAGTCGGTGCAAGAACACCTATAAGAATCGCAAGAATTGCAATGATGATCACAAGTTCCACAAGTGTAAAACCTTTGTTTCTGTTTTTCATATATTTTCCTTACATTGTATATTTTTATATCTCTATATCATATTTTATTTGATCGTGATTTGCAAGCTATTCTCCAATTTTATTGACACCTTAACCAGGTAACTGGCAGGAGTTTTTCAATTTTCCTTGCCCGTTTTAATAAAACATGTAATAATTATTTTGTTTTTTATACACATGACTGAATTTTATAAAATATAAATACGAGGAACAAATCAAGATGAAAACATACGAAGAATTACTTTCTGATATTGAAGACGATATGGAACTTATGGGGGCATTGCACATTGTTTATGCCATGGAAGAAAACGGTGTTCTCACCGGTTATGATTATCTCCCGGAAGAGCCTTATACAATCTCTGTGACCTTAAAAGACCTTCAGGAAAAAATTCATCAGCAAATGCTCTATGACAAAGCATCTGCATATACTTATGATTCTGATAAAAGCGCCCCAAAACTGGCAGTAATTTTCCCGGGAATCGGCTATACTGCTGACAAACCACTCCTGTATTATGCAAGCCGTCTTGCCAGACATTATGGGTATCAGATTCTCGCTGTATCCTATGGAACCCTCCCTGAGAATGTCAAGGGTGATCACGCAAAAATGAAGCAGGCTTTTGAGCTTGCTTATGAACAAACAGAACAGGCTCTGCAGGATATCGACTGGAATTCCTATGGCAGCATTCTCTTTATTTCCAAAAGCATCGGTACAGTTATCGCTTCCGCTTATGCTTCCAGACATAATATAAAAGGAAAAAGCATCCTGTTCACACCTCTGACTGACACTTTTTCCTTTGCTCGTCCCGGCAGCATTGCATTTCACGGTACTGCAGATCCATGGGCAGAAACAGACTCTATCCATACACTGGCTGAACAAAAAGAAGTCCCTCTTTTTCTTACGCCAAATGCCAATCACTCTCTGGAGACCGGCGATGTACAGGCAGATCTTTCGATTATAAAATCCACAATGGAGCATGTTAACCGTTTTATTGCAACTCCGTAGATTATTTCGTATATTCCTGAATCAGGGCAAGAAGGAGCTCCACACTCTTCTCCATTCCTTCCACACTGATATGCTCATATGGTCCATGAAAAGCATGTCCACCTGTTCCAAGATTTGGACACGGCAGTCCTTTGAAGCTTAACTGGCATCCATCGGTTCCTCCACGAATTGGAAGGATCAATGGTGCCACACCTGCTGCCTCACATGCCTTTTTCGCATGGTCGATCAGATGCATGTGCTCTTCTACAATTTCTTTCATATTGAGGTACTGGTCAGTAATCTTAAGCGTTACCGTCCCTTCGCCCCACTTTGCATTTAAGTTCTTTTCTATCAGTCGAAGAGTCTTCTTCCGCTCTTCGAATCCGTTTTTGTCATGATCTCTGACAATATAATTAAGTTTCGCTTCACCGACTTCCCCCTGCATGCTGATCAGATGATAAAATCCCTCATAGTCTTCGGTTCCTCTCGGTGTCTCCATAGATGGCAGGCAGTTGTTGATCTCTATCGCAACCAGACTGGCATTGATCATCGTATCTTTTCCTTCACCCGGATGAACATTAAATCCCCTGATTTCAAATTCTGCTTTGCAGGCATTAAAATTCTCGTACTGAATCTCCCCTTCACTGTCACCATCCAGAGTATAAGCATACTCTGCGCCAAACTGATCCAGATTGAAATGTTCCGCTCCCATTCCAATTTCCTCATCCGGAGTAAATGCTACACAAATCATGCCATGCGGCCGATTTTCTGTCTGGATTCTTTCAATCATAGTCAGAATCTCTGCAATTCCTGCTTTGTCATCTGCTCCCAGAATCGTTGTTCCATCCGAAGTGAGCAGTGTACGTCCTTTTAGCCCTGTCAGATGTGGAAATTCCTTCGGACTCAATACCAGTCCGCTTGTGCCAAGTACCAGATCCCCGCCATCATAATTTTCGGTAACCATCGGTCGGATCTCATGATCACAAAAATCAGAAACTGTATCCATATGTGCGATAAATCCAAGTGCCGGAATCTCTTTTTTTCCTTCCGTCGCCGGAAGTTTTCCATACAGATAGCACTTATCATCAAGGACTACCTCTGTCAGGCCAAGTTCCTTCATTTCTTTTTCCAGCTTCCTCGCCAGATCAAACTGACACACAGAAGACGGAACTGTCTCACTCTCTTCATCACTCGGCGTACGCACTGTCACATAGTTGATCAGTCTTTCCCATGCTTTCATAATATCTGCTCCTTTGTTTCTATTTAGTTCTCTGTCTGATGTATATCTCCAGATTGTTTTATTCTTTTAAACATTTCATCATTGTTGGGACAAGAATATTCATATCAACAGGCTTTGCAACATGAGCATTCATTCCAACAGAAAGAACCTTTTGTATATCTTCTGCGAAAGCATTGGCAGTCATCGCAATAATTGGGATCCTGGCTTTTTTCGTATCCTTCATCTTTCGGATAGTTAATGTAGCGTCATATCCATTCATAACCGGCATCTGGATATCCATAAGGATCATCTTGTAATAATCAGCATCAGCTTTTTCAATCATGTCAATACATACAACACCATCATTGGCAGTCTCAACAATACATCCTTCTTCCGTCAATAATTCCGTTGCGATTTCAGTGTTGATCTCATTATCTTCGACCAGTAAGATCCGAACACCGTTCAAACAATTCTTATTGCGCAAATTACTGTTTTTTTTCACCAGAGAATCGTCTTCTGACGCTTTTCTGCAAGGAATAGTTACTGTAAATGTGGAACCTTTACCCTGCTTACTTTTCACTTCTATTGTGCCATCCATGAGCTCTACAAGCTTTTTGGTAATGCCCATTCCGATGCCGCTGCCCTCAATATGACTGGATGTAGTGTTACGTTCTCTTTCAAAAGTTTCAAAAACACGCTTTTGGAATTCTTCAGACATACCAATTCCATTATCGGTAATACTAATGATCATATTGCACCAGTCTTCTTTTTCACAGGATTTCTGCTCATCACCATCATTAAGAGTACAGCCAAAACTCTGTTTCATTTTTTCTTTTTCATTACGAATCTCCCATTTGAAATTATTTTCCGCTAGTTCAACAATTCATGAATTACCTTTACCAGTAAATTCCCATCAACAGGCTTGGAAATATGCTCATCCATCCCTGCTTCTTTTGCTCTTATTCTGTC
>OGWV01002737.1_pt1 | contig 10670 bp, 11 predicted proteins | sample 1576081 | NCBI WGS metagenome assembly OGWV01 (sample SAMEA3541541, study PRJEB24748) | human gut metagenome | biome: human gut; feature: human-associated habitat; material: faeces | place: China | collected 2012 | reverse complement strand
GCGAAGTCTTTCGGCTTCACGTTTTACAACTTTTTTGTCGAGATCGCTCTCCGCGGGCGCCCGCCGGACGGGCGCCGTAGCCGGCCGCGGCCACGGCCTGGCAGACCTCTGCTTCGGAGAGCTTGCTATCGTCATATTCTACCAGCATGCGGTTCTGCATCAAATCGACGGTGACGGAGGAGACCCCCGCCAGCGCCGAGACCGCCCGCTCCACATGGGAGCTGCAGGCGGTACAGCTCATGCCGGTCACATCAAAGCGCTGCTTCACAAAACTCCACCTCCGTGGTATATTTTACGCCACTATTATAAAAAAGGCGGCGCGTGATGTCAACTGCTATTTTGCCCGGAAAGGGAGAATAATCCGCCCAAAGAGGCGCAAAATAGACCGCGGCTGGGGCCAACGATCGGAAAGATGCTCAATTTTCATAAAAGGTTTTATAGCATATTTGCTAAATTTGTGAAAGGACGACAGATTTTGATTGAAATGACCGGTGACAGGCTGTATAATATCATTGCGAGGGCTGGAAACGATTCCAGCCAAGAAAAGAACGCAAACACAATATAGGAGGAGAAACCATGAAAAAGACATTAGCAATTCTGTTGGCTGTTGTTATGGCGATTACTCTGTTTACCGCCTGCGGCGACAAGCCCGCACCCACCCCCGACACCAAGACCGGTTCTGTTTATTATCTCAACTTCAAGCCCGAGGCTGACAAGGCTTGGCAGGATCTGGCGAAGCTGTACACCGAGAAGACCGGTGTTCCCGTAACCGTTCTGACTGCGGCTTCCGGTACTTATGACCAGGTGCTGACCGCCGAGATGGATAAGGACGCTGCTCCCACCATGTTCCAGGTAGGCAACGCCGGCGCAGTAAAGACCTGGGGCGAGTACTGCTACGACCTGACCAACACCGACATCATGAAGGAAATGACCACCGACGCCTTTAACCTGAAGAACGAAGCGGGCGAGACCGTTTCCATCGGTTACTGCTATGAGGCATTCGGCATCATCGTAAACAAGGCTCTGCTGAAGCAGGCTGGCTACGAGCTGACCGACATCACCAACTTTGAGTCCCTGAAGAAGGTTGCCGACGATATCCACAGCCGCGCTGCCGAGCTGGGCTTCGATGCCTTCACCTCTGCCGGTCTGGACGGTTCCTCCAGCTGGCGTTTCTCCGGCCATCTGGCCAATATGCCCCTGTTCTATGAGTTCCGTGACAACGGCGTGACCTCTCAGCCCGCCACCATCACCGGCGCTTACCTCGATAACTACAAGAACCTCTGGGATCTGTATACCACTGACTCCGCCACCACCGGCGCTGCTCTGGTTTCCGCTACCGGCGACCAGGCTGAGGCTGAGCTCGGCGAGGGCAAGGCTGTATTCTATCAGAACGGCAGCTGGGAGTACTCCAACCTGACCTCCAAGTTCAACATGAACCCCGATGATCTGGCGATGATCCCGATTTACTGCGGCGTAGAGGGCGAAGAAAAAGCCGGTCTGTGCTGCGGCACCGAGAACTGCTGGGCTGTGAACAAGTACGCTTCCGAGGAAGACATCAAGGCTACCCTCGACTTCATGAAGTGGGTTGTTACCTCTGAGGAAGGCACCACCATGATGGCGAAGGAGTTTGGCCCGATCCCCTTCAAGTCTGCCAAGACCCCCGAGAATGTATTCTTCGCTCAGGCGAACGACTACACTGCGAATGGCAACTATGTTGTGACTTGGGCATTCAACTACACTCCCGCGGTTGATGACTGGCGTGCTGCTGTTGTTGACGCTCTGACCCAGTACACCTCCGGCAACGCTGACTGGTCTGTTGTTAAGACTGCCTTTGTTGACGGCTGGGCTGCCCAGTATGCCAAGGAGAACTCCTGATCCTAGGAGCTTCCGCTGACAACGGGATTTTCGTAAAAGGCTTTTGATGAAGCGCCTGCGGAAAACTGAATTATTGTGATAAAACGGGGGCGAGCACTGCGCTCGCCCCCGCTTTGCAAAAAAGATAGGGAAAACCCGCACCTGACGCCCCCGGCTGTACGATGACAAGGACAGGGGCGCGAGCTGCCGGCTTTGCCCAAAAACCGGACGAACCACCAAAGGAGTGTGAGGGACATTATGAAAAAGGCAAGAAAGAACCGTGATCGCGCGGCGCTTAATTCACCGCTGATCCGGCGACCGATCCAGAAGTGCTTTTGGCTGTTCCTGCTGCCGACCTTCGCGGCATTCTGCATCGGTTTTCTGTATCCATTCTGCAAGGGGCTTTTCCTTTCCTTCTGCGATTTTAAGACCACCAAGAACTGGACATGGGTGGGCATCAAAAACTACATCGCCGCATTTCAGGATAAGAGCTTCGGCCATGCCTTCTGGTACACGGCACTGTTTGCCGTGGTTTCGCTGGTGCTCATCAATGTCATCGCCTTTGCGATTGCCTATGCGCTGACCAGAGGAATCCGCGGCTCCAACCTGTTCCGTACCGTCTTCTTTATGCCGAACCTCATCGGCGGCATTGTGCTGGGCTACATCTGGAGCATGATCTTCAATGGTATTCTGATCAAATACAGCACCAGCGTGGTATTGGAGTCCAAATACGGCTTCTGGGGCTTGATCATATTGATGTGCTGGCAGCAGATCGGTTACATGATGATCATTTATGTGGCAGGGCTGCAAAGCGTGCCGGAGGATATGCTGGAGGCGGCCCGGATTGACGGCGCCAACGGCTGGCAGACGCTGTGGAAGATCACCATTCCCAATGTGATGCCCTCCATTACCATCTGCACCTTCCTGACCCTGACCAATTCCTTTAAGCTGTACGACCAGAACCTGGCGCTGACCGCCGGCAGACCCTTTATCCAGCAGGGCGGCGAGGTCATTAAGACCACCGAAATGCTGGCGCTGAATATCGTCAACTCCTTCTACGCCAGCGCACGCAGCCGCGGCGTGGGACAGGCAAAAGCCGTCATCTTCTTTGTGCTGGTGGCTGTTTTGAGTATCCTGCAGCTGCGTTCCACCCGAGAGAAGGAGGTGCAGCAATAATGTCTGCTAAGACAACGGAAAAAACCGGCGCCAAAGGCGGCTTTAAGAGCGAGCGCCGCCGCCACGACGCATTGACGGTGATCTTTTCGATTCTTTCCTTTATCTATCTGATCCCGATATTCCTGGTGGCGATGAACTCCTTTAAGAGCAACGCCTCCATCAATCTGGAGACCTTTGCGTTCCCGCGCGAGGGCACCTTTGTCGCACTGGACAACTATATCAAGGGCCTTACCTTCGGCAACTATCCTTTTCTGAAGAGCGCAGGCTATTCGCTGCTGATCACCATTGTTTCCGCAGCGCTGATCCTGCTGTGTACCAGCATGGCGGCGTGGTACATCGCCCGCGTGGGCAGCGGCTTTTCCAAGCTGGTTTATTACCTCTGCGTTTTTTCGATGGTTGTGCCGTTCCAGATGGTTATGTTTACGCTGGCACGCACTGCCGATACCTTGAAGCTCAATACCCCCTACACTATTCCCATTATCTATCTGGGCTTCGGCGCAGGGCTGGCAGTCTTTATGTTCAGCGGATTTATCAAGAGCATTCCACTGGAGATAGAGGAGGCTGCGGCCATTGACGGCTGCGGGCCGATCCGGACCTACTTTAATGTGGTGCTGCCGATGCTCAAGCCTACCATGATCTCGGTCGGTGTGCTGGAGATTATGTGGGTGTGGAACGACTATCTGCTGCCCTATCTGGTGCTGGACCGCAAGCAGTATATGACCATCCCCATTCACATTCAGTTCCTGCAGGGCAGCTACGGTTCGGTGGACCTGGGCGCGGTGATGGCGCTGATCATGCTTTCCATTATTCCGGTTATCATTTTCTACCTCACCTGCCAGAAGCACATCATCAAGGGTGTGGCGGCCGGTGCCGTAAAGGGCTGATACTGCTGTGACGATAAAAGATATAGCGAGAGAGAGCGGCTATGCCGTAGGGACCGTTTCCCGCGTGCTGAACAACCATCCGGATGTCAGCGAAAAGGCGCGGGAACGCATCCTAGCGGTGGTGGAGAAGAATGGATATACCCAAAACGCCAACGCCAAGAATCTGAAACAATCGGTAAACCGTAGTCTGCTGGTGCTGGTAAAGGGCGTAAGAAATGAGCTTTTTGCCGCACTGGTGGAGCAGCTGCAGGGCCTGGTGAACAATACCCCGTATACCCTGCTGGTGGATTATTTTGACGAGGATACCGACGAGGTGCAGCGGGCGATCACGCTGTGCGCCGAGAAAAAGCCGCAGGGGATCCTATTCCTGGGCGGCAATGCTGATAACTTTAAGCGGAGCTTTGGGCGCATTACGCTGCCGGCGGTGCTGGTGACCTCCCCGGCCGAAGGGCTGGACTACCCGAACCTTTCCAGTGTGACGACCGATGACTTTGAGGCCTCGGTGCAAGCGGTGCGAGTGCTGCTGGAGTATGGACACCGGCACATTGCCATTATTGGCGGGCGGCCCAGCTTCAGCGATGTTTCCGGCCAGCGCTTTGCCGGGGGACGGGCGGCCTTTGTCCAAAGCGGACTGCCGGCCGAAAACCTGGTGGAGTATGGCGAGGCGCGCTTCTGCTATGAAGAGGGCTACCAGGCTATGCACCATGTATTGGAGGAACACCCGGAGATCACCGCTGCCTATGCCATAGCGGATGTGGTGGCAATAGGCGCCATGCGGGCTGCGCAGGATGCCGGACGCACGGTGGGCAAGGATCTTTCCATCATCGGTTTTGATGGACTGGCGTTGGGAGAATACTTGACGCCGCGGCTGGCGACCATTGGGCAATCGGTGGAGCGGCTGGCGCGGGAAGCGACTGGCACGCTGCTGGATGCCATAGAGAACGGTGCGCCGGCCCGGCGGGTGACGGTGCCCTTTACCGTGATAAGCGGCGAGAGTGTGGGGCTGGGCCCAGGAGCACAAGCCAAGATGTGATAGAAAAGAGAGCAAAAGCTATGAGAAGCAGTGGAGTACTGATGCACATATCCTCCCTGCCGGGGCCTTACGGCATTGGCACAATGGGAGATAACGCCTATCGCTTTGTAGATTTTCTGCAGCGGGCTGGGCAGACCTGGTGGCAGATTTTGCCCATTGGGCCGACCAGCTATGGTGACTCACCGTACCAGTCGTTCAGCTCGGTGGCGGGGAACCCGTATTTTATAGACCTGCCCCAGCTGGAGCGGGATGGGCTGCTGGAGCGCGATGAATATGAACGGCTGCCGTGGTGCGAAAGCGAACTTTCGGTGGACTACGGACAGCTGTACCAGCTGCGCTATGAGGTGCTGCACCACGCCTACCGGCGCTTTGCGCAGAACCCACCGGAGGATTACCGGCGCTTCTGCGAGGAAAACGGGCACTGGCTGCCGGACTATGCACTGTTTATGGCGCTGAAGGATGCCCATGGCGGGCGTCCTTGGAACAAGTGGGAACAGCCGCTGAAAACCCGGGAGCCGGGTGCCATTGCGGCGGCGCGGGAGCAATATGCCGGAGAGATCGGCTTCCAGATGATGCTGCAATACCTGTTTACCCGGCAGTGGCGGGCCCTGAAGGGCTATGCCAATGAGCGCGGCATCCGTATCATTGGGGATATTCCCATCTATGTACCGCGGGATTCTGCCGATGTGTGGAGTGCTCCGGAGCAATTCCTGCTGGATGAAAATTACGAGCCGATTGAGGTGGCAGGCTGCCCGCCCGATGGATTTTCGGCCGATGGGCAACTGTGGGGCAACCCGCTGTACCGCTGGGACGCCATGAAAGCGGATGGCTACCGCTGGTGGATCGACCGCTTTAGGGCCAGCGCGGCGCTGTATGATATTATTCGTATTGACCATTTCCGTGGATTTGAGGGTTATTATGCCATTCCCGGCGGGGCCGCAACAGCCCGTGACGGTGTGTGGCGGCAGGGCCCGGGCATTGAACTGTTCCATGCGGTGCGGGCTGCGCTGGGTGATTTGCCCATCATTGCGGAGGACCTGGGCTTTTTGACGGAGGGAGTTCATCGTCTGAGAGAGGAGTGTGGCTTCCCTGGCATGAAGGTGCTGCAGTTCGCCTTTGATAGCCGGGAGGACAGTGACTATCTGCCGCACAATTACCCCCGGCACTGTGTGGTATACACCGGTACCCACGATAATGATACCATCATGGGATGGATGCATACGGCATCCCCGGAGGATGTGCGGTTTGCGTGGGAGTACCTGCGCCTGACCGAAGCGGAGGGCCCCAACTGGGGCATGATGTGCGGGGCGCTGCAAAGCCCTGGTGATACTGTCATCCTGACGATGCAGGACCTGCTGGGCCTGGGCAGCGAGGCGCGGATGAATATTCCCTCCACATTAGGCTGCAACTGGAAGTGGCGCGCCGCGCCGGATAGCATCACCCCGGAGCTGGCCGACCGGCTGCACCATGTGACGGGGCTGTACCGCCGTCTGCCAAGATAACTCAGTTTATCCAAGAGAGTGAAAATAGGGAGCCTCCGGCGGAAAGCGGCCGGGGGCTCCGCTTTGACTTGACAGGGAATTTGAAAAAGCCGTATAATGGAAACCGCAAGGGTCGGATTCTGCGAAAGGCAGGCGGCCGCACCAAAGTGACGAGGGCTGCCGCAGGGTGCGCCGCAGCAGCCCGAATGAAGCGGCGCCCGCCGGAGGAAAAGAGGAGAGCGAATGACAGAGCTGAAACCATATCAGTGGCTGGATGCCAACCAGCTGAAGCTGATAGCGATAGTGGCAATGACGGTGGACCACATAGCGTGGCTGCTGTTCCCGGGGTATGCCGCCGGGGCGGTACCTATTGTGATGCATATTATTGGGCGGATCACCTGCCCAGTCATGTGCTTTTTCATTGCAGAGGGCTTCCACTATACCCGTGATCGGAAGAAGTACGCGCTGCGACTGTTCATGTTAGCGGTGGTTTCGCATTTTGCGTATATGTTGGCCTCCAATAGTTATGCGGACTGGCATTCCTTTATCCCGTTCTACTATGGGGATGTTCTGAACCAGACCAGCGTGGTGTGGTCGCTGCTGGGCGGACTGCTGATGCTGTGGCTGTGTGAGGACGAAAAGCGCAGCATGGGGGTAAAGGTTGCGGGTGTATTGCTGATTTGCCTGATTACATTGCCCAGCGATTGGAGCTGTATTGCCGCCCTGTGCGTGCTTTCCATTGGCTCCAACCGGGGCGAACCGAAGAAACAAATCGCGTGGAGTCTTTTTTATGTGGCAATCTATGCAGTGGTGTACTTCTTCGCGCTGGATAAGCTGTACGGATTGATTCAGCTATGTGTGGTGCTTGCTATCCCGCTGCTGGCGCTGTATAATGGCAAGCGCGGTAAAAACCCGGCGGTGAACAAGGTGATGAAGTGGCTGTTTTACATCTACTACCCACTGCACCTTGCTGTCATTGGGTTCATCCAGCTGCAGATAAGGTGACAGTATGAGGATAGAGCATATTGCCCTGTATGTGAACGACCTGGAGGCGGCGAGGGAATTCTACTGCCGGTACTTTGACGGGCAAAGCGGAGAACGCTACCACAACCCTAAAACGGGGTTTCAATCCTATTTCCTGCGGTTTGCGGGCGGGGCACGGCTGGAACTGATGACAGCGCCGGAGATGGAGGATGCCCCAAAGGCGGAACGCGGGACAGGATACAGCCATCTGGCGTTCAGTGTGGGCAGCCGGCAGGCGGTGGATGCGCTGACGGAGCGGCTGAAGGAGGACGGGCACCCGGTGGTAAGCGGCCCGCGGGTGACGGGTGACGGCTACTACGAAAGCTGTGTGCTGGACCCCGAAGGTAACCGGATAGAAATAACGGAATAAAGCAAGACGAAAAAGAGATAGAGGTGGTTTGCTGTGAGGCGCTGCATTGGAATGACCGGAATGGCGTATAAAAACAAACAATAACCATTCCGGAGGAAAATGATATGATACCTGATTGGAAGATATATCCCCGTTCCCAGGGGCACAGCACCGTTTACCTGAAAAATGTTGTCAAAGACCCGACCATCCGGGTGGGGGAATACACTACCTACGATGACTATGTAAACGATCCGAGGGATTTTGAGCGCAACTGCGTGCTGTACCATTACCCCGAATGCAATGGCGATACTCTGACCATTGGCAAGTTCTGTTCCATCGCTTGCGGCGCTAAATTCATTTTTAACGCGGCAAACCATGCGCTGGGCAGCCTTTCTACCTATCCGTTCCCCATCTTCTTTGAGGAATGGGGACTGCCGACCGACTGCGCTTCCATTGCAGCGGCGTGGGATAACCATGGCAGCATCACCATCGGCAACGATGTGTGGATCGGCTATGAGGCGGTGATCCTTTCCGGTGTGACGATCGGGGATGGGGCTATTATAGGTGCCCGTGCTGTGGTGACCAGGGATATTCCGCCCTATACCATTGCGGCTGGAGTGCCGGCTAAGCCCATCCGCCGCCGGTTTGATGTGGAAACTATTGCCCGGCTGGAGGGACTGCGCTGGTGGGACTGGGAGGAAGAAAAGATCCGCCAGAATATTGCCGCGATCCAAAGTGGGAATATCGAAGCGCTGTGCCGCGCGGCCAAAGAATAAAATGACTCAACGGGAGGCAACATGAACCGCGAGAATAAACGCAAGACCTTTGAAAAAGGCTACTATAAAAACCACCCCTGCAATGACAGCTTTACCTGTAAAGTGTGCGGGCGGTTGGTAACACCGGATGCGGCCGGGACTGACCACCGCAACCACTGCCCCAACTGTCTTTCCAGCCTGCATGTGGATATCGAGCCGGGGGACCGGGTTCCTGCCCTACCTCCTGCGCACTAAGCGAAGTGTCGGGGAAAAGCAAAGCGGAACAGATTACGGCGATTTCCCATCTGGGTATCTTTACTCTCATATAATAGTCTGGTTTGTCTTTTCAGAACGGAAGTTACAAATGGAGCTTCTCAATAAACTGTGCCACATGATAGCCGTCCATCAACCCATGATGGCAGGTTACGGAAACGGGCATCATCAGTCTTTCTCCGTCACGGAAGTACTTTCCGGTGGAGATTTTGGGAACGCTGTCGCCCGAACGCATATTGGTGGGGTGCTTCATGTCGGTGAATGAGAGCCACGGCACTGCCGAATAATGAATGGCATTGGGATGAAAAGTTCCTTCCTTATTCAATCCGGTAGTAGTTTGCAGTCGTTCCATTTCAGCTTTCGCTTTGAGGATAAAGGTCAGTTCATCGGGATCGTATTCAAAGGAAGCGAATGAGAATGTATGGTCGGCACGACCTACAGTAGCTTCGGGCAGGAGACTGTCATAACATACAACTTTTTCTCCTTCGATACGATAACGGAACTCTTCTACTTTGGCGGCAGCCGTGATGATACGATGCAGGAGCAAAAGGGAAAAGGAAACGCCTTTATTTTTGGCTTCCCGGTAAGCACGGGTACAGTCTACATTGACCGTTACACCGAAAAAAGGATCGTCAAAGGCACTAAAATGTTCAAAATGTTCTTTTCTGTTCCAAGTAGCAATATCAATAATCTTCTCAATCTGATTCATATAAACACTCTTTTTATAGGTCTGTGGCATATAAACGACCGCTCAATCCTAAATTATCAAGCGGTCGCTTTCTCTAATATCTATAATTGGCTGTAATTATCATCTTGTTTTTTCAACATCTGATTACTGGTGTTGCTCACGCAACAAGTCATTTACAGTCTTTACCGGATTAAAGGTAGTAAGCGGTACTTCTACGAATACCGTATTCCAGTCACTCATGGCACCATTCCATAAGCCGGGAAGCTCAAGAGCCTTCAAGTCTTTACCATTCTTCGATTTATATGAAATGAAACCGGTTGCTTTATCTACAAATCTCACTAAGTCAAACTTATGTCCTTTGTAATCACGAACAGCACAAACCAAGTCTACCGGATTGAAGTGAGTTCCCTTCTCAAACATTTCCTTTTTTGCAGGGTCATTCATGTCAATCTGAGAACTTTCGAGGATTTGCAGGGAGATTGTTCCGTCGCTATTGTATGCCAGGAACGGACCACCACCCGGTTCGCCTACGTTCTTCACCATACCGCAGACACGCATCGGACGGTTCAACTTCTGTTTCAGATAGATCACCAACTCGGCGTCTTCGAGGTTTTTCACTTCGGGATTCTTGCAGAAAAGTTGTTTTTGCAGGAACTGAAGAATTTCCATAACTTGCTCATGCGTATATTTTCCACTATCAAGCAACTCAAGATACTCGAAAGCTTTTTTCTGCAAAGTTACCAGTACACCGGCAATCAGTTTCTTATAAGTCACTGTGTCAGCTTTCAGTTTATCGGGCACTACATTGTCGATATTCTTGATAAAGATAATATCGGCGTCAAGGTCATTGAGGTTCTCGATTAGCGCACCGTGTCCTCCCGGGCGGAACAACAGTTTACCGTTATCGCGGAACGGTTGGTTGTCCATATCGGCTGCAATAGTGTCCGTGCTCGGTTTCTGCTCGGAGAAGGTGATGTAGTAATCCACTCCGTAGCGTTTCGCAAATTCTCCGGTCTTTTCTTCCACTAGTTTCTTGAATAGTTCGCGATGTTCCGTAGATACAGTGAAATGTACATTGACCTTGCCACTTTTTCCGGCACCAGCGCCGCGGCGTATCCCGCCGGGTCGGCGGCGGGCAGGTCGGCGGGCGGCTC
>OGWV01002736.1_pt1 | contig 10671 bp, 9 predicted proteins | sample 1576081 | NCBI WGS metagenome assembly OGWV01 (sample SAMEA3541541, study PRJEB24748) | human gut metagenome | biome: human gut; feature: human-associated habitat; material: faeces | place: China | collected 2012 | reverse complement strand
TTCCGAATAATCATATCCAAATATTTTCATATCCGGGAAAATACTCCTTCATCTGCCAGGTGCCAAACCCCAGACAGGGAATGGCCACGCCGTTGGCCAGGGAAAAGGTCTCCCCATGGTGTTTCATGTTGTCGCCCTCCTTTTTCTTCTGAATGGATGAAAAAAGTATAGCACAACCCGCCCCTTGAGACAAGAAATCCCTGCAAAAAAGAAGCACTGTCCGAAAGGACAGTGCTTCTGGATAAGGCAATCTCAGCGCTTGCTGAACTTCAAGGACTTGGTGCTGGCCCTGCCAACCATCTGGTCATTTCTTCGCTTTCATCCAGATTTTTGGCTTAATATCGCTGTTTTTCTACACATCAGATTCTAATTTTTATCCTCGTGCATAACGCACAAAAGCAGGTTTTGCTCCTTATGTGTGCCTTGCGTATTGCTGCCCAGGGCGACGCAGGACAACGGTAGGAAAAGAAACCGTATTGCTGTTCTTGTCATCACCTCAAAATTAAATTCACACACGGAGGACAGCATAATGAAAAAATACATTTTCGATCAAAGCAACGGCCTTTGGTATGAACTCCAGGGCGACTCCTATATCCCCTGCTTAGTGTTGGATGAAACAGGGACATCTCCTATTGGTATGTGGGGCAGAAAGCACCAGCAATACCTGAAAGGACATCGTCCCGTGCTCTATTTCGACCTTGTTCTCAGCGGGAAATTGCACAGCTATCTGGCTGATATTGATACCCAGGCACGAAACAAACTCCATCTGCTCATAACACAGCTGGCAGAGAAGGAGGGTATCAATGAGCAGCTGAAAGCGCAGGACCAGATGGCATGGGTCGGTGCCATGAACAACATCCGAAATCGGGCGGAAGAAATCATCCTCCAAGAGCTGATCTATGGGGAGAATGCCGTATGAGACTTCTTGAAAAATTTTGGTATGGTAACATTGAACCGACGGAATACGACACAAACTCCTGCAAGGAATACAAGGAAGTGCTTTGCCTGATTTCCCGAAATGAGGAAAAGCTTCTGGCTACTATGACAGATGATCAGAAAGAACTGTTCTCTCGATATACGGACGCCGTTCGTGAATATCAGACCATGGCAGAGTGCCTGCTGTTCCGGAATAGTTTTAAGCTGGGGGCCAGAATGATGCTTGAGGTCATGGAAGAATAAATCAGCAACTAAATGAAGTCAATCAGCCGGGCAGTGGGATGCTGCTCGGCTGATTTATTACTTCAACTCGCTCCTGGCTCTTAAGCTTAGTACAACTGTTGCGAGAGGTAGAAGCAAGTGTTTTATGATTATTTGGATTGTTTTCTCAGCGCCTCAATCGCATTACGGATATTAACTGCCGAAGTTTCCTTAGCCCACTCATCCCAGAAATCAATCGTCGCACTTCTTGGCTTCAGCTTTGGAGGCGCAATCCTAATTCTGCTCGGAAGAAGACTGGCATCCCCCACAATCAACGCTTCACCAATATCCAAAATTGGGAGCATCTCTGCATAATCACCTAAGCTATCAGGAAGCAATCTCTTGACTACCGCCTGGTCATCAGCATTGGTCAAACGCATTGCAATAAAGTTGTTGCTCTGACTCAACACCGTTCGATTTACTTCTGACGGGCGTTGAGATATTACTACCAGTCCAACTCCGTATTTACGCCCTTCCTTTGAAATTCGCTCAAAAGTAACCAAGCTGGCATCATCAATACTTTTCTCTGTATGAGCAGGGATATACAAATGAGCCTCATCGCAGAAAATAGCTATTGGATGTCGCTCTCCAACTTGTGACCACTGCTGAACTGAGAAAACGACTCTCGCAATCAAGGAGACTATCAGAGGAAGAATATCAGAAGGAACCTCGGAGAAGTCTATAATTTTGACACCCTTTTTCCCATTTTGTGCTGGTAGCATCAGTTTACAGCAAAGTTCATCCATATAGTCATATTTTAACAGCGATTCCTCTCGGCTAAACATAAAGTTCAATCGTTTATCTTTTCGCTTTGTCTTTAATCTTTGGATGAAACGAGTAAACTGACCGTTGTACGGTCCCTTTTTCTCTGCCCCCGCACGTGCTCCCGGTACCATTTCTTGATCTAACGCTGTCAGACAGTCGATCATTTTATCCAAGCTATAAGGAATGGGACTATCTAACGTAATGTTAGCTTCCATTTCTTCTAAGCCCATACCATGTAAAAAGTCTTTTTTATGCTTAATTACTTGGTTACTGAACATCATAGCCTGATTAGGTGCATTATTATCACTACGATCTAACATTAGAGACAACATTTCTTCATAAGTAAGTAGCCAATATGGAAGAAACAGAATACCTTCTGATATGGTATCATTAGGGCCCGCAACCTTTAAGTGTGTAAAGTTGTCTCCCTCCAATGTAGAGTACTCCCCATGAATATCAAAAAGAAGTGCATCTGCTGATTTCAGCTCAGCTACTTGCTCAAGTATTTTTGCTACACACCAAGATTTTCCGGAGCCAGTACTGCCAACAATTACAGCATGACGTTGAAATAGTTTATTACCATTAATCCATGCAGTCGCATCTTCATCAATAGAATAATTTCCGATTTGAAGACAAATTTGATCTTGGCCTTCAGGAACAGAAGAGACCGCCTGCATAAATTGTTTCAATCTTTCGCCATTAATCAGGTAACATTCTGCATTAATGGTTGGAACTGTTGCCAAAGAGCGGCGGAAGACATTTTCTTTGAGACCTTCTTTATCTAAATGTGTTCCGATCAGCACTACTTTAATCACATTAAAGCTCAAATCTGGCGTTAGGTCTTCTGCAGAATCTGTAAATCCAGATTTTCGTATAATTTTAGATACCAATCCAATTAAGTGCTGACCTACTTTAGAGCTTTGAATAGTCACAAGGTGATTAACTTGTAGTCCTCTAAGCTTGTCATCATTCTCAACTTTGATAATTGCTGTGGATGTATCTACGCTTTCTACTGTTCCCAGCAACTCATCTTGGTTATATTCAAATATGCCCATCACACTACCTCCTCACCATATTTTTAGAAATTCTTCAAGAGACCAATATTGTCCATCATATGTCTCAGACCAACCATTGCTATAAACGGTAGTATGCTGATCATCTGCCCTTTCAAAGATTAAATACTTTCGTATTTTAGCTTCTATGATATGTTTTCGGCATGCCTCCGTCATAGTACGAGCAAGAATAATAATTGGTTTTCCTGTTGCTATTTGCGCCAACAGTTTCGGTTGAATATGTTCGTCATTAAATCCATATCCAATACACAAATATGCTCCTGCCTGGATAAATGCCTTGTCCGCTTCAGCAATGATCGAACGATACGGTTCTTTATGGGTGCTGCTATATTTTTCTTTTCCTGGTGGTACAACAAGAGGATAAAACCCTTCCGGGATTTTTCTTGACATTGGTACAGAAATGATTTTATCATTTCTATCAACAAACCAATCCAGTGAACCATGAACTTTCCAAATATCAACAGTTCGTTCCCTACACCGTGTGCGGCGCTGCTTAGTTGCCGAACTTGGAATTTCTAATTTCCGCAAAATAGAACCTTCGAATCCAGTAATAGATGTGGCATCAATGCCATCCGCAGCATATTCAGGAAGTCTATCATAGTTTGTAGTAACAACAACTGCCTTATTTGGTGCAGGTGCGATTACCTTATTTAGCAATTCCACAAATTCTTTAGGCGGAGATAATTGGTTCGTGTCAAAGAATTCCGTATCATGGCGATTTATGGTTTCCCAAGTCACTGTCCTGATGTGTTCAATGGTTTCCGGCCTAAGTTGAACGCTATCTATTGCCGCCTCAAGACCGCTTGCATCTATTGCTTGACATAAGTTTGCAAACTCTGGATCGTCTTTTACAACGGGGTCAGCCTCTATTGCTTCAGCCAAATTTCTCATGGAAGGTAGTCCGTACGGCATTGAAGCACCTGACCCTAATACAATTAGTGGACTGTTTTCCAAATAACTTTGCGCCAAATTAACACAACCATCCCAGTCCATATATTCTACCTCCTTTCTCCTTAGCCTTTTCGATTTTTTCTTGAAAGTCTACGGTCCCTCATTTTGCTCCAAATGTTATGGAGTAGTTCTACCTCATGAGCTGTAAGGCCAAGCCCCTGATGTAGCAGAATTTCATCCGTATACTGAAGAATATCATCAATTTTTCCTTCACGCTGCAATGCATCCATCTTGTCCAAATCGAGTTTATCAGCTGCTATCATGGGTATACGCATTTTGCGCATCTCGCCTGGCTCAAAGGTTAAAACACCACCGCCATAGCTTCGGCCCAATGTTTCACTAAGCGCCAGAGTATATGTGTTTAGGAATGCTCCAACAACTGTTCTGCCATCAACCCCTTCATGGAACCGAACCTTGTGAAGTGTATCTGTCACAAGCGCATGTTTATTATTCAGGACCATCTTGGGGTAAAGATTAGCTTGTCGTACTAAAAACGCCTCTGCACGCCATGTATAAGAAACATGGTACCATCTTGGCCTAATTCGGCATTTATAATTTTTGTTATACTCTTGAGCTTCGCCCCACTGGATATACTTTCGTTGAGATTTTGGCAATTCATCAATCGGTAGGTCTGCGGGCTCAAAGAAATAGACTTTTTTGCCTGCTTTAACCAGATTTTCGTAGTCCTGTTCAGTCAACTCAAGACCTTTAATCTGATCCGTACGGCTAATAATGGGGACCACACTTTCCTGCAAATGAAATTTATCTACAATTTCTTGGTTTATTACAAAAAAAGCATTTTCGCCACTCACCAAACCGACATTCACATCATAAAGATCTGTTGCATTTGTAATCTTACTGGATTTGTTAAGTTGATCAAGAAGGTTCAGCTCTTCGTTTGAAAGATAGTATTTTACCCACTTATCTTTGCTGTGATCCAGTTTTTTCACTTCTGCAACTTCCAAACACGCTTGACCAGCAGAAATTAAAGACTCCAAACCATCTAACTCAACAACTCTAATGCCCTGTTTGTTCGATTTTCTTTCACCGAGAAGTAGAATGACCTCCTGCTGAATATCATCGAAAACCAGCTTTTTAAATGTTACGAGAGTCAGGCTTTCAAAGTAATTGCTTAAAAACAGTCTTGCTTCAGCAGCATAATCCACCTGAAACAGTTCAGCCGGAATTACCATACCTACTCGACCATCTGGTTTCAACGCTTTGCAAGCAAGCACAAGGAAAGGCAGCCAAATGTTCATAAGTCGATTCGTCTGGAAGCCATGTTTTATCATCAGTTCAAACGCAACTTTCCGATACTCTTCTTCAAAATTTTGGTAACGAATGAAGGGCGGATTTCCTACGATGACATCAAACTCTTTTTCCCCATCAATGCACTTCTGATAGTAGGTAAAAAAGTCGCTCTGGACTACATTAGGTCCGTACTGACTGGCTTTACTTGCTTCAACTTTATCCAGTTCAACACCAGTAACATTGTGTTTAATGGACTGATCTGATGCTCCCATTTTGTGCAGCCTATCTGCAATGGCGCTGATGAAACTTCCGTCTCCGCAACTTGGTTCCAGAATTTCATCATTCTTCGTCCTGATTGCCCAAGTTGCAATAAACTCTGCTATCTTTTCAGGCGTATAATATCCGCCTCTCAATTTGTTGTATCCTTCGATTGGTTTCATTCTTCATCCCCGTTTTCCTGAGCTTCCACTTGATATAATGCATCAATCAAAGTATTCAACTCATCGTTTACTGCATTTATAGAGCGTTCAAACACAGTTTTCTCCGTAGCATTTCGTGCATGATTGGCCTGATTCTTTAGATTCATAATCGTACGTACATGTTCAACAATATTATCATGCTTCTGCACATCTGACGGATTCCCATAGTCAATCCGATAAATTGGCAATGTCGCAATAAACTGTTTTCCATGTGAGTAGTAATCTCCACGGAAAGTACTGGCTTTACTTTTCACTAAAAGTTCCATCAGCCAATGATTTAAGATTGCCTGCACATAGAAAATTGATTCTTGAGCATTTTGTTTCATCTGCAGGCCATAGAACGGCCCATTTCCTCCACCAGTAAAAACAACCAGTTCATCATCGTAAACATAATTGGAGGACAGCGAGAGTACGGGCCAGACCAAGTGCTCACCAGACATAAATCTTCTCAAGCTTTGGCTGCGGCCAAATGCATACCAATTCAGCTCCGTTCGATTGGGCATATTACGCCTATCCAATGCCTGTTTATGACACCTTAGGTACTCGAATGCGTGAGGGAACTGGTTCTCCATTTCCTCTATATCATAAAGCTTAGGCTTTCCGTCAACTTCTTTGTACGGGAAAATAATATAACTATTTGCTGTAATCTTCTCGTAGCTCGTCAGTTTGGCATCATAGACGCTTTTTCTTAAGATGCCTTTTTCGAGCTGAAACTCAGTTCCATTTTCTTCATGACTGTATACGAAATCTTCATCTTCCCGATCTACATGAATGATATAAATATTGTCAGCGCTTGTCTGTACTCCCACAAAAATATCAGCTAAATTCGCAAGAGGTTCGCAATTCTCCTCGGCTCTATGCAGCTGGTTAATAAGTGACTGCGGTAAAAAAGCCCAAGGCTGCCGAGACAAATAAGGGGCCGCATATGTAGCGCATTCCACAGTGTGCTCAAACAAGAACTGGTTTAGATTCTGCACAAATCCAATCTGAAATTCATCATTTGGCTGCTTTGACATAATCAAAATACAAGTATAAGTACTTCTGTTTTCAAAGACCTGATGTGTGCCGAAGTGCATAATTTTTTTAACATTTCTATGAGCCGAGAGAAGTCCTCTTAATTCAGCACCAGATTGGATGTTCATGAATTTATGGGGAACAATATAGCCTAAAACACCGGTATCTTTTAAAAGTGAAAGAGCTCTTTCAATAAACAAATAATACTTATCTAATGTCTCCGTAACTGCAGTTACATATCCAGAGTGATTACTCTTGTAAAAAGCATATTCCTCCGGCGAGTAGTGAACCATGTTCTGCACTCGGATATAGGGAGGGTTGCCTATAATGGCATCAAACTTTCCTGCCGGAAACTCGTGGTTCCAATCAAACATCCGCAACTTGTTCATCAAATTAGGATTTTGATAAATTGTACGGTTGTAACGAGCATAGCTTGTATCAACCAAACTGTTTCCAAGTTTGATATTCTCGTCCAAATTAGGCAAAATCCGGTTGTGCGTTCTTACATGGTACGCATCTAATTCTTCCGCTGAAGAATCCTCCAATACTTTTAACAGCAAACTGAATTTTGTCACTTCAATTGCCAGAGGATCAATATCTACGCCAAAAATTAGATTCTTCAGAATATCTCTTTTCTGTTCATAAGAAAGAAGAAGGCTTTGTGTCCCAGGAAGTTGATACAGGCTACCATTTTGCAGAGATTCTTCCAATTTATTTTGGCGTAAATATTCAATGTGAAAATTCACCACATACTCAAATGCAGACAGCAAAAAGTTGCCAGATCCACAACAAATATCAGCAATGTGATAATTTGCCACTTCTTCTGGTGTCTTCCCCGCATATAAACTGCTCAAGGTTTCATTCACGATAATATCGGTAATATTTTTTGGAGTATTAACAGTTCCTTGAGCATCTACCACTTCGGGTTTTTTAACAGAGACAACTTGACCGTTGGCCTCAATTTCCAGGGTTTCAGCTAAGAATAGTTCATAGATCTGACCGATAATATAGGGATCTACAACTCCAAATTCATAAGAATTATTCGGATAATACAAGCTCTGGAAAATATCAATGATGACAGCATCAGAAATAATCAGCCGATCTTCATCCAGCATCTCAAATAATCCAGAATCATATTTTTGGTCAGCAACCGCAAACAGATCTTTTAACTCTTGATATGTCGTAATTCTCCTTAGTGATTCGTAATTTTCAAGATTTTTATCTTCACAAATACGCAAGAAAATAGATCGATTCAAAATTCTCTGGACAAAAATATTAAGGGTAACAGCATCGACATTGGGATTGTTCCTCACAACATCGCTACCTAATTGATTTCTCCATCCACGAATTTGATCCAGAAAATAAGCATCGAAAGGTTCTCTGCGCATTGCACCACGGACATTACCGAAGATTCGCTGGAAATCTCCGTTTAAGACCGACTCTTTCGAGAGCAACGAGTAAATTTCCTCAAACTTATCTTCATACTCTGTGTAATGATAGTGTGCAATAAGTGCGGTGCCAATTTCATCGCCTTCAACTGGGCGTACTGTACAATCATATATAAATAAATCTGTGAAATTGGTAAGGACAGATACTTTAAGGTTTCCGCTCCATCCATAGCGTCGTAACTGGAAAGATGGTGCTCGGTCAACAGTGATGTTTACAGAAGGTTTTTTCGTCTCTAAAAAGAAAAGTATTTCTGTTCCGACTTTGAAGGAATAATCAGGCTTTTTGCTCCTATGTGCACCATTTTCTTCAACCAAAACAGTAGCTTCGTGAGTAACTTCTCGTAAATGCTGAGGCAATCCTGCTTCATTTAAAACATCCCACCCCAGCAGTTGAGAGAACGGGTTCACGAAATCTACTCTCACTTGGGTTTCGTTATATGTCGCTTGTTGATACTGGTCAAAATTCCTGTTGTATATGCTAACCAAATTTCTTAATTGATTCTGGGCTGCAACCAAGTTTGCATTAGGCATTGTCACGACCCTCTTTCTCAGGAACAAATTCCAAAATATCATCTACTCCGCAGTTCAATGCCAAGCATATTTTTTCAATGCTTTCTGTTGAGATATACTCATCTCTTTTGAGACGAGTGATAATATTGGCACTTACACCTGCCATATCTTTCAATTGAACATTGGAAATTTTTTTATCTATCATCAAATGAAAAAGCTTATCGTAACAAACTGCCATACCGCACCTCTCATAATCAAATGTATTATTCGATTTTATCACGAATTCGTGATTTTATCAAGTGTAAATATAATTTTATATATGATAACGGTCATATAATTGCGTAATATATACCTTGTTATAAGTGGTTGCATACTTCACCGGCTCCCTGGCATTGCTGGCCGGGTGCCATGCACAGGCAATCAGGTATCCCCTTGCTCGTCGAAAAAGATGTTAGGTGTTTTCTGATGTTTGGTAAGATCTGTTTTCATGAACACCTTCTGCTTTCCGAACTTTCTTCATCTCTTGAAATAGAAAAGCATGGCAATTTTCGAGCAGGGAGGACCCGGACGATACCACTGTTCATCCGGGTTGCTCCCATTTTGCGGTTCTACACGGGAATCAGCGGATTTCTTCTCTGGCCACCATTTTAGATCGCTTCCGGCCAAACAAATGCCATAGATTATGCCGGTCAATCACCGCTTCATAGCTGCGGAGCTTATCCCGAAGCTTCCTATTTTCATGCTCCAGTTCGTTGGTGTGCAGCTTTCCACGGACTGACTTATACTCTACCAATTCAGCGGTCAGTGCCGTTACCTTGGATGTTAGCTCGGAGATCAGCTTGTTGGCAGCATCCAGCATCTTTTGTAGGTGTCGTTCTTTCTTCTCCTGTATCACATACTTCTTTGCCACAGTTGCCAGATTTTCATATTCAGAACGATCCAGCATAACTTTAGAGGAAAACGGAACTGCATGGGGTTCTATTTGCTCCACTTTCTGAACGGCAATCTGCTGTTTTTGAATATTCTCAATCTTCTTTTCCAGAGACGCTGCCTGCTGCTCTTTCTGCTGAGTTTGTGCTGTGAGTTGTTCCAATCGCTCCTGTTCCCGTTCCACCTTGAACTGTGTCACGGTCAAGTGTTCCTCGGAGCTGCCCCGTTCTCCACGCTCCACATCAGAATATCCGGCATTGCGCATGGCTTGGAAGAAATCATCCTGGAGGACACTGTAAGACTTCCGCAGTACCGGCTTGCCATTCTTCTGGAGAATAGGCACCCCCTGTTCATCCAATGCCGGTTTGGACAGCCATTTTTTGCTGCTGCTCACCTGTATAATGGTTTCCTTGATTGTTCCCACAAGAGACTTGTCTTTGCACCTCCTGGACCAGAGGATCTGCTTCTCCACAACTGGGACATAGACCACATGGAGATGATAGTGGAACACATCCTGCCCCAGTGCTTCGGACATAGCCCGGTTGCGCTCATCGGCGTGCATAACAGCGGAGAGAATATACTGTTCGCCGCCAACGATCTCTATGGCAGCCCTGTAAGCGTCCTCATAAAATCGCTTGGCAAACTCATATCCGCCATGGTTATAGAAGTAGGCGGAGTTTACATCAAAAATCAATTCCCCGTAAAGGTTGGCATCCGTTTTCAGGCCACGAGTGGAGATTACACCATCCTTTTCCATCTGTGCAAACATCTCTGCATATCCGGCGGTGGGCTTCTTAAAGTGGATGTTCTGAGATGTACGTTCCGGTATAATATCTGGGTTGGTATAGGATTCTTTTTCTCGTTCGTTGTGCCGCTGGGCATTGCCTATTTTGGCAGCGGTCAGGTTTACGTTTCTCGCACTGGTACGGTCAATCCCGTCGTTTCTCGCCATAGAGCTCCTTTCACGTTTGTACGGCCTGCGGGCCGGAGCGCACTTCCTGCGGAAGTGTAATAACCCACTATGATACTTTCATCCTGCGGCTGCAAAGTATC
>OGWV01002734.1_pt1 | contig 10680 bp, 9 predicted proteins | sample 1576081 | NCBI WGS metagenome assembly OGWV01 (sample SAMEA3541541, study PRJEB24748) | human gut metagenome | biome: human gut; feature: human-associated habitat; material: faeces | place: China | collected 2012 | reverse complement strand
GTGAGAATCCGCATTATCTCGATGTGAGTATGTTTAATCACATTTTGAGTGGCAGAAATTATTATGATCGATTATGAAGAGGAACTGAAGAAATTTGAACCCTGTCTGGATGTTACAGACGCAGAGGGTGCAATTTATGACAGAGAACTGACAGACATTCTGGATGTCCTTCAGGAGGTCTTAAGAGAAGCAAAAAGCAATAGACGTGTAAAATAAGACAAATCAATACACAAAGGGAGAAACATTGAATGAATTGTGTGAACTGTGGGGCATTTCTTACAGACATGGATCTGGACTACTGTCCGAACTGCGGATACAATGTTCTGATTCAGAAAAAAGTGGATTACCTGTCAAAGAGTTTTTATAATCAGGGGCTGGAAAAAGCAAGTATTCGTGATCTTTCCGGTGCAATTGCATGTCTGAAACAGAGTCTGATCTATGATAAGAGAAACATCAAAGCGAGAAACCTTCTTGGACTTGTGTATTTTGAGACAGGAGAAGTAGTTTCTGCACTCAGCGAATGGGTCATCAGTAAGAATCTGCAGCCAACCAGAAATCTTGCAACAGAATATATCAACAAGCTTCAGGCCAACAGAAACCGCCTGAATGCGATCAATGAAACAATCAGGAAATACAACAACGCGCTGATGCTGTGTCGTGAAGGACATGAAGATATGGCGGCGATCAAGCTTCGCAGGATTCTGTCTCAGAATCCGAAACTGATCAAGGGATATCATCTTCTGGCATTGATTCAGATGAAGAATCACGAATGGAACAAGGCGAGAAGAACCCTCAAAAAAGCTGCACGCATTGACAAGACAAATACGACAACGCTTCGCTTCCTGCGAGAGGTGGATGAGCAGACCGGTGTAACGACCAATCTGGAAAAAAGCAAAAAAGGACTTTTTCATTCCAATAAGGCTTCGAAACAGGATACGGATATTTTTGCATCGGAGCAGGTTGTGCAGCAGCCGGTTTATAAGGAACGTTCAGGACTCTCAGCCTTTTTTATCCTGATGGCAGGAATTGCAGCAGGGGTAGGAGCGTTCTGGCTTCTTGCAGCACCGGCAATCCGCCAGGGCATTTACAAGGAAGCGAATCAGCAGATTGTTCAGTACAGTGAGTCGCTTGCGAGCCAGGCAGCTGAGCTTACCAAAGCACAGAGTGATGCAAAAGAAGCTACAGAATCCGCAGATGAGGTAAGCCAGCAGCTTACATCAGAGCAGGCAAAGAGCAAAAGCTATCAGGCACTGCTCCAGGCATATGCGGCTTATCAGCAGAAGAGTCTTGATGATGCAGCCCTGGAACTGCAAAATGTGCAGCAGGATGTCCTTTCCGACTCACAGAAAACAATCTATAATACAATCAGTCAGGCTGTAAATTCCGGAAACACCGGATCATCAGATACATCAGATGATGGAAGCGATGACAGCGGAGAATACGACGATTCGGAATATTATGAATAATAGTAATTATTTAGGAGGCAGTATCCCGCGAGGCGTTTTGGCATGTTTTTTGCCAAAATCCCGAGACATACAAGGCAAAATGCCATCACCGAAGGTGATTTGGAATGAATTTTGACTCGTAACTGTGAGGGTACTGAACAGTTACAATAAAAATATAACGGTTATAAGAACATATAGTTTTGCGAATGAAAATTGATATTACAAAACTCATTGACATATTCCAAATGGGAATGCTATAATGTGTTCTATTCCGAGAGGAACTAAGCAGACAAAGAAGTCTATAGAAGATTTCTTTATCTGCTTTTTTAATATCGAAAAATCAGAAGCCTGGATCAGTGCAGTCCGGGAGCTTCTGGACGAAACACCGGATGTAGAGGGCGGCGTTACCCGGATATCAAGTGGAGATGCGGCGGTTCGTATCCTGGGAAGAGGGGCGGAACCTCTTCTTAAAATATCAGAAAAGATACAGGAAATGAATTGAATAAAGAAACCAGCAGAGGCAGCTGTTCCGGAGAAATCCGGAGCAGTTGTTTTTTTGTTAGTTTTAAAAGAAGTAAAGAAAATATAGTGTTGTTTTATGTGGATTTTGTTTCTGGAATAAGTTGTTTTTTGCTGAGTTTTTGGAAAATCACCTTGACATCAGGATGCTTAAATAGTATAGTAGAAATACTAGGTAGAGAATATTTCGTGAAGTTTTATGCATTATCTGAAAGTGAGGAACTGTCAATGGCAAATGAACACAACGATCAGATCAGGATCGTACAGGAAACAGTAGCTGGTAAGGAAATTACCTTTGCGCATGTAATGGGTGGTCCGGCACCTATCATTTATCAGAAACTCGGACTGAATCCGCAGGTTGACTATCGTTCATCTGCAATTGGAATTATGAATATGACACCATCAGAGTCAGCGGTTATCGCATCTGACATTGCAGTAAAGAGTGGTAACGTATATCTTGGATTTGCAGATCGTTTTACAGGAACTATGATCATCACAGGGGAGATTTCCGATGTTATGTCAGCAATGACAGAGGTTGTGGACTATTTCCGTGATACTCTGGGCTATGTGGTCTGTAAGATCACCAAGAGATAGGATGTAGGGCATGGAAGAACGAATAACGCGAGAGGAACTTCTTGAGAGGCTTTTTCATGACGACTATGAGAATCTGAAGGGCAGGAAGCTGCGTATGACACGAGTGCGGGTTCCCGGCAAGTCGATTGATTTTGCACATGTATTTACTCCTTCGGACTCAGTAGTTTATAAGAATCTTGCATTGGACATAGGCGTACATGAGGGCGAGGATCATACAGGACAGTCTATCGGCATCATCCGTATGACACCGTGGGAGGCTGTTGTGGTTGCCACAGATGTAGCTGTCAAGGCGGCAGATATTGAAGTCGGATTTATGGATCGTTTTGGTGGTGCACTTATTATATTGGGAGGATTGTCCCAGGTACTGACTGCAATAGAGGAAGTTGTGAGATTTTTCCGTGATGAGCTGAACTTTGATGTATGTGAAATCCACAAAAGCTGATACAGGACAGGACATAAAATGAAGAAAATTTTCTTGATGGGACGGAGTGAGGCAGGTAAGACTTCTCTGAGTACCAATTTTACTGGCTTTTCTATTCTTCATCATAATAAATTCCACTCTCCTTTTCATCGTATGTTTGGCCCCCAATAAGTTGTTTTTCCAGACTACAGGAACCTGCCTGTTTCTTACGGAAAGATTCACGAGAGCGACTGCGTAGGCTTTTTTCTCTTCCGTGGTGAAACCTTCGGTGGCGGCTTGATCTGCAATGTTTTCGGAAAAGCTGGTGTAAAGCAGAAGCGTAAGCAATGTTAACGGGTTATAAAAATGAAGGCAAATGGCTAACAGGCAGAGCAGCTTTACAGCTGAGTCATGACGGCGCAGGTGTGAATATTCATGCCGCATAATCATTTCTGACAATCTGGAATCCTCAAGGCTCTCCGGCGCGACAATGAAAGGCTTCAGGAAACCTATAGTATAGGGAGAACCAATAAGGGGAGAAATACGGTATTCTACATCCCCGATTCCAGGTAAGAAACAAGTTCTTTTCTCAGTAATCTTTTTCAGCTTTCGCGTGAGCCGGTGATACTTTATGATTTCGTAAATACTGAAGCCTGAGATTAAAAATAGCCAGCATAATCCAATCATAAGAATCCAGTCGGACATCCATAATGAAATTCCGTGATAAGAAATTGCTCCTTTGTCGTCAAAATTGACGTAATAAGAGATGTTTGCAAGAGCGTCTGTTCTTATCAAAACATCTGTTGGCATCAGATATTTAACCACCTGAAACGGTATCAAATACCCCGCCAGACTCAGAAACACCAGGTTCCGGCCAAGCCGGTATGAAAATTTTTTCCTTTGGAGAAGCAATAGCAGGAGACAGATGATCAGTGGCACTGTTCCTGCTATGCTCATACAGATTAAAAGCATGCAAGTCCCTCACTTAAAATTTGTCAATAAAATCCAGCAAGTCCTTCTGATCCTCTTCGCTGAGACCGGAATCTTCTGCAAAGGCACAGAACAGACAGGTAAGTGAATTTTTAAAGCTCTGGAAATCAGAATCTCCAGAATCCCTGCAGCTGGTCTGGCGATTTTTTATCAGCTCCTTCATCGCATTCCGGAACAACTGGTTCTTCTTATCAAGCTTTCGTCTAAGCTGCAAACAGTGTACGAAGAGACCTAAGGTTACCAGAGGAAGGCTAAAGGATAACAGATGCCGGTCTGGCGGTCTATGCCCGCGTCTTTACGCTGCTGGACCCCGGCGCCAAGGTGGAATTCTTCTGCCGGGACGGCGATACCGTACAGCCCGGCCAGAAGCTGGCCGTTGTTACGGGCGATATACGCGCCCTGCTTTCCGGTGAGCGCGTTGCGCTGAACTACCTGCAGCGAATGAGCGGCATTGCCACCTATACCCATCAACTGTCTGCCCTGCTGGAAGGCACCGGCATCACCCTGCTGGACACCCGTAAGACCAGCCCCAACAACCGCATTTTTGAAAAGTACGCTGTCCGCGTTGGCGGCGGCAGCAACCACCGCACCGGCCTGTCCGACGGCGTTCTGCTGAAGGATAACCACATCGGCGCTGCCGGCGGCGTGGCGAAGGCCGTCAAGCTGGCCCGGCAGTATGCGTCTTTCGTCCGCAAGATCGAGGTGGAGGTTGAAACGCTGGAGCAGGTCAAAGAGGCCGTGGAAGCCGGTGCGGACATCATCATGCTGGATAACATGAGCGACGAGGATATGCGCAAGGCTGTGACTTTGATTGCAGGCCGCGCCAAGACCGAGTGCTCCGGCAATGTCACGCGGGAAAACATTGCCCGTCTGCGGGACATTGGCATTGACTATGTGTCCAGCGGCGCCCTGACCCATTCGGCCCCCATTCTGGATCTTTCCATGAAGCATCTGCGCCCCCTGACCGCGGAGGAGGCCTGATATGACCACCGCAGAGCGCCGCGCCGCCATTTTGCAGCAGCTTGCCCATGCCCGAGCGCCTATTGCCGCCCGCACGCTAGCTACCCATTACGGCGTCAGCCGTCAGGTCATTGTGCAGGATCTGGCGGTCATACGGGCATCACACCCCGGGATCATTTCCACTGCACGCGGCTATGTGCTGGATCAGCCCGATCAGCCCGCCGGCTGCACACGGGAGTTCAAGGTGCGCCACACACCTGACCGAACCGGGCAGGAGCTGAACCTGATTGTGGACTGTGGCGGCCAGGTCAAGAGTATCAGCATCAGCCACCGGGTCTATGGCCGTATCACCGCCGAGATGGACATCCGTTCCCGGCAGGATGTGCGGGAATTTCTGCAATCGTTTGAGGACAGTTCCTCCACGGTGCTGTCCACCGCCACCGACGGCTACCACTATCATCTGGTGGAGGCAGCCACCCCGGACAGGCTGAGCCTGATCGAAAAAGAACTGAAAGAGCACGGTTTTCTGGCTCCGCTGCAACCGTGGGAGCATTGAAGAAAGAAAACGAGGCATAATTATGACTGTCCATGAACTGCAACAGGAGATCCTGCGCCTGAAACGGGAAAATAATATCTGCATCCTGGCCCATGCCTACCAGAGCCAGCCTGTGCTGGAAGTCGCCGATTACACCGGCGATTCCTACGGGTTGAGCGTGCAGGCGGCCAAAACCAACGCGGACGGGGTCATCATGTGCGGTGTGCGCTTCATGGCCGAGACCTGCAAAATTTTAAGCCCGGAGAAAACCGTCTGGCTGGCCAACCCCATGGCGGGCTGCCCTATGGCCGAGCAGCTTGATCTGCCGACCTTGCAGGAATTGAAAAAGCAGTACCCCGGCTACGCCGTGGTGGCGTACATCAATACAACTTCGGAGCTGAAAACAGCCTGCGATGTCTGTGTGACGTCCTCCAGCGCGCTGAAAATTTGCAGTGCGCTGGAAAACGATAAGATTCTGTTCATCCCCGATCCCAATTTGGGCGGCTATGTAGCAAAGCAACTGCCGGAAAAGCAGTTTGCCTTTTACCACGGCGGCTGCCCGCGCCATATCGTATGTTCGGCAGCAGATGTAGCCAAAGCCCGCGCTGCCCACCCGGAGGCGCTGCTTCTGGTTCATCCCGAATGCCGCCCCGAGGTCGTGGAGCAGGCTGATTATGTTGGCTCTACCACCGGCATTATGGCTTATGCAGAAAAGTCCGATGCCAAAGAGTTCATCATCGGCACGGAAAACAGCATCGTGGAGCACCTCTCCTATGCTTGCCCGGAAAAGCGGTTCTATCCGCTGGCCGTGCAGCTTACCTGCATGAACATGAAACTGACCACCCTGATGGACATTTACCATTGCCTGCAGGGCAGCGGCGGTGAGGAAATCACCCTGCCGCAGGACGTCATGCAGGGAGCCGGGCGCTGCATCCGCCGCATGGTGGAGCTGGGAGGCTGACAGATTGCGCATATCCGCAATGGCCATCTGATACGATCCGCTTGCATCCCGGCTTACACGGCGCTCTTTGCGGTCTTGCCCTAAGAAACCAATGAAAAAAGCATATACAGCATCGCGTTGCGAACCGCCGAGAGGCCGTTCGCCATAAACGCAGCTGTATATGCTTTTTACTTTGCCGTACAGATCCTTTGTACGCTATTTAAACGCGATCACGAATTCTGTTTAAAAACTTTATCCAGTGTTCCCATCAGGATGTTCACATCAATCGGTTTTGCAATATGTGCATTCATCCCTGCTTTGAATGCTTTTTGGCGGTCTTCCTCAAAAGCGTTGGCTGTCATGGCCACAATGGGAATGTTTGCCTTTTTATTGCTGCTCAATGTACGGATCTCCCGGGTGGCGGTGTAACCGTCCATTTTGGGCATCTGAATATCCATCAGGATCAGATCATACTCATCCTCCGCAGCCTCGTTCATTCTGGCCACGGCATCCGTGCCGTCCTCAACGGCGTCCACTTTCAGTCCGGCTTCTTCCAGAATGGCTGTTGCAATCTCTCGGTTCAGTTCGTTATCCTCGACCAACAGCACCTTTTTGCCCGTATAGTCGCCGTGCTTGGGCAGAAGGGGCTGCCTGCCCGACACCACTTTGTGTGTCAGTGCATCGCGCAGTTCCGACATAAACAGCGGTTTGGAAACAAACGCCGTGACACCGGCCTGCCGGGCCTCGTCCTCAATGTCGGCCCAATCGTAGGCGGTCAATATGATGATCGGCGTGCCGGGTTCGATTACTTTACGGATCCTGCGCACCGTCTCAATGCCGTTCATATCCGGCATCAGCCAGTCAATGATGTAAACCTTGAACTCCGCACCCTGATTGTGTGCCTCCCTCGCGCGCAGGATGGCTTCCTTGCCGGAGGTCGTCCAGTCGGCTTCCATCTCAATTTCCCGCAGCATTTTGCTTACGCTCATGCAGGTCTGTGCATCATCATCCACAACCAGTGCACGGGTGCCTTTCAGGCCCGGAATCGGCGGATATTTCACCGATTCCGTACAAACCTTGCAGTCCAGGGTGACCGTAAACTCGCTGCCCTTTCCCTGCTCGCTCTTGACGGCGATGGTTCCGCCCATCATATCTACGATGTTTTTCGAGATGGCCATGCCAAGGCCCGTACCCTGAATGCCGCTTCTTGTCGCAGTCTGTTCCCGTGAAAAAGAGTCAAAAACGTGCGCCTGGAAGTCCTTCGACATACCGATACCGTTATCTTTCACGCTGAAAACAAAGGTCGCATACCCACTGCGGGCAGACGGCTTTTCTTCAACGCGGATATTGATGGTACCGCCCGCCGGTGTAAACTTGACAGCGTTGCCTACGATGTTGAGCAGGACCTGATTCAGGCGCAGCTTATCGGTGACAATATCCTCGTGGTGCACATCCTGCGTGTCGATGTAAAGGTCAAGCTGTTTGGCGCTGATATTGCCTTGAATGATCGTGCGCAGGTCGTGCAGTACATCGGGCAGGTGGACTTCTGTGTTGTCCAGTTTGACCGTGCCGCTTTCGATACGGCTCATATCCAGAATATCGTTGATCAGACTGAGCAGATGCTGGCCCGATACGCTGATTTTCTTCAGATACTCTTTGACAAGGTCAATGTTATCAATATGCGCCGTGGCAAGGGCCGTAAACCCGATAATGGCATTCATCGGGGTGCGAATATCGTGCGACATACTGTTCAGGAATACCGTCTTGGCCTTATTGGCGTGTTCCGCCGCCGCCAGTGCATCGCGCAGGGCATCCTCCTGCTTTTGCTCCCGCCGCTTTTCCTCGGTAGCGTCGCGGGTAGCAACCAATACGGCTGTTACGTTGCCGTCCGCGTCTTTTCGCTGTGGTGTGATCAGCGTAAGGATCCATTTTCTGTCGACAGTCTGAGACGTAAGAGCCAAAGAGGTGTGACCCTTCAGACGTTCGGCCACGGTCGTCATGTCTGTAAAGGCGAGATACTCCTCGCGGGATGGCTCCGCGATAATTTTCTCGATTTGCTCCTGCTGTACGGATCGTTTCAGTGCAAAGTGCTTCTGCTTCTTGACCGTATCTGACGCGTTCTTGACGATTTCAACGGTGTTTTTCTTCAAGTCCACCAGTGAAATGGACGTATACGCCGTGCCAAGCGCTGTGATAATTCCGGTACGTTTCTGGTGCTGCCGCAGCGCGTCTTTTTCCATTTTGGTCTGCCACAGCAGTGCCATTAAAAAGACCATTACGGCTATGGCCAGATAGGATGCACAGACAATGTTGCGCGTCATGAACACCTGAGATGCCGGGAAAAACACAAAGAGCGTATAGTTCTCGGTATTTTCCCGGCTGCCGTACCAGACGCCCTGATTGCCGTTCAGGCGCACAATGCCATCCTCCGCAGCACCGAAGGTTCCGTTATATAATTCCTGGCAGTCCTCTATTGCCTTGTTTACCTGTTTGCTGCTGTTGCTGCTGATGACCCTGCCGTTCTCCGTGATCGTAGCGATGCCGCCAAGCTCCAACGGAAAATCTCTCAACAGGGAATCTACCGTCAAATCTCCAATATCCTCATTGTCCTTCTGTATATAGGTAATCAGGATACCTGGTGCATCCGCGCGTGCCACCGCGGCAAAATCATAGAGTATCCCATTTTCTTCCAGACGGGTCGAGTATGTCTTTTTTGGATAATCAACGATATTGTGTACATAGGGGCTGTCGATCAGCTTCTCCCACAGCGGCATGGCGTTGCCGCCCTTTGTGGTCTGCATGACAACATTCAGGTTTTCATCTAATACAAGCGCACCGGTCAGACGCTGTTCCTCTGCAAAAGAGTCCAGGTCCTGCGTGCCGAAACCTTCCTTCAGCGTCATTTCGTTGCCAAGGCTTACCGTTTTATCCAGCAGGCGGACAAGGCTTTTCACGCGGTCGTTGGCCGCATCAGTCTCGTACTGCTCTAAGCGGATCTTTACAAAACCAATCGTTTCATCCAATGTATGACGCAGTGCAATTCGGTTCAGATTCGTGAATGTGATCCAAAGTACAATGCCGAACGCAACTAACACAAGCAAAAACAGTCTTTTTTTGCCGGACTGCTTTTTCACATTCATTTTCCCTGTTCCCCCCACACAGTTTTTTCTGCATCAAGTCCGAATTTTTCTGCAACGCGGCCAATCGTTCCGTCCTGCTTCATATCTTCCAGAGTTTGAGTCAGCTGCACAGCCAAATCCTCATGGGTGTCCTTTGCGAAGGCAACGCCAAGTTCGGAACTGTAAGGACTCTCTGCCAGCACACGGTAACTGCTTTCATCCAGATTTGTCCACTTGGCTACCAGTGCTTCATGGCCCGCGACGGCATCTACATAGCCTTTGCGCAGTGCCGCAAACATATCCTCTGTCGTCTCAAAGCTGTTGACTTGCTTGACCTCGGGCAGCAAAGAGGAAATTTCGCCGAGAAACAGCGACTCCGCCCATGGGTATCATCGTTTGGCTCACGATGTATTTCTGGAGACGGGATGGGTGTTTTCTCACAATCTGGCCCACAAGTGCTGTAAAGCCGCGGGAATTCATTCAAAGGCCAGAAAAGGTCGTTATAAACGGCCTGGAGAGGAAAGCATCTTATTCCCCAATCAGGTAAAGGGACACTGGAATGCTACTGCACCGCTTCAGCTCGTGGTCTCTGACATGACTACACTCAAAGTTGGAACGACTTACTGGGAGTGGACCATCCTTCTGGATACCTTCAACAACGAGATCCTGGCACACAGTGTCACATCTCAAAGGGGAAGCAATAAGCCATACTACCACTGCCTTGAACAACTGAAAAACATGATGGACAAAAGAGAAGAGCAGACTTCCCAGGTAGTCTTCCACACCGACCAGGGAGCTGTCTACTCTTCAAGGGCTTTTTGCCAGGCCCACCACAATTATAACATACTTCGCTCCATGTCGCGAGGGGGAACTCCCACGGACAATCCCATTATAGAGGCTTTGAATGGCTGGATAAAGGAAGAACTCTATCTTGACTTTGATCTGGCCCACACCCTTGATGTCCCAGCGCTTCTCGACGCTTATGTGCTCTTTTTCAATAACCACCGTCCTGCCGCTGCCTTGGGCTACAGAAGCCCCGTTCAGTTCAAAACCGAACGGGGCTTCTGATAAATATTCTTTTTAGTGTCTACTTTCTCTTGACAAGTGCAGACAAATAGAGCCGGTCCCCCCTTTTTTCATATCCTTGCTATTCGAAAAAAATGCCTTCATAATAATGG
>OGWV01002733.1_pt1 | contig 10681 bp, 8 predicted proteins | sample 1576081 | NCBI WGS metagenome assembly OGWV01 (sample SAMEA3541541, study PRJEB24748) | human gut metagenome | biome: human gut; feature: human-associated habitat; material: faeces | place: China | collected 2012 | reverse complement strand
GGGTTCCCTTTCTTTTTACCCAATGGGGAGATTTAACCTGCTTTTTACAATAGAATACAGGATCAGACTGAAATAAACCTGAAATGACAAAAATTTGCGAGCATTCCCCGCTTGATTTTGCCAACATACTTTGACATTTTGTGGGTATGCGGCGGATTTTACGTTTCTATCTATGGAAAACCATTCGTTGGTTTGCGAGGAAAAACGAAAGGCGCAGATTGCTCCTCCTTTTTGATCAAGATCATTGTGGGACGCTTGCCGTACAGCAGATATGATTCAAACAATCATGGTGCTTTTTCCAGGAAAGCAAGCGACGCTCCTTGTTAGTTCAAGCTAATTAAAAGGGAGATTCTATCCGTCCCATGGGGTGTCGATAATCAATCCATGAGGATAAAAGCTGCGTCTAGCAAGGAGAAATTGTCGGTGATATTGCGGCTGGTTTCTGCCATCATAGGTTGGCTCCCTGGCGCTCGCCACGGGGCTACCAGCAACAAGGGCCGGGGAGAAATTATTCGCCTTGCTTCATCTTTTATCAATTACTTGTTGAAAAAACAAATGGGATATAGATTTTTTTTGTGGAATATGATATATTAGGGACACAATAGATTGAAACTTGCAAAGGGGAATTTGCGAATCCCCTGAGAGAGGAGAAGAGCGGATGGATATCAACAGGATTGACGCATATTTGCAGGGGGCGTCCCTGGACGCGCCGGCAGCAACGAGATCTGCGATTACTTTTGCGGAACGTTTTACGGCTGCTTTCTGTTCCGGCAGCGTCGTTCCAAGAGCTTTGTGTCCCAGTGCAACAACTATTTTTTTTCTTTTCATTGGAAGATACCTCTCTTTGCAGTTTATAGATTTTGATACGAAAAAACCAGGCATCAATATAAAACTATTATAAAGTTTATGGGGGCAAAAATCAAGAAGAAACCGACATTGCGCACATTGAAATGTTTTTCGGACTATGGTATTCTATAAAAGTATCTGAGTCGTAGGGATTTGAAACGTGAAAGGGAGGTCCCGGCATGAAAAACATGCGCACGTTACAAAAACGGATCGCATATCAGCTCCAGCAGGGCAGTCTGGATGCGGAAGTTACAGGAATCACATGCGACAGCAGAAAAGTACAGCCGCAGAACGTGTTTGTCTGCATCCGCGGAAACAGGATGGACGGGCACGTATATGCAGAAGAAGCAGTCGAGAGGGGCGCTGCTGTCCTGGTTGCGGAGCGGGAACTGGAAGGGATTCCGGAAAAGGTAACCGTACTCGTAGTAAAGGACAGCAGAGAAGCACTCGCACAGCTTTCCTGTGCCTGGGAGGATGATCCGGCGCAGCACCTTGTGACAATCGGAGTGACCGGCACGAAGGGAAAGACGACGACTGCATATATGATTTACGAAATCCTGCGAAAAGCAGGGATCCGCGCAGGACTCATCGGAACGATCGAGACGAGGATCGGGGAAAAAAGCATTCTGTCAGAAAATACAACGCCGGAGCCTGTTGTGCTGCAGAAGCTGTTTTCTGAAATGATGCGGGAGGGCTGCACCCATGTTGTGATGGAGGTTTCCTCGCAGGCGGAAAAACAGCACCGGTGTGATGGATTTACGTTTGATTACGGTGTGTTCACCAACATTGGAAACGACCACATCGGCGCCGGGGAGCATGCATCGTTTGCAGAATATCTGTCCTGCAAAAAGAAGCTGCTTCGCACCTGCAGAACCGGAATTGTAAACCGGGATGACAAAAGGTTTCCGGAGATCATAAGGCAGAGCACCTGCCGTCTGGTGACATTCGGATGCAGGGAAAAAGCTGATTTTATGGCAGCAGATGCAGCACTCGATCAGGCACCCGGCGTGCTCGGTGTCTCATACCGGGTGCAGGGCGCAGCGGATTTTCCGGTACGGGTAGATCTGCCGGGTCTGTTTTCCGTTTCCAACTCGCTTGCCGCCATTGCGGTCTGCGCGCAGATGGGAATCCCGGAAAAGGCGATGCAGGAGGCACTTTCCGCAGTCCGCGTCCGTGGGCGGTGTGAGGCAGTTCCGGTGTATCCGGAAATGACGCTTCTCATTGACTACGCACACAATGCGATGAGCCTCGAAAGCCTGTTAAAGACACTGCGGAAATACCATCCGAAGCGCCTGATCTGTCTCTTCGGCTGCGGCGGAAACCGCGCGCGGGACCGGAGATTCCAGATGGGAGAGGTGTCGGGGCGTCTGGCGGATCTGACCGTTATCACCTCGGACAATCCGCGGGATGAGGAACCACAGGCGATTCTGGACGATATCCGGACGGGAATCGGGAAAACAGAAGGCGCTTTCGTTGAGATTGCGGACCGTAAGGAGGCGATCCGGTATGTGATCGAAAACCGGCAGCCGGGCGATCTCGTGGTGCTCGCGGGAAAAGGCCACGAAACGTATCAGATCCGGAAGGGGAAACGGTACGAGATGGATGAGCGCGTGCTGATCCGGGAAATACTGGAAGAAAGTAAGGGGAATGTATGAGCAGCGTTTACGCTGATGTAATCGTAGACATCACAAATGAAAAACTGGACCGGACCTTTCAGTACAAGGTTCCGCCGGAACTGACAGGGGAGATCGGTCCGGGAACGGCGGTACAGATTCCGTTTGGAAACGGAAACCGCACGATCACCGGCTATGTGCTTTCCGTCGGAAACGAGCCGAAATATCCGCAGGACCGGATGAAGGCCATCCTCGCGGTACAAAAGGATGCGGCGACTGTAGAGACGAAGCTCATCGCGCTCGCCGCGTGGATGCGTCATACGTACGGATCGACGATGATCCAGGCGTTAAAGACGGTGCTTCCGGTCAAAGTAAAGGCGCGCGGGAAAGAAACCCGCGAAATTGCGCTTCTTGCAGATCCTGCGAGATGTGAGGAGCTGCTGGAAAACTACAGAAAGAAAAATTATAAAGCGAGAATCCGTCTCTTAAACGCGCTGCTGGCCCAGCCGGTTCTTCCAGGGCCGGTTGTGAGCAAGAAACTGAAAATCACGGCAGATACGCTGCACGTGATGGAAGAGCAGGGCGTGTTGGAAATCCGCCGTACGAGCACCTGGAGAAATCCGGTATCTGATGCGGCAGGAAGAACAACTGCGGGAAAACCAAACGAACAGCAGCAGGCCGTGGTGGACGGCATTCGAAAGGAATGGGAAGGGCAGAACCGCCCCTGCCTGATCCGCGGTGTGACGGGAAGCGGCAAAACGCTCGTCTATATGGAGCTGATGGAGCGAGTGCTGAAGGAAGGAAAACAGGTGATCGTGCTGATCCCGGAGATTGCGCTGACGTATCAGAACGTGGAGCGGTTCTGCACACGGTTTGGAACAAGGGTCACGGTGGTCAACTCGCGGATGACACCGTCCGAGCGCGCCGACCAGATGGAGCGCGCGCGGCGCGGGGAGGTCAGTATTATGATCGGTCCGCGTTCCGCACTCTTTGCACCGTTTCCGGATCTGGGGCTGATCGTAATCGATGAGGAGCATGAAACCTCCTATAAAAGTGAAGTGACGCCGCGCTACCATGCAAGGGAGACCGCTGTGCGCCGTGCCGGGCTGGAGCATGCCCATGTGGTGATGGGTTCGGCAACGCCGTCGGTGGATGCTTCTTACGCCTGCGAGACGGGAGCGTACGCGCTGTTCCGGATGGATGCGCGGTACGGAAATGCAGCACTTCCGTCCGTATGGATCGCGGATATGCGGGAAGAATTACAGATGGGAAACCGTTCGATTCTGTCCGGAAAACTGCGGGAAGAGATCGAAAAACGGCTTGAAAAAAAGGAACAGGTTGTACTGTTTCTGAACCGCAGAGGCTATGCGGGCTTCGTCTCATGCCGTGCATGCGGCCATGTGATGAAATGCCCGCACTGCGATGTATCACTGACAGCACACAATAACGGAAAGCTCGTCTGCCATTACTGCGGTTATGAAACACCGCAGGTACATGCGTGCCCGTCGTGCGGTTCCCCGTACATCGGCGGCTTCCGTGCCGGCACACAGCAGATCGAGCAGAACGTGAAAAAGCTGTTTCCAAAGGCACGCGTTCTTAGGATGGACGGCGACACGACAAAAACGAAAAACAGTTATGAAGAAATCCTGTCCTCATTTGCGGCAGGGGAGGCCGATATCCTGATTGGAACCCAGATGATCGTAAAAGGCCACGATTTCCCGAATGTCACGCTGGTGGGAGCGCTGGCGGCGGATCTCTCCCTGAATGCAGTCGATTACCGTGCCGGGGAGCGTACGTTCCAGCTGCTGACGCAGGCAGTCGGCCGCGCCGGAAGAGGCGAAAAGCCGGGAATGGCAGTCATTCAGACGTACCATCCCGAACATTACAGCATTCAGACGGCGGCAGAGCAGGATTACGGGACATTTTACGAGAAAGAAATGGACTACCGCCGTCTGATGGGATATCCCCCGGCGGCGGAGCTTCTGGCGATCCACGGAGCCGGGGAGGATGAAGCGCATCTGACGCAGGCGATGGAATACATTCGCAGATATCTCATCCGCATCCGGGGAAACCGCGAAGTCCAGATCATCGGCCCGGCAAGTGAGGCAGTGTCGAAAATCAATGACCTGTACCGCATGGCCGTGTATGTACGCGCGCCGCAGGAAGAGGTGCTGGCAGGGCTGCGGGAAAAACTGGAGCGGTATATCGAGATTAACAAAGGCTTCCGTACCGTTTATTTACAGTTTGACTTCAGCAGAAAGTATTAGTTTTTTCATACTATTTACACATAGATTATTTATAATAGAAGAGCAAAAGAAAGGAAAAGAATTATGGCAATCAGAGAAATCAGAGTCGTAGGCGACCGCGTATTAACGAAAAAATGCAGACCGGTGGAGAAGATGACACCAAGAATCAGCGAGCTGATCGACGACATGTTTGACACCATGTATGAGGCAAACGGTGTCGGCCTTGCCGCACCGCAGGTCGGCATCTTAAAGAGAATCGTAGTCATGGATGTGGATGGAACCCCACATCTTCTGATCAATCCGGAAATCCTGGAGACTTCCGGAAGCCAGACAGGAGCAGAAGGCTGCTTAAGCCTTCCGGGAAAATCCGGTACAGTAACCCGTCCGAATTACGTAAAGGTAAGAGCGCTGGACCGCGACATGCAGCCGTTTGAACTGGAGGGAACAGAACTTCTTGCCCGCTGCATCTGCCACGAGTGTGATCACCTCGACGGACATATGTATACAGAAAAAGTAGAAGGCGAACTCTGGGACAACACGTACGATGAGTATGATGAATACGAGGACGAAGAGTAGGCCGAAAAGATAAAGGAGATGACTTTAGATGAAAGTGGTATTTATGGGAACCCCGGATTTCTCCGTGGGAACACTTGAGGCACTGGTGGAGGCCGGCTATGAGATCACAGGCGTTGTGACCCAGCCGGACAAACCGAAGGGCCGCGGAAAACAGATGATGCCGACACCGGTGAAAGAGGCAGCCGAAAAACACGGCCTTCCGGTCTATCAGCCGCGCCGCGTGCGGGATGCAGAGGCGATCGAGGAAATCCGGAAAATGGAGCCGGATGTGATCGTTGTCGTTGCCTTTGGCCAGATTATTACAAAAGAGATTCTTGAAATGCCGAAGTATGGATGCATCAACGTACATGCATCCCTGCTTCCGGCCTACCGTGGTGCAGCACCGATCCAGTGGGCGGTGATGAACGGTGATCCGGTAAGCGGTGTTACGATTATGAAAATGGATGAAGGCATTGATACCGGTGAAATGCTTTCGAAAGTGGAGATTCCGCTTGCGTCAGATGAGACCGGCGGCAGTCTTTTTGACAAACTTTCGGCAGCCGGTGCCAAGCTGCTGGTGGAGACGCTTCCTAAAATCGAAAAAGGCGAAATTACACCGGAAAAGCAGCCAAAGGAGAGCACGACAGCGTATGCACGAATGATTAAAAAAGAGGATGGAAGGATTGACTGGACGAAGAGCGCCATCGAGATTGAGCGCCAGATCCGTGCGATGAGTCCGTGGCCGAGCGCGTTTACGAAGGTAAACGGAAAAAATCTCAAAATATGGAATGCGAAGGTCATTGCCATGCTTGGCGGTGATCTGTTCTCAAAAATCCCGGGACAGAATCCGACAAAAAGCGCCGGAAAAGTCTGGGTGGCAGATGAGACCGGAATCCATGTAAAGACCGGAGACGGTATTCTGGTGATTGAAGAGCTGCAGCTCGAAGGAAAAAAACGGATGAAGACAGCAGATTTCCTGCGTGGATATACGATCGAGCCGGGTACAAAACTTGGAGAATAAAGGCACAAAGAAATCTGAAGCTGAGGCGGGGAACTGCACAGAGGTATTGCTGCCGCTGTGCCTGAAAAAAAGGAGAAAATGATATGGGACTTTTTTATGACAGTACGTATCTGCTGGTAATTCTTGCAGCACTGATTTCTATGGCGGCATCCGCCCGCATGAATACGATATTCAGTAAATATCAGACGGTCCGTTCCTACAGCGGCATGACAGGACGCGATGCGGCGATGCGGATTCTGCGTCAGGCAGGCATCTACGATGTAACCGTCCGTCACGTATCCGGAAAACTGACGGATCACTACGATCCGCGGACAAAGACGGTAAATCTTTCGGATGCTGTTTACGATTCCGCATCGATTGCAGCGATCGGCGTTGCAGCGCATGAGTGCGGACATGCCGTACAGCACAATACAGATTATGTGCCGCTGAAGGTGCGAAGTGCCATTGTACCGGTGGCCAATCTTGGATCCCAGCTGTTCTGGCCGTTATTTCTGATCGGACTGATTTTCAGCCTTCCGATGCTGGTAAAGGCCGGAATCTGGCTTTTTGTGCTGGCGCTGGCCTTCCAGGTAGTAACGCTTCCGGTCGAATTTGATGCATCGAGAAGAGCCTTAAAGATGCTCGGTGCGGATGGTATGATTACAGAGACGGAACACGACGGAGTCAAAAAAGTACTCTGGGCAGCGGCGATGACCTATGTGGCAGCCGTAATCGGTTCCTTGCTGCAGCTGCTCCGGCTGCTGGTTTTATCCGGAGCATTTAGGAGAAACGATGACTGATACAATCAATACAAGAGAGCTGATTATGAACATTCTGCTTGAGATGGACAGGGAGAAAACGCCCTGCCATCTTGCTGTAAGGGACGCCCTCGATAAATACCAGTTCCTGCCGCGGCAGGACCGTGCGTTTATCAAGCGGGTCTGCGAGGGAACCGTGGAATACGGCATCCAGAATGACTACATCATCAATCAGTATTCCAAAATCAAGATCAACAAATGCAAGCCGGTGATTCGTGCGATCTTACGGATGTCGGTGTACCAGATCCGTTTTCTTGACGCAGTACCGGATTCGGCAGTCGTCAATGAGGCGGTGAAACTGGCGGAAAAGAAGCATTTTTACAACTTAAAGGGCTTTGTCAACGGCGTTCTGCGCACGATCGTGCGGGAGAAAGATCATCTGCCGATGCCGAAGGAGAACAATACTACGCAGTATCTTTCCGTGAAATACTCCATGCCGGAATTTCTGGTTGAGGAGTTCGTATCCCAGTACGGAAAAGAAACGGCAGAAACGATGATGGCGGATTTCCTGAAAGAAAAACAGGTGACGATCCGTATCAACCGCTGGAACAATACGATCGAGGAGACGAAGAAAAGCCTGGAAAGCCAGGGGGCAGAGCTGGAAAAAGCGCCGTATCTTGGCGAGGCGTTCTATTTGAAAAACTTTGAGATGATCGCATCACTGAATGCCTTCCAGGAAGGCCGGTTCCAGATTCAGGATGTGAGCTCCATGATGGCGGCGCATCTGGCGGATCCAAAGCCGGGTGACCAGGTGCTGGATCTCTGCGCGGCACCGGGCGGAAAGAGCCTCCATGCAGCAGATAAAATGAGAAATCAGGGATGCGTGGAAGCGCGTGATCTCACCGAATACAAGGTCGATCTGATCCGGGAAAATGTGCAGAGAGCAGGTGTTTCCTGCGTCGTGCCGAAGGTAAAAGATGCGGAACAGCTCGATGCGGAATGGATCGGAAAAGCGGACGTTGTGATTGCAGACCTGCCGTGCACCGGATACGGCGTCATCGGCAGAAAGCCGGATATCAAATATTACGCTTCAAAAGAAAAAGAAGAGGAGCTGGTACGGATTCAGCGGGCAATCCTTGCAAATGCCGCATCGTACGTAAAGCCGGGCGGCACACTGCTGTACAGCACATGTACCGTCAACAGAAAAGAAAACAGCGAGAATGCCGCATGGTTTCTGGAACAGTTCCCGTTTGAAGCAGTCAGTCTGGATGAACTGCTGCCGGATGAGCTGAAAAGCGGAGAAACGGCCAAAGGACAGCTGCAGCTGATCCCGGGGGTACACAAGACAGACGGATTTTTCCTTGCAAAATTCCGGAAAACAGAGGAAGGACGGGCGTAACAGATGGATATTAAATCAATGACCTTAGACGAATTAAAGAACGCCTGCCAGCAGATGGGAGAAAAGCCGTTCCGTGCCAAACAGTTATACGACTGGATGCATCATCGTCTGGCGGGCAGCTACGATGAGATGACGAATCTCTCGCTTGCCTTCCGGGAAAAATTAAAGGAACAGTATCCGCTTACCTGTCTCGAAAAAGTGCAGGTGCAGGAGTCCAAAATCGACGGAACGAGAAAATACCTGTTCCGCCTTAGCGACGGCAACGTGATCGAGAGCGTCTGGATGAAGTACCACCACGGAAATTCCGTCTGCATCTCATCCCAGGTCGGCTGCCGGATGGGCTGCCGCTTCTGCGCGTCCACAATCGGCGGACTCGTGCGGTGCCTGACTCCGTCGGAGATGCTCGACCAGATTTACCGGATTTGGGAGGACACCGGGGAGCGGGTCTCCAATCTGGTTGTCATGGGAACGGGTGAGCCGATGGACAACTACGACAATCTGGTGCGCTTCGTGCGGCTGCTTTCGAGCCAGGAAGGACTCAACATCAGCCAGAGAAACATCACCGTTTCCACCTGCGGAATCGTGCCGAATATGTACAAATTGGCAGATGAGGGACTCCAGATCACCCTGGCACTTTCCCTTCATGCGCCGAACGATGAAAAGCGCCGCGAGCTGATGCCGATTGCCAATAAATATTCCATTGATGAAATTCTCGATGCATGCCGCAATTACTTTGCAAAAACAGGTCGTCGGATTACATTTGAGTACTCTCTCGTTGGCGGGAAAAATGACAGCGAAGCCGATGCAAAAGAGCTTTCCGCGCGGATTTCGGATATCAACTGTCATGTAAATCTGATCCCGGTCAACCCGATCAAAGAGCGCGATTACGTGAAATCAACGAAAAAAGTCGTAGAGAATTTCAAAAATAAACTTGAAAAATACGGAATTAATGTTACTATTAGAAGGGAAATGGGCGCCGATATTGACGGAGCCTGTGGACAGTTAAGAAAAAGTTTTATCGATAAATCAAACGAACAGCCGTAAAAAGCGGCTGTCAATACAGGAGAAAAAAGCATGAAGGTATTTTCTGCAACCGATATCGGACAGAAACGGACGATGAACCAGGATTTTGTGTTTGCCTCCGCCTCTCCGGTCGGAAACCTTCCGAACCTCTTTGTCGTTGCAGACGGCATGGGAGGCCATAACGCGGGCGATTTTGCTTCGCGTTACGGCGTTTCTGTACTGGTGGAATCTGTAAAAAGGGATACGAATTTCAACCCGGTGCGGATCATTCGGCATGGAATTGAAGCAGCAAACAGCCAGATTTTTGAGCAGGCAAAACGAGATATATCCATGGAAGGCATGGGTACGACGATGGTAGTAGCTACGGTTGTCGGCAACTATGCCTACGTTGCAAACGTAGGAGACAGCAGGCTGTATCTGGCAGCAGATGGCACGTTTGACCAGGTGACGCAGGACCATTCCCTGATCGCAGAGATGGTGCGCCTTGGAGAACTCACTCCCGAGCAGGCGCGGAATCACCCGGACAAAAACATTATTACCAGAGCAGTAGGCACACAGGATACCGTAAAGATTGATTTCTTTGACATTCAGCTTGAAGAGGGCAATCAATTGGTGATGTGCTCGGACGGCCTTTCCAACATGGTAACGGATGAGGAGATTTTCGAACTCATCTGCCGCGAAGACGGTGAGGACAAGGCGAAACGTTTAATTGATAAAGCAAATGCAAATGGCGGCAGAGACAATATCGCAGTCATTGTCGTTGAACCATTTACAAACGAGGTGAAAGAATGTTAAAAGAGGGCGTTATTTTAGGAGAACGATATGAGATCATAAGCCGGATCGGTTCCGGCGGTATGGCTGATGTCTACAAAGCAAAAGACCACAAGCTGAACCGCATGGTGGCCGTCAAGGTTTTAAAACCGGAATTCCGGGAGGATAAAACCTTTATCCGCAAGTTCCGCACGGAGGCACAGGCCGCAGCAGGACTGTCCCATCCGAATATTGTAAACGTGTACGATGTCGGGGAGGACCGCGGCGTTTACTATATCGTCATGGAGCTTGTCGAGGGAATTACTCTGAAGGATTACATTGACCGCAAAGGAAAACTGAGCGTAAAAGAGGCAACCAGCATCGCCATTCAGGTTTCCCTTGGTCTTGAAGCAGCACACAACCGCAATATTGTACACCGCGATGTCAAACCGCAGAACATCATCATTTCCACAGACGGAAAAGTAAAACTT
>OGWV01002730.1_pt1 | contig 10690 bp, 10 predicted proteins | sample 1576081 | NCBI WGS metagenome assembly OGWV01 (sample SAMEA3541541, study PRJEB24748) | human gut metagenome | biome: human gut; feature: human-associated habitat; material: faeces | place: China | collected 2012 | reverse complement strand
GAAGAAGCCCTTCTCTATGTAATGCTGCAATTCCATTCATAACTGGCAAAAGGCACTCTAGCAATACAATCACATCAATCATTTTATATTCCCTCATTATTTTACTTAATTTCCCTAATGTTATTGTTTCCCCTAAGTGTCTCATAATGGTATACGCCGTATTGTTTGCTTCAAAAAAATCTATCGGTGTTACTAACCCATCTAACTTTTTGAATCTTCTAAAACCTTTGCTTCTTTACAGAAACGCTCTCGTCGTATACAAAGTTTCTCAGTGCGCCCTTTATAAGCATCTATTCTTAAGTTTTCACCGAATCGATAAACCAATTCCACAGGATAAAATTCTTGTATAACCACGTCTCTTCCCAGAATTTTATCTTTCCCCTCATAGATAATTCGATCACCTATCTGGTCTAATACATCACAAATTTCATATCGTTCTTTTAACAAAGTCCCTGCTGGAAGCCAAGCGGGATCATAAAAACTTCTTCCCATTGTACACTCTCCTTATTTATCCACTTCATTCACTATTTCATCTGAAGTTACAATCTACTTGCATTATATCGGCTTCATTTTTTAATTCAATACATCATGTCCAACTGGTCGTTTTTACGACACTTTTGGTAATACATCTTGATTTTTCGCCCTAAAATTAAGAAAAGCGGATTGCAACTTATTGTTCGTTACAATCCGCTTTTCCTTTTAATTAAAATCCCAGACTTTCATTCGCCGCTCCATATAATGCTTCGCAAAATTCTTCCATGCTCTGGTATCTATCTTTTATATCGACACTCATACCTTTTAAAATGACATTTTCCAATTCAGGAAAAACCGATGTATTATATTCTGAAAGGTTTTTCAGCTTTTTCCCGGAGATACGTTCTATTACTTCTACTGGATTATCTCCGCTGAGGTAATAATATATTGTCGCACACAAGGCATAAATATCTGTCCAGGGACCCAATTCACCTTTTGTGGAATATACTTCCAGAGGTGCATAATGTTGATCAAATATTACTGAAAGCGATGTGTCTTTTATTGAAAATTTTCTTAGCATTCCCGTATCTAGCAGTAATTTCATCGTACTATCATTCAGTATGATAATCCTATCTGGTTTTATACCACAATGAATAATTCCTGCTCTATGCAATGCAGCGATTCCATTCATAACTGGCAAAAGACACTGTAGAAACTTCAACACTTCAAACTGTTCAGTGCTTCTCGCTCCTTTTACTGATATATTTTCTCCACTTCATTATCTATATTTAAATAGTAGTCCCAACGTCTCTACTTATAGCCAACTTTTATATTAGGATTTTTAGTACAAATATACATGATTAATTGGCGGACTGTTTGCTCTCCTGCTCCGTTACGAGGCAACTGACAAATATCCTTTGTTCCATCATTAGTATAAGCTCTTAAGGATCTGTAATCCTCAAAATGATTTGTTTTATGTATATATTGATAAATCTGTTTAATATCTTTATAAGATATAATACAGTTTGTCCCTTTTCCTATAATATATTTGTTTCCCACTCTTACTGCATCTCCAAAAAGTTTCTCTCCTTCCTGAAAGTCCATAATAACGTTACTTAATTCTCCCTCTTCCTCTAATCTTCGAATAATTCTTTTTGGTGCCGATACGACAAGACAATAATGTACAATACCAAAAACTGGAAACAATACTATCACACAAAATATTATCTTACCCAGCATATTATCTTCGCTTCTAATCATATCTAGTATACCTGATATATTCGTGATAAATATAACAAGTAATATTATTAATATTATTAGTCCTCCAATTTCTCTTATAAACTCCCCAATCGAACTGAAAAATATATATTTCTTTAATTCTTTTACTACACTTTCATTCATAGGTACTTTCCCCCTTGCTATTTATCCACCTGATTCACTGTTCCATCTGAAGCTATCTTTCCCGCATAGGAATAATCATCTGTTGCTAAAAGATTTAAATGCAGAACTGGACGAATTCCTAACTCCATATCACTCTCGCCCCCACCGACATAAGCCTCGCCGAACATATCGACAGCCGCTGCTGAAATATTTTTTTCTCCCGGTGTTCGAAGCCACCAATATTGATAATCATCTAAATCAGCATAATTACTATATTTAATTGTCATACCATAGCTGTCTGTAAATCCATATTCTTTTTCTTCATCTGTTTCTGACAAAGATAACAGATATATCTTATCTAATGTATCGTTTCCTCCATCTGTTTTATAATAATAATTATCTTCATTTATAACTTTTGTTGTACGAATTGCCTCCTGCTCTGAGCTTGAAAATGCTCTATTCATAAATTTTTTATTGAGCCATTTTCTCAGTGTACTTTTCTCCCAGGTCACCTTCTTAAGCCGCTTATTATATTTTTGCTTATCCAGGACAATATCAGATAGTAAAAGAGCTTCTCCATTCTCACATTTTATAACCCGCCATTTGATTGGTTCATATTTAAAATAAGATTTTTTAGCCCTATGATATTTTTCCTTTCCAATTATAATATCATTATTTTTATCCCATCCATTGGCTGTTTCTAGTGTACTATATAAGTCGTTTTCTTTACTGCTTGATACAATTTTTGTTTGTGGATAACTTCCAAACCAAATGCAGTCCCATGTTACTTTTTTCCCTCCTTCTACAGAGGTATCCTTTACTATTTTAGGATTCTCAACCAAATCTTTTTTTGCTGTAGAAATCTCTTGCTCGTTTCCTGTCGAATAATATTTTATACCACCAGCCAATAGAAGGCACACTATAATTACCAAAACTTTCTTTACAGGACTTTTTCGTTTTTCCTTTTTTGGTATTGATGTTTTCTTTACTGCTCCTTCTATTTTGTCGTCTTTTAATACTGATTCATTATCTTTATCTGGCGAATCTAAGTCCTCATCAATATTTTTTTCATTATCTAAATCTAACTTTTTGTTTTCTTCTGGTATAAACAGAGCATCATATACGTCCTCACCAAACTCTCCTATATCCTGATATCTTTCTTCTGGAAAAATATTCATTCCTTTCCAAAGTATTTTTTTAATGTCTGGTGACAATTTACCATCTAGTTGATCTGGTTCTTTGAATTTGTCATCCATCACCCTTGCTATGGCATCTGGCGGAGTTATTCCTGTAAGGCATTTATAAATAGTAGCGCAAAGTGCATAAATATCTGTCCACGGCCCCTGTACTCCATGTGTTTGATACTGCTCTGGCGGAGCATATCCAGGTTTTAGAATAACTGTAAGGCTTTTATTTCCAGATTCTGTATAATCTCTGGCCGCTCCAAAGTCCATTAGCTTTAATTTGCCATTGTGCTGTACCATAATATTATCTGGACTGATATCTCTGTGAATCAGCCCCTGACTATGGATTTCGATAAGGGCTTCAAGCAATGGGAGCATCATTTCAATTAAATTTCTAAATTGTAGCACTCCATATTTTCCCAAATATTGTTTTAAAGTAATTCCCTCTAAATACTCCATAACAATATATGCAGTGTTATTTGCTTCAAAAAAATCAAGTATTTTAACAATTCCTTCGTTTTTATTGAATCTCGCCATTACCTGCGCTTCATCCAGAAAACGCTTTTTGCCCTTATCATAATTATTTTTTTCTTCAATAGAAGTTACCGTTACTACATCTTCATACTGGGCTTTTCTCATTGCAATTTTCTGTGGATAATATTCTTTGATGGCTACTTTATTCCCGTACAGTTTATCTATCCCAAGATAAGTAATTCCAAATCCTCCCTGCCCCAGTACTTCTTGAATGACATAACGTCCTATCAATCCGGTATTTCTTTGTAAGCTATATGAATTTTTTTCCATTTTCCCTCGTTTGCTTCTTACTTCATCCCCATAAAAAACATATTTTCCTTTGATCCAAGATAAAATACTCCCTGATCTGGCAGTTCATAATATTTGTTTGGTTCCAGACGTGTTCCCTCGTTAAGCCATGTACCATATGTTGAACCAAGGTCTTTTATCAGAACTTTTCCGTTATACCATTTGACTTTGCAGTGAATACTACTGATTCCTTTTGTCTCATTTTTGAAAAGGACGTTGCATTTTTCTGTTCTTCGTCCAAAAATAAGTGGTGTTCCTGCCGTGAGCATATATGTTTTTCCGTTCAATAATCCAGATACTCCCTGAATAACTGCCTCTACCCTGTATTCAGATTCCTCATGAATTGGCTGCTGTTCTGGATGCTGTTCTTTTTGTGCTGATTGATGTACTGGCTGTTCTTGTTTCTGCTCTGGATGCTGTTCTTTTGGTTCTGAACGATGGACTGGCTGTTCCTGTTCCTGCTCTTTTTTCTTTTGTCTTTTTGCTGCCGCTTCTTTATATTCTGCGCTGTTAGCTGCATTATGATACATTTCATCAACGCTGACCATCTGACGAATTGACTTTTTCATAATGTAGAAAAGTAAGAGCCAGGCAAGTATGATCAATACGATATATTTTACCCACTGTGTTACTGTTCCTGCTTCAAACTTTACTAAAGATGCCACAAGGGAATCTGGCAGCTTGCCTGCGAGATAGGAAGCACTGAAGTTCCATGCGGTATGTAAGAGAAATGCGGCACTGAATGTCAGCCAGAATAAACTATTGGCAAAACATTTCGGTGACATTTTTCCTTTTCCCTTAATCAGAGCCAGAGCGCCGCCATAGAGAGCTGCCCATACAACGTGGCCTCCGATAGCAAGGACTCCTCTTCGCACTAAAATGTCTGCCATGGAGCGAATAATGATATTTGTGCCCATCGCATTTTGGATTCCAATATCAAAAATCTGTAATGCGTAACCAGCGGATTCCATAGCGGAGAAGCCCACGCCAACTGCGCCGCCAATTAAAATTCCCTGCAGTCCGTAATTATATTTTTTCCGGCAGAGGAATATTGTCACGATCAGGCATTTTGCCAGTTCTTCTGGAAGTGGACCCGCAAGGAAAGCAATTTCTGAGATTCCCGGAAAGACGGTTCTCATAATGCCGGTTACTGTAAGTGACAGACAACCTCCTAAAAGTGTTAATAATAATGCTTCATAGATAGAAATGTTCCCCGGAATATTCATTTCCCAGTAAAATAACATTACGGATAATGGCACTACAAAAGCAGGAAGCAGACATAACATGAGAAGCATTCCATAGCCCGGAAAGATAACGCAGCTTATTCCAATTAATACGGATAATACCAGACCTGCGATTAATACACGGGCAAACAGCCATGGTTTTTGCCAGTCGGAAAGCATTCGGTTTGGCGCTGGAATATGTGACCCCATTCCTTTCGTAAGGAGTGCTGTTCTCTGATCTTTTCGATGTTTCTTCCAGACATCAGAAAAAATATCTCCCCAGCTGATACTCCGTTTATTTTCCGAAGCCTTCTGAAAAAAAGTCGTATTCATTTCTTTTCACCTCTTTCCTTCTGATTTAAACAATACGAAATGTGTTTTCCGGATCTACTAAATAGAAAGATTGTCCATAATTTAGATAATACGGCTTATTGGGTTCTAATTTCGTACCATCCGAAAGAAATGTTCCATAGGTAGAACCTAAATCCATCAGAAGAACTTTTCCATTCTTTATTTCCACGCTGCAATGTAAACGGCTGATTCCCTTGACTTCTTTTGGATATACCGCTGAACATTGTGCGGAATCTCTTCCAAAAATAATCTTACCCTCTAATGGGAACTTTATGTCATTAAAATGACCTCCGATTCCTCGAAGCTGTAAGCCGCTTTCTCCTCCAAGGACAAGAACATTGGCAAATTCTTTTTTGCCTGCCGCGATTCTCTTCTTTTCGGAAGAAGAATATAATATCGCTGATAAAAGAAATACGACTGCAAATACTGGTATCATGTACAGGAAAATCTTACTGTCATCCATCGGAGTCCCGCCGATCTCTCCATCGCTATTTTCCTGTAAAATATCTACGACTTCATCCATCGTCAGAAACCAGTAATATCCATCATCCATTTTTACCTGGATTCCTGCTACCCGGCCATCATCAAGGACAATCGGTCCACCGACCAGGTTTCCACTAGGTTCCTCTTCCAGTTTTACAAATCTTCGATCATTTACCATGCTGTATTCGGAACCAATCATAGTCGTTTCACTGCTTACTTTATCTGCCATGGAATCTGACTCTATACTTAAATCAATTCCCTCTGCTGAGGCAAGCTGATATGGGCTTAAATTATCATATCCTGCTATCTCGGAACTTTCACAGCCTCCCTTACTTAAATTTGTCTGAAAGACGGAAACTCCTGCCTCTGCTTTATTTCCCTTAAAATTAATTTCCTGTTGTTCTACTGCCGGACCCTCTACATAATATTTGTCCATCTGCTCCCAATGGCTTGAGGCAGCTGCGACTACATATGGATTCCCCTTGCTACTTGAAATCAGCAATCCATTGCTCGCCATTTCTGCCTCGCCTTGTGCATTGACACCATAAATGATAACGAGATTATCCTCCTGAGCAGTGGAGGCTTTCGCCTCCACTTGTCCAAGATTCCATAATAAGATCACGGCAAATACACAGGCAAGCCATACTTGTATCTTTCTTGCTCTTTTTTTCATATGTTTCCCCGTTCTTTTTACTGTCTATCTGCTAAATTATTTAGATGGCCATGTCTCTTTTTTCACACTCATAGAGCTAACTGTTTTTTTACAATTAATATCTATATAACCCTCATTATCATCATCATAATAATCATAGTATTCAGAATCTCCGCTCTTACTATAATCGAATTTATCACCAGCCCATTTCTTCACATCTTCAGATGTACTCTTTATTGTAATTCCACCAGGAAGTTTCACTTCTGGATTCTTGCTTTCATCTGCATAAAAATATAAATAACTAATCGCACAGTTTTCCGGTTTTGTCTGGTAATCCGCAAAGTTCGTTACAGATGCCTCTATTTCTTTTCCATCTTTTTGTAACTTAATGGCAGAAGATAAACTCCGTCCACTTGGTACAGAATCTTCCTGAGAAGCAATTTTCCATCCATTATCAGTAAAAACGGATACTGGTGCTGGCAATGTGTATACCTGATTTTCAATCTCGATATTATAGGAAAGTGGATCTGTTCCTAATTCTGTTGGTGCTACATAAGTAGATAAATATTCTGGTACTTCATCAGAAGTTTCTGTTTTTTTATCATCTTCTGTTGCAACAAAATTCTTTATCTCTATAGATGCATCATTGTATTCATCTGTTCCATTATCGCATACAATAGTTGTTATACTATCATCCTCTCCATATCGTAAATAGTTATATTCATCGTAGTTGCTGGTATCCGTTGGAGATCCAAAAGCCTCTCTTACTTTATCTTCCTTATCTCCAACTTTAATGCCTTTTGCAATGGAGAATTCTGGTGCATTTTTATTACTTCCATATACTGAAATTCCTCCGACATTACAGTCTTTTAATTCTTTTGCATTTCCGCTGGCATTAATAATAGATACATCTATTGTTTTCTTATCTTTTTGCAGAGTAATATCACCATAAGAATTTCCATTGATTTTTGTATCGTCATAATATTCACTGTTGTAAATTCTCCATCCTTTATCTGCAAGTACGCTGTATGCAAATGGAAGCTGATATACATCTCCCTCTAACATAAAGGTATAATCTTCTAATTTATCTGATAATTGTGTAGCTGTTGCTGCTGCCGCTTCTGTTGTCGCTTCAGCCGCCTCACTGCTATCTGTCTGTGCTTTAGAAGTGTCTGCTCCTACCGCCTGACTGCTCTTTTCTGCATAATCAGAATTTACTTTACATTTTTCTAAATTCCAGGCATTATCTTTTACTTCATAACTTAAATCAAACTCATCTACATACTGCATGGTGTCATTAGCATAAGTTACGATACAGTTTGCCTCGTATGTGTCATTCTTACCTTCTCCACTGTCTTCTACACGGAAATTTGAAATCTTGGCAGATTCGTCTACTACTTCTGTGATATATTCCTGTACATCCTTTTTTAAGTCTGCATCAGATGGAGCATCTGGTGTTTTTCCCCCACCACAGGCGGTAACAGATACCGTCATCATTGCTGCCAGTAATAATGCTGCTCTTTTCTTCATGTTTTTTCTCATAACTTTTCTCCTTGTATAATATATAAATTTTCGGGTTACCATGTTAAGCATTTAGTTTTGCTTTTCGCATTTTACAAAGACCCACTCGTCATCCTCAAGTTTATAAGTAATCTTTGCTTTACTTGTCGTTCCGCTTCCGCCCTGACGTTTTGATTCTATCTCGCAATCTGCTGTGTACACTTCATATTGTCTGTTAATATCATCGTCTATGATACTTAAGTTTAAAATAGTGCCTTCCCACTGCGAATTCTTTACAACATCGGATACCATCTCACGTTCTGTCGGAAGATTAGATGTACTGCTATTTTGCTTCTTTCCACCAGATAAACTCGTTCCCGCAAATATAAGAAGCACTACCAGGATAACGGCCGCTCCTGCGATCATCTTCTGCTTTTTTGTGAGATTCTGTAGTTTTTCCATTCCTGTACCAAGCGCATTTTGGCCTGATTTTGCTTTTTCCTTCTCTTCATTTACAGATTTTAAAGTCCCATCTGATTTTGAAACAGGCTTTTTCTTTTCTTCTCCTGCATCTTCAAAATCACTGTACAGTGCCTCACAAAATTCTTTAAGATTCTGATACCGATTCTTTTGGAGTGCCGCCATTCCTTTCATAATCGCATTTTCCATTCCCTTCGGAATATCTTTGCAGTATTTTGACGGCTTTTCTAAGCTATCTTCTATGACTCTTTGCATAGATTCTTCCGGGGTAATTCCTGTAATACATTTATAAATCGTAGCACTTAGTGCATAGATATCTGTCCACGGTCCCTGAATCCCTCTGCTTCTATATTGTTCTTCCGGGGCATATCCTGGCTTTAAAACAATAGAAAGACTTTTTTCTCCAAAGTCTGTATAATCCCTCGCTGCACCAAAGTCCATCAGCTTTACTTTTCCATTTTTCAAAAGCATAATGTTATCCGGACTGATATCGCGGTGAATCAATCCCTGCTTATGTACTTCATCAAGAGATTCTAATACCGGTGCCATTAATTCTAAAATATCTTCCGGTGAAAGAACTCCATTCTCTGCAATGTACTCTTTTAAAGTAATTCCATCCAGGTATTCCATAACAATATAGGCTGTATTATTGGCCTCAAAGAAATCTGTAACATTAACGATTCCTTCCTGATCATTAAATTTGGCAATCACTCTCGCTTCTTCTAAAAACTTTGTTTTGCCTTTATTAAAAACATCTTTTTGTTTTGCGTAAGTGACTGTTACGACATCGTCCACACTATTATTTCTAACAACAATTCCCTGTGGATAATATTCTTTCACTGCCACTTTCACACCAAGCAGTTCATCCCTGCCGGCATAAGTAATTCCAAAACCACCTTCGCCAAGAACATCCTCTATAATATAACGTCCATTCAGCTTTGTTCCTTTTTGGAGTGAATGATAGTCTCTTTCTTCCATCTTCCTTCTTTCCTCTTCTCTCCTCGTACTTTTCTTCTTTCTTATAAATTACTTTCTTATAATACTTCTTCTGTAAAATCACATCTCCCCTCTGCACTTATAGCAATCCAGAAATGTATCCATTTCTGTGTATTTCATATATTCATCAAAATACATTCTTACAAAGTCCTGATTCTGAAACCAGACCATATTTTGCAGATCAAGTTCATATGAAACAAACTCTGTTTTATCAAACTTAAAAATCTGCCCATGCTCGGTCATATAGTACTTTGTATGTTCTTCTGTATGTACCGGGAGAGTAATTCCCTCCGCTTGTTGTTCCCGAATATACATTTCTACTTTTACTATTGTTTTAAACATTCTTGAATTACAAAAATGCATCCCCCAATATAATTTCTGTTCTTCCATTATATTATTTTTGTTCCCCCTTCTCTTGACTTTTATACAACAGATGTTCTCACTCTCCTTTCTTTTTATGACACACGTTTTTCTACTTGAATTATAAATCTTATTTCCTTTAATTCAATAGTTTGTGTCCAAGTGGTCGTTTTTACGACACTTTTGGTAATACATCTTGATTTTTCGCCCTGAAATTAATAAAAGAGCACTGCAACTTATTGTACTGTCGCAATGCTCTTTGCTTTTCATTTTATATTTTTCTGTTCTTTTTTAAAATCTGTCCATGCTCGATCATATGGTACTTTGTATGTTCTTCTGTATGCATCAAAAATCTCTACACAAACAATGACGACCATTTTAAAAAATCCTTTCTTGTTTTTTGTACATATCGCCTGCTAATCTGCACAATCTGCTCTTGGCCGGCTCCACCGTAAAGTATATACATATCTTTTTGTAACTCTTTCACATGACGAAAGTTTACAACATAACTGTTATGGCACTGGGAAAAATCCAGTTCTGACAATTGAGGAACGATATCTCTCATACGTTCCTTTACATGATATTCATTCCATACAGTTACAATCCTGGTCCCTCTTTTTTCGCGTTCTAAATAATAAATATCTGATGGCACAATGGAAATAACTTCATTCTTTAGTGTTGTTAAAACAATCCGAAAAGTATTTCCTTCAAAGTCCCGTAATATCCTGCTGATTATCTCTCCTACCTTATCCTGAAAATGTTTTTTTACAACAAACCATATATGT
>OGWV01002728.1_pt1 | contig 10693 bp, 10 predicted proteins | sample 1576081 | NCBI WGS metagenome assembly OGWV01 (sample SAMEA3541541, study PRJEB24748) | human gut metagenome | biome: human gut; feature: human-associated habitat; material: faeces | place: China | collected 2012 | reverse complement strand
AGATATAGATACATATTTGCATCTATTGCTTTAATCATTATAGGAATATCTTTTTCACTTTAAATGTCCATAATAACGATAATGATTTGATTATTGAATGGTATAATAATAGTCCAGTCTACAGATAGCGACTAAAAACGGGGGCAAGGGATGCCCGAATTTGTCCTGCGGAGCTTGAAATTATCCGGGTGCGGTAAATCTCCAACTGTTGGTTGGAGATTTAAAACGGGTACAGACCGAAGTTAATCGCTTGCTTTAAACGAGCCATTTGTGAGCCATTTGTATATATTGTTTTCGGCTTATAATCAACAGTTTTACAAAAATCGCATTATACTTGTGAGCCATTTGTGAAGCGTTTATGAAGCGTATGGCAAGCCTTTGATTGAGTTTCCGTTATTCTCCTATTATCAGGTGACACGACAAAAAGAAAACATCTTCGGCAAAATCTTTGTTATGTTTTTGCAGGTGATTACATAATATACTATCTTTGCATATAGAAACAAAGGACATAAATATGGCTTCATTCAGAAAAGAGATACTTGGGCAGATTGAACGGATAGATACCGGGCGTATATTCACGTTCCGGGATTTATCGTTTGAAACGGAAAAGACCGCCAATGTTGCGGTGCTGCTCTCCGAACAGAGCCGCAAAGGGGTACTGGTACGGGTTGAAAAGGGGGCGTACTACCGTCCCAAGAAATCAGTGCTGGGGCTGGGAAAGCTGCCTGTCTATCAGGATGAACAGTTCCGCTACCTGACTGAAAAACTGAACGGCTATATCACGGGGGCTTACATCTATAACAAAATGGGGCTGACCGAACAGGTTGCCACAACCATAACGATAGCCACTCCTAACCCGGTTCGCCGTTTCCGTTTCAAGAACTTGGATATAGAGTGCGTGAAAGCCTACTGCATGGACTACCCGGATGAAAGCCTTGTCCCGTACTTGCGGCTGCTCGATGCGATAAAGGACATGAAGCGCATACCCGGAACAACCGGGCAGGACATCTACAACCGGGTCAAGAGCCAATATTTCAACGGGTACAGCCTGCCGGAACTGGAAAAAATCGTATCTTTGGCGAAAAGTTACCCGCCACGTGTCAGAAAGGTGGTGGCGGATATACTGGGCGACATCAGACAAACCGTATTGCAAACAGAAATGGCAAAGACCATTCTTCCCACGACACGGTTCAACTTGGATTATAAAACGGCATAGGACAGAAATATGAATTTACATTCGGACAAGGAAGCGTTCAAGGAAATCATCGCACTGGCGGCTGAACATTTCGGCTACGAGCAGTCGCACGTGGAAAAGGATTACTGGGTATCGAAGATACTGCGGGATATTTCCATGTCCGAATATGCGGATAAGACCTACTTCAAAGGCGGAACTTCACTTTCCAAAGCCTACGGGCTGATAGAACGTTTCTCGGAAGATTTGGACTTGTTCGTGTTCACGGGTGATAAAGGTGCGTCCAAGCAGGCGGAAAAGACATTGAACAAGAAACTTTCCAAATACATAGCCGAACTCAACAGTGACATATACAAGGAAGATTTGTCGGAAACGGGCGGTAATTACCGTAAACTGTATTTCTCGTATGACAATGTATTTCAGGGTGTGGGACTAAAAGAGCATTTGGAAGTAGAGATAAAATCCTGTGACCTGCCGGACAAAAAACTGATGTTCTACCCGGCGGACAAGCGGGTTATCAAACCGATTGTGACCGCCTTTCTTGAAAGCATCGGGCAAGAGGAACTGATAAGCACCTACGGGCTGGGAAGTTTTGAAACGCAGTGCATCAATCCCCGAAAGACTATCTGCGACAAGGTTTCAAGGCTGGTAAAGCTGTCTTACAATGAGGATGCAGCCGCACTGCTGGCAAAGCATATCCGTGACGTTTACGACTTGTCGGCACTCTACCACAATCAGGGATATAACGATTACCTACATTCGGAAGATTTCTTGGATGCCATGTACCGGGTGACGATAGAGGACGGGCTAAACAAAAACTCCCGTTCGCACTTGTCGCTGGCTGATGCTCCGATATTCAAGGATGCCGAAGCGGTCATGGCGTTACCCGAAGTGGCTACGGCGTACACTACCGATTTGAAGAAACTGACCTTTGACAAAAGCAAGATGCCGCCGATAGGCAAGGCTGTGGAAGCATTGAAGAACCTGCACGAAATACTGGTGCGCTTTGAAGCCTACCGAATAAAGCAACAAAACAAAGAATAGCTGTTAATTAAAAATAGAAGAAACAATTATATGATTTTCAGAGAAATAAGAGAACGGTTAACTGGTATAAGTTGCCCCATTTTTGGCGTATCTTGGAATCCGTCTGAAACAGAACGTACAAAAGCAATTAAAATTATACGTTTTTTAGAAGACAGAAGAGTATTATATAATCCTTATGAACAAGAATGTCCTGACCATTGTATTCATTCAATAATTGAAATCAGACATTTTTTAACAGATAAGATACAAGATATATCATCAGAAACCAATCTTTATAATTACTTAAAAGCAATGCGTATTGCATGTAGGAAGTTCTTAAATCAATATACTAACGAGAATAATGGTGCATTTTTATTTGCACAATTATGATTGTATAAGTAGCTGGAAATTTAATTCTACATTAGGCGAATTAAGAGGTACATTTGGTATAATGTTGGCGCAAATGGCTGTGGCTTATGGGATAGATATTGAAGATGAATTATCCTCAATATTGCCTGAAAAAGATAGCGAGGAATAATGTTCCTCGCCGTTTATTCTTCCTCTTTTATAAGGTGGCATAGCTCCGGGTCGTTCTTAATCCGGGTTATCTCGTCCTCGACAATCTGCCGGACTTCCTGCCGGATGCGGTCATAGTTGGCTTGTATCTCCTCCTGCATCCGGTCGTTGCCGTCCTTGTCGGTGAAGTCGATAATCTGCGGCAACTTCACGTAATGGGCGGTTTCCCGCTTCACCTTTTCGTTGTCCACCACGATTTCGCAGTGGAAAATCTTCTGCTCTATCCGTTCATCGAAGTTGTCCGCCACAGCACCCACGAACATGCCTTGCGTGAGGTTGGATATTTTACTGGCGGGTATCAGGCTGTCCATTTGGGTACTTATAGAGGTGGACTTCTCCCGCTGGTTGATTGTCATGCTCTGCCGTTTCTGCAACACCTTTCCGAAACGCTCGGAAAGGATTTTCGCCGTTTCACCGACTACTTGACCGCTGAACACGTTACCCACAGTATTTTGGATAACCCGGCTTTCCTTGTCCCCGTAATCACGGGTAAGCTGGCTGTAATCCTGAAAGCCTAACAGAACCGCAACCTTGTTGCTTCGGGCGGTGGCAATCAAATTATCCAACCCCCGAAAATATATAGTTGGTAATTCATCTATTATCACCGAACTTTTAAGCTGACCTTTCTTGTTTATCAGCTTCACGATACGGGAATTATATAATCCCAGTGCTGCCGAGTAGATATTTTGGCGGTCAGGATTGTTGCCGACAACCAGTATTTTAGGCTCTTTCGGGTTGTTGATGTCAAGTGAAAAATCATCGCCCGTCATTACCCAGTAAAGGGCGGGTGAAATCATCCTTGAAAGCGGGATTTTCGCACTGGCAATCTGCCCCTGCAACTGTTCAACTGCCGAACTTTCCCAAGCATCCACGAACGGGGAAAGATAGTTTTCCAGTTCGGGATAACTGCGTAAAATCGTGAAAACATCAGCGTATTTCTTATTTAGCAGTTCAATGGCATGGGGGAACGTGCAATACTTACCGCCTTGATAGATACGGAGATACCAAATTATAGCCGCCAAAAGAATAATCGGGCTTTCCACGAAGAAGTCGCCCTGCTTGCTTATCCAACTTCGATTGAGGTTAAGCATTATCGTGTAGCTTGCTTCATAGGCATCCGCAATGTCCGACATGAAACTGGCGTTTATCGGGTTGCATCGGTGGCTCTTGCGTGGGTCGTCAAAATTGATAATGTAGAATTTGGGCTTTACCTTATACCCGTCCAAGTGGTTAAGCAAATGATTATAAGCGATTTCCGATAAATCGGGAAACTTATAATCATAGCAGTAGAGCGCAAAACCTTTCTCGATTTGCTGTTTTATATAATTATTTACTACTGCGTATGACTTACCACTGCCCGGCGTTCCTAACACGATACTCGCACGAAAAACGTTTACAACGTTAATATAGCCGTTGTTCCACTTCTTCTTATAGTAGAACCGGGTAGGCAAGTTTACAGAGTATTCATTTTCGATAAGCCTTGTTTCCTGCTGGAAACTTTCGTTTTCCGTGTTAAAGACATCATCCATCAGGTTGTTCTTCAACAGCCGGGACATCCATGTACCCGCCATGAGCATACAGATATAGCCCGCCGACAGCGTGGCGATATAAAACACAGTGTCCGCCGTATGTGGCAGCGGAAGTTCCAGCAGCCACCAGTTCAGGAAAAACAACACGACACCCGCCACAAGACTGCAATGTATCTTCGTCCACGTTATCTTTTCCTCTTTCACTCCCTTAGTACCGATGCACGACAGGGCGAGGAACACCACCGAAAAAAGTTTTGTCCAAAGAACGGACGAGAACAGCCCGGTGGTACGCTGGAAGTTCCACAGTATCTTGTCTATCACCTCAAATGTCACTCCCCATTCTTTCAGGGTGGAGTAACAGAACCAGTACACGTTTATTCCCACGAATAGAATACTGATAGCCCGCATAAAGTCCATGACCCGTGCAAGCCCTCTCAAATCATCTTCCTGTTGCATGATTGTAATGTTTTTAAGTTAGTTGATGCGCCTTGTGCGCTTCTTTTTCTTCTTTCTCTTTTGGCGGGCGGTGTCCTGCGGCTCGTCACCGCCTGATGCACCGCCGCCAAGCAATCCACCGAAAGCACCCAGCACCGAAGCCACACCCGGAACGATATCGGATTTCGGCGTGAAGCCCGGCTGTTCCTGATGCGTGGGCTGGTCTTGCTGCGGTGCTGCCACTTCGGACTGGTGTATCTTTCCGGTTTCGCCCGAAAAACGTTCGTTGAACACGTTCGCCGAATACTCCTTACCCAAGCGTGAACCGTTCAGCACCACCCGGCTGTCGTGGTCGATGAACGTAACGCCATAGATGCGCCCGTTGTCGTTCTGACGGAATACCACATCAATGCCCTGCTTCTTTAGCTGTCGTTCCAGTTCCTTGCGGCTGCGGGCGGTCTGCATGGCAGTGGCTACAATCTTCCGGGTGCGCTCTTTCAGTTTCCCGTTCTTAATTGCTTCGCCCGATTTCTCCATTCTGCGCTGCACCGCTTCATAACCTACCGACTTGCCGATGCGGGAAGCCTTTACCGGGTTGCCCACCTTTTCGCCCTTGTCGTTCATGGCGGAATAGACAATGCCCTGATAGGGCTTGCCGTTTATCTCGCCTTTGACTTCCTCGGCGCACACGTTGTAAGCGGCAAGCAAAGCCTTGTACTCCCCGAACGACTGGAAGCGGTAGCCATAGCAAGCCGCTTTCACGGTGTTGCCGATTTGGTGCTTCACGTCCCCGGCGGCATAGTCCACCTTTTTAAGTTCGGGGCGTTCGGCACGTTCCTTTCGTTCTGCCGGGTGCAGGTTGTATTTCTGCTCCAGTTCACGGGTGATTTGCTTGCTGCGCCGATGCTCGAACTTGTCATTCAGCGGCTTGCCGTTCTCGTCCACCCGCAACCCCACGATGTGGATATGGTGGCGGTCGATGTCGGTATGCTTGTACACCAGATAAGGCTGGTCGCCATAGCCCAACTTCCGCATATACTCTTTGGCGATGTCGGAAAGCTGCCGGTCGGTCAGCACGTCTTCCGGGTGCGGGTTTATGGAAATATGAAGTATCGGCTTCTTGGTGGATAGCTGGACGGGCATCTGCATTTCAAAGCTGCGCATACACTCGCCGATAGAGAAATTCCCGTCCTCGCCCAACAGCATCCGGTTGGAGAAAAGCACCTTTGCTTCCCCGCTGTCCACCTTGTTTTGGTTGTATGCCAGTGCGCCGAACATATTGCCGCCCGTGCTTATTTTGGCAACCATAGTTCCCTGCACTCGTTTGTCAGGTCGATAACCTGACGGTTCAACACAGCCAGTTCGGTGGTCGCTTTCTCCAGTTTATAGAGAAAAGCCAGTGCCTTTTTCTCCGAAAAGTTACTATTCAGAGCCTTTACCACTTGGTTGTAATTGACCGCAACCGCCCGGAACTGGGCATAAAATTCGGTCAGCCGGGCGCAATATTCTACTGCCGATTTGTCCACTTTCACCACCCGGAACGGCTCGCCGAACAGCCGGGCGGCGATGAAACGGGACTTGCTCGTGACGCCCGACTGCTCCCATTGCGAGAGGAAGCGGGCATTCTCCCGGTCGTTCAGGTAAAGGACATGGCGATGCTTCGCCGGGTCTGCGAGGGCGGGGCGACCGCCCTTGTTGGTTCTTCTTGTTTCCATGCTTCTTTGGATTAAAAAATTACGACTTCGGAGTGATTTTTACCCCCGACAGGGGCAAGGCGTTTTCAGGCACGGAAAACGGTTCTATGTGCCATAGAACACACCTTGCTATTTTCTGACGAAAATCGAAATCCGTCACGGACGGATTGGGGTTAGCGTGGAACGGTAAGCCCAGCCATTCACCAGCCCTGTTTTACACCTGCGCCCCCTGCGGTTCGTTACTCCGCTGCAAAGTAACGGTGATTTATAATGCTGTAAAATAGGTGGTTGGTGGACAAAACGGGACAGCGCAGGACAAATCGGGACAAGGTTTTCAGGGGACGTTTTTTCTCCCTTTTTTTGCATCGGATTTCAATATTGAAAGCAAGATTGAAAGAAATATTCCAATCAGGAAAGAATGATTGAAAGCAGGATTTCAATAAAACATGATTGCAGGATTTCAATATTTCAAGAAAGAATGAAAGCAGGAAAACAAGATTGAAATAAAACATTCTTTCAATATTTCAAGATTGCAATATGGAAAGAATGATTGAAAGCAATAAACAAATCTATCAACCAATAATGAACGGAAGCAATATGGAAAACGAGAAAACACCCCTTTATGTCGCCTTTTCCACCCAAAAGGGCGGGGTCGGCAAAACCACCTTTACCGTGCTGGCGGCGAGTTACCTATACTACCTCAAAGGCTACGATGTGGCGGTGGTCGATTGCGACTACCCGCAACACTCCATTGCCGGGATGCGCAAGCGGGATGCCGAGCAGGTCGGGGCGGATGAAGATTACAAGCGAATGGCGTATGAGCAGTTCACCCGGCTGGGGAAGAAAGCCTACCCGGTACTGTGCAGTTCGCCCGAAAAGGCGATTGCAACGGCTGACGGATATATAGCCGCCGGACACGTGCCGGATATAGTGTTTTTCGACCTGCCCGGCACGGTGAACAGCGAGGGCGTGATAAACTCCCTTGCGGGCATGGACTACATTTTCACCCCCATTTCAGCCGACAAGGTGGTGCTGGAAAGCAGCCTGTCGTTCGCAATGGCTATCCAAAAGCTATTGGTGAGGAATGAAGCCTGCCGACTTGCCGGGCTGTACCTCTTTTGGAACATGGTGGACGGTAGGGAGAAAACAGACCTTTACACCGCCTACGACAAGACCATTAAGGAACTGGAACTGCCGCTGATGAAAACCTTTATCCCCGATACCAAACGCTACAAAAAGGAACTGGTGGCGGATAAAAAGGCGGTGTTCCGCTCCACGCTCTTTCCCGCCAGCCGCCCGCTGGTAAGGGGAAGCAACTTGGAAGAACTGATAACCGAAATAGTGTACTACATCAAATTAAAATGATATGGCAAAGCAAAGCGGCGGGATGCCGAAGATAGACGAGGATTTCATGAAAGAGCTTATCTCGCAGGGTGTTCCCAGTAAACAAGATAATAATAAGACGAATGATGTACCGCAAGAAACACAAACAGAAACGGTGCAAGTAGAGAAACCGACACCCCGCAAGCGCAAGGGCGGTTCGGGCGACTACCGGGAAACCTACTTTCAGAAAGTGGAACTGGCAGACCGACAGCCCTTATACGTGAGCCGTACCACGCACGAGAAGCTGATGCGTATCGTGACGGTGATAGGCGGGCGAAAGGTGACGGTAAGCAGCTACGTGGAAAACATTCTGCTGCGCCACTTCGAGCAGTACCAAGACGAGATAAACACCCTGTACGAAAGCCACTTCCAAAAGCCTGTCTGACTATGATAATCTATTGCATACTTACCGGGCTTTTGGTGTACTATATCGCCCTATGGCTGTGGTATCGCTACACGGACAGCCGGACATCAACGGGCAGAACGGATGATGCGCCACTCCCACGAAACGAGGTTTCAGGCTACACGCTGATAGGTGAAAGCCGATACAAGGGCGGACTAATCGGGACAGCGGCGGACAAATCGGGACACCTCCCGCAAGCGGCTGAAAATGATACTATTTTTGCGCCGCAGGCTGACGGACTGCCGGAAGAAACGCCCGGTTACGAGAATGACGAACCCGACTACGAGGACGAGGAAATAGCCGGGTACATGGACGGTGACGATGATACCGGGCGGGCTACGGGCGTGAGCTTCGATGAACTGGGCGAAGCGGTACGCACGGCGAACGCCGACAACCCCACCGAAACGGAACAGCGGCAAGCCGCCGGGACACTGGCAAGGATTGAGGGGACGAACCTCTACGATGCGGTGGTGGAGAACATCAACGGCGGGCTGGCAAAGGTGGCGGAACTGCTGGGACGCAACGAAGCGGAACTGGCTACGGCTGCTGTCCCTGCCGGAACTGGCGATACAAGCGAGGAACACGAAGCGTTCGACATGAACGATTTCCTATAATATAATAATGTATAAGCCTGACAGCATGAAACAGCGTGATTACGGTTGATTGGCAACCTGAAAACCAAACAGACAAACGGGACTATCCCCGACCACTAAAATTTCAAATTATTCACCAGCCGGGAAAGGCGGACTATCCACCCGCCGCCCGGCATTAAAAACAAATCACAATGAGAAAGAAAATCTTCTTGTCGGCGGCTATACTTGCCGCCGTGGTAAGTGCCTACGCACAAGGAAACGGGCAGGCGGGCATCACCGAAGCCACGAACCTAATCACCGGGTATTTTGACCCCGGAACAAAACTGGTGTACGCAATCGGGGCGGTCTGCGGCTTGATTGGCGGGGTAAAAGTATATAACAAGTTTTCAAGCGGCGACCCCGACACCTCAAAGACCGCCGCCAGTTGGTTCGGGGCGTGCATCTTCCTGATTGTCGCCGCCACTATCCTGCGTTCGTTCTTCCTCTAAAAAGGCGGCAATGTCTGAATATCCGGTAAACAGGGGTATCGGGAAGCCGGTGGAGTTCAAGGGGCTGAAAAGCCAGTACCTCTTTATCTTTTGCGGCGGCTTGCTCGCCGTCTTCGTGGTGTTCATCGTCCTGTTCATGGCAGGCGTGAACCAGTGGCTATGTATCGGTTTCATCGTGTCGGCTTCGCTGCTGCTCGTGTGGCAGACGTTCCGGCTCAACGCCAAGTACGGCACGCACGGGCTGATGAAAGCTGCCGCACGCAAAAGACACCCACGCTTCATTATCAGCCGAAAGGCGATACCCCGGCTGTTCAACTACAAAAGAAGAAAGGAAGAAAGAACATGAGGAATACATTAAAGGCTACCACGCTGGAGAGGAAATTTCCACTTTTGGCGGTGGAGAACGGCTGCATCATTTCAAAGGATGCGGACATAACGGTGGCTTTCAGGGTGGAACTGCCCGAACTGTTCACCGTCACCAGTGCCGAGTACGAAGCCATACATTCGGCGTGGTACAAGGCGGTCAAGGTGCTGCCCGACTACTCCATAGTACACAAGCAGGACTTCTTCATCAAGGAGAACTACCAGCCCGACACCGAAAGGGACGAGCTTAGTTTTTTAAGCCGCTCCTTTGAACGGCATTTCAATGAACGCCCGTTCCTGAACCATTACTGCTACCTGTTCCTGACAAAGACGACAAGGGAGAGAAGCCGCCGACAGAGCGACTTCTCCACCCTATGCCGGGGCAGGATTGTACCGCAGGAGATAGCCGACAAGGAAGCGGCGGCAAAGTTCATCGAAGCGGTCGGGCAGTTTGAAAGGATTATGAACGACAGCGGGTTTGTCACCCTTACCCGGCTGGCGGCATCGGAAATCACCGGGCAGGACGGAAAGGCGGGCATCATCGAGAAATACTTCTCGCTATCGCAGACAGATACCACCTGCCTGAAAGACATCGGGCTGTACCCGGAAGAAATGCGTGTCGGGGACGACATACTGTGCCTGCACACGCTTTCGGACGTGGAAGATTTGCCCGGAAAGGTCGGGACGGACTGCCGATTTGAGAAACTTTCCACCGACAGAAGCGATTGCAGGTTAAGTTTTGCCGCCCCGGTGGGCGTGCTGTTGTCGTGTAACCACGTCTATAACCAGTTCATCTTCATAGACGACCACGCCGAAAACCTGAAGAACTTCGAGCAGACCGCCCGGAACATGCAATCGCTCTCCCGTTATTCCCGTGCCAACCAAGTGAACAAGGAATGGATAGACGAGTACCTGAACGAAGCGCACAGCAAGGGGCTTGTATCGGTGCGCTGCCACTGCAATGCGCCTGAGACAGCTGGGCCTCAATCTCTGCCTGGGCATCCTGGGCAATGC
>OGWV01002727.1_pt1 | contig 10695 bp, 7 predicted proteins | sample 1576081 | NCBI WGS metagenome assembly OGWV01 (sample SAMEA3541541, study PRJEB24748) | human gut metagenome | biome: human gut; feature: human-associated habitat; material: faeces | place: China | collected 2012 | reverse complement strand
CACCACAATTCTCACCCAAAAGTACGAAAAGCTCAGCGAGGAGCTCGATGACGCCACCTTATGGTAATCATAATCCGAACCACGGAAATAGTGGAACTTGTCACCTGCCGGATCATTGAACGGTGACAATCCGAATGGGTCTTTTCCTTCCATCTCGGCAAGGGTTGCCGCATTCAGTTTCTGGCGCAGTTTGTCCAGATACTCCCGGTAAGCCGGATATTCCTTTTCTTCTTCCGAGGAGAGTCCGTTCAGGCCGACATCCTGCAACAGACGTGCACCTGCCGTATTGTCGAATGCATAGACCGTACTCTGCTGCTTGGGAACTTTACCCCAAACCGTATAATCGACCTTCGACGTATCGCCATCGATCGGCAATCCGTTCTCGAAGAACTTCTTTTCATCTTTCAATATGTCTTCCGATATCTCGCCCAAGTTAAAATACAGGTCTCCACCTGTGGTCTGGCGGTCATAGATAAACGGGTCGAGCATCCAGAATTCGATATATTCGACATTTGCCGTCTCGAAGTCGCTCTGGTCTATCTTGCGCATCATACCTCCGAAACGCTTTTCCGGGTTCTGCAATGTCCCGTCCGGATTGATGTTATCGGCATCCAGGTTATACGGGCCGCGTTCCTGCGGATAGTAAGCCATGTTCAGAACCGTCAGCGTATTGCTTTCACTCATGCTTTGCTGCCGTTGCGGGAACAACTCTCTCGTCTCGATAGCACGGACATAATGGTTGGACAAGTCTTTTGTCGTGATATACTTCGGACGCAAAGAGGAATTCTTGCGCGTGAACAATCCGTCGATCGTGTACCAGGCAAGCAAAGCGCGGCTTTTCCCGTAATCGATATTATTGGTCAGCCCGGCTTCCGGGAAGAGCTGGGGCGTACCGTCGTCATAAGGCACGCTGGACAACTGCCAGGGATAAGGGTCGGAGAGGTCGAAATTGCTCTGTGTCGACTCGAAGTCATCCAGATACGAGTATCCGCCCGTGTTCTTGTTTTCGTAATGGCCGGCGATCAAATGCGCGAACTCCGCATTGAAGGATATCTGGCTCGGCTTGCTCAGGTTCAGCAACGGCAGCTTGTCGAACATGTTCGTAAGCCACTGGCTTTCGCCCTTATAGGACATATTGACACCCCAAAGCGTATTCTTGATCGCTTCGTCGCCCATCGTCGTTTTGGTGGTCAAGGGCATTTCGGACATGTGCATGATGGTGGCGCCTACCATCAGGTTCGGATTGAACTGGTAGTTCAGGTCCAATCCCATCATGGTCTTGCGTTGCATATTATAGGCCGTCTGGTTTTCCAGCGAGACGCTGACCGGCGTACCTGCAGAAATAATACTTTCGTTCAGGATCGTCACCACGCCGGAAGTATAGTCGACGGTATAATCCACATTCTCGGTCAATATCGCTCCGCCGGCCGTTACCTTGACCGAACCCCGCGCCACGTTGGAAGCGCCCAACTGTATCTCGGCGCCCGAAGAGGCTTTGTATTCCCCTTCCAGTTTGAACTTGTTCTTTTCCGCAATCTGGCGTGCGACGGTCAATGTCGAGTCGTAGAGTTCCTGGAACACATATTTGTCGGCAATCGCATCATTGTTAATCTTCTTACGCAGATAGGAGCCGAACGGTTCCACGCTCGGAAAGATGATCTTCCCGTTATCGGAGAGGACGGTCACCCCTTCGATGAAGTCATATATACCATCCGGATGCGGTTGATTGTTTGAATCGTAGCTATCCAGGTTCAGCACCCTGAGCAATATCTGATTGGCAATCGCCCCTTCCGGCAAATAGTTGACGTACGTACCGGTCGTATCGCTCTGGTACATGATATTCAGCTTGAACTTCTCTTTCTGGACGGAATAGGCTCCTAATGAATAGATGTTTTTCATCATCAGGTCCCAGAAAGGCATATCGGGCGACATGGTGATCCCTTTCAGCAACTTCACATACAGGCAGGAGGCTGCCGAAGAAGGATTGTCGGTCGAGAACTCGCCCACCTGGTAGGTCTTCCCGTCCGAATAGGTATAATTATAAGCGACAGCCAGCACCTCGTCCGCCTGCAACTGTGTTTTCAGCGAGATATATCCCAATTTCGTATTAACCGTATATTCGGACGCATCCAGCAAACGGGCGCTTTCGACTTCTTCATACTCCGTGCCGTTGACGAAGGTTCCCCCCAACGCCTGGTTCACCGTGCTGATATCACGGGCGCCGGCAAATTGCTGGTTAAGGGTATTATATAATGTATTCGTATTATTATAAGGAACAGACAGCGCCCCCGAAGGAGAAACGACCGCCGTATTCGAGATATTGGCATGCTCGGCCAGATCGGCAAAAGCGACCACGTTACGCGCCTGGTCGTAAGTCGCCCGTTTGTTTGTCACCCAAACTTCCACCTTGCTGATCGTGACGGGAGAGGAAATCGTATTCAGGTTCTTCACCGCCTCGTCATAGCGGTCACGGAAATAGTGCGACAGGAAGAAATGGCGGTTCTCGTCATACTGGTCGATCGTCAGTTCGAAAGGCTTCGTCTGCACGCCCCCTTTTGAGCTGACTGTCTTCGATTCCGATTCCTGCTGGGCAAACAAAGCGTTGACCCGCAGCTTCCCGAACTGAAGGTCCGCTTTCATACCGAACAGGGCGGCTCCCCCGTTGATCAGGGAGTTGCTGGTCGTCATGCTCACGTTACCGGCTTCCAGCGACTTGATGATTTCGTCTTCCTCACCCGTATAAGCCAATTTCAACTTCTTGGAGTCGAAGTCGAAAGAGGTTTCGGTATTATAGTTCATATCGAAATTGACCTTGCTGCCGACCGATGCCTGCACATTCAACTGCACGCTCTCGTCGAAGTTGAAGAAGGTACGGTTACGAGCGCGTTCCGGCAGAGACGGGTTCTTGGTCTTATTCTGCTTCAAGCCTAATTCCACTTCGGCCGATCCTTGCGTTTTCACCCGGACGCCCCCCGGACCGAAGATACGCTCCGCCGCACCGATATTGAACTGCATGTCGGTCAGGCTGAACTGCTTGTTGGCCGCTTTCTGGAACTCCTCCTCGTTTTTCTGGCGATAGTAGGATTGGACGGATTTCCGGAAACTATAGTCCTGGTATTCTTCGGGAGTCAACGAAATAGGGGTGGTCAGGTCGGCATCGCCTAACTTGGTACGGACCACGTACGTCCCGGTCCTGATATCGTATTCGACCACCGACTTCACATTGTCCGGCGTCTTCAGGTCGGCAGGCGACTGCTTGGTCAGGTCTTGATATTCTTCCGGCACGGTCTTGGCTACCGGGAAGCGGGTCCGCACCTTCGGAACCGTATCATCCGGCACGACCGGCAGCTCCGGGTCCGGCAACGACATCGCGTAGGACAGGTAGCCTGCATTCAACGAATAAAGCCCCGCACTGAAAAGTAGAATTGTTACCAGTATGTATTTTAGTATTTTTCTCATTCGAATTGTCAATTGTCTATTGTCAATTGTCAATTTTTAAAGCATCCGTAATGCCGTTTTTATCACTTGTTCGACAGCAAGGGCGGGCGAGCCTTTCAGGATCGTATGGACAGCCTTCTGCGAGGCGGCCTTCTGGAATCCGAGCATCACCAATGCCGCAACCGCTTCTTCGGCCACCGCTCCGCCGGCAGCGGCAGCCGGCGCGCCTTTTGCCGCTGCCAGCCCTTCGAGAGGCTTCACCTTGTTTTTCAGGTCGACCAGTATGCGTTGGGCCGTCTTCGTGCCGATCCCCTTGACCGTGGTCAGGGTTGCCTCGTCTTTGTCGGCGATCACCCGGATCAGTTCGGCAGTCGACAGGGAGGAAAGGATCATCCGTGCCGAATTGGGCCCTACGCCCGAAACGCTGGTAAGCATCAGGAACAGTTCGCGTTCCTCCCGTCCGGCAAATCCGAACAGCAGGTGGGCGTCTTCGCGTATCACCTCGTAGACGTAAACCTTCCCGTTTTGTTTCCCGTTAAAAAAGCTATATGTATTCAGGGATATGGAGAGTTCATAGCCGATCCCGGCACATTCGATTATCATGCCGGCAGGCGTCAGTTCAACGATTTCTCCCTTTATATATTCTATCATCTTTTGTCAGATCTTATTAATGATTCGTACCTATTATAACGCAAAAATACATAAAAGCGTATATATGGAAAGGGGAAAAAGTTGCCCTATATCGCAAAAAGGGCAAAAACAGCAAAAACGCCATGCTCATTATCAGCTACTTACAAAGCCAGAACAGGTGGATAAAAACGGGGTGGCAAAAGTGATAAAACCTTGTGTTGATGAGGGTTTTGAGGCTGTTTTGAAATGACTAATGAAAACGTACGTTTTTTTTAGTCATTTTTTCAGAGGTAATACAAGGTTGGCGAGAAAATATATTTACTTGCTTATAATCCTTGTAAATTAATGGATAATAATGGTTTTACGCCTGAATATTATTTTGATCTTATATTAAAAATCTTACCTTTGCAAATGACTAAAAAAAACGTACGTTTTCATTAGTCATTTTTTCAAGTGAATGCATCAAGTATAAACATTAAAGCTAATCATTATGGCTAAAAAAGTAAAACCGGGCAAACTCAGAGGCAACACAGTCCCCAACAGCCTGACTGCCGATGAAAACGATTATACGCTCAATATAATCGGCGGCATGAGTTATTCTTTGGACGACCTGGCGCAACTCGTCGTAAACGGCGGGGTGACGACCGACTCCAAAGAGAAACTGATCGAAAACTTCCGCCTCATCGCCGAAAAAGGCGTAGAGATGGGGCTGCAAGGCAACAACATCAACTACGACTACTTCACCCTCCGCTTCGGCACGAAGGGCGTGTTCAACTCCGCAAACGAGCCTTTCATGCGTCCCAAGCATGAGGTAACCGCCTCGATGGCAGTAGGCCCCGAAGTGCGCAAGGCGATGTTGGAAACAATGGTCGAAAACATGGGCCCCGCCCAGCACTTCGCCCAGATGGACACCATCATCAACACCGTAAACGGCGAAGTGAACAAGAGCGTCACCTCCGCACAGGTGCTCGAAGTGAAAGGCGTAAACCTCCCTCTCAAAGGCGACGACCCTTCGGTCGGCATCTACCTCCAGGAAGTAGGCGCTTCTGACGATACCCGCATCAAAGCCTCCATCATCCTCAACAACGAACCGAAACGCCTGATGTTTATGGTCCCGGCAGGGCTTGTGATCGGGAAGATGTATCAGTTGGTGCATGTTACGCAGGCGGGAGCGGGAAACACAACCTCCCAGCTTCTTAAAACGCCACGTATTGAGTTTAGCAACAGACAATTAAAGTGTACAGACGGTACGCCTATACCAGAAGAAGGAGAAGAAGAACGCCCAGGGGAATTATAACCCTATACACATCTGCCCATTTAGGTGATATGCCACCTAAGCACATAGGTAGGGTATCACCTGTTAGCTTAGGTAGGGTATCACCTATTACCATAGGTAGTATATCACCTATTAACGTTAAAGACGTACCAAAACACCTTGTCTCCGCGCCCGACGCGGAGCCGCAGAGGAACAGACCTTATCAATCAACGGCTTACACCGGGCAGTCCTAATGCGATCCCGCGTCAAGCGCGGGAACGGAGTAGCGAGGCAGGTTCGGCCTTGATCTTTTGGTTACTTTTGGATCAAGCCAAAAGTAACATACCGATTATTGTTTCCAGAACCCCGGCAACAGTATAGTCAGCACCGTGAATATCTCCAAACGGCCTACCATCATCAGGAAGGAGAGGAACCACTTCGATACGGTCGGCACTTCGGCATAATTGCCGACAGGGCCGAGACTTCCCAGGCCAGGCCCGACATTGCTGATAGAGGATACGGCAGCGCCTATTGTTTCTTCAAACCCCATCCCGTCGATCATCAGCACCATGCAACTAACAAAGATCAAGGCTATATAAGCAAAGGCAAAAGCCAGCACCCGGTGGACGACATCGCCGGATATGGCATGCCCGTTCATCCGCACCGGAATAATGGCATGCGGATGGGTCTGTTTCTTAAACTCATTGAAGAGGTTCTTGGTCAGGATCACAAAACGTCCCATCTTCAAGCCTCCGCAGGTAGAACCCGCGCAACCGCAGACAATCATAAGAACCAACGCCAGCAGCCAGAAGAAGGGACCCCAGGGGATATAATCGGTCGTTGCGAAACCGCAAGTGGTGACAAGCGTCACTACCTGGAAGATGGCCTCCCTGAAAGCCGTGCCGAAATCGTCCACGATGCCCTTATACATGATCCAGGCTGTCGACATCGCCGTAATAATCAGCACGAACCAGAAGAACCAGCGTGTTTCTTCATCCGTAAACAGCTTCTTGGGCTTGCCGTTAAAAAAGAAATAGATCAGGGTGATATTGGTCGCCCCGATAAACATAAAGATCGTAATTATATATTCGATATAAGCAGAGTCCCAGTAGGCTATACTGGCATTCTTCGTCGAATAGCCACCGGTAGAAATACAGGTGAGCGCATGATTGACAGAGTCGTACAGATCCATCGGCCCCGCCCATAAAAGGCCGATAAGAATAATGGTCAGGAACAGGTAGACCCCCCACAGGCGCTTGGCAACCTGGGTGACACGCGGGCGGAAACGTTCGTGCGTGATCCCCGGAGTCTCGGCATTGAACATCTGGGTGGCTCCACCGCCGATAATAGGCATCAAGGCTACGGTAAACACGATCATCCCGATACCGCCCTGCCATTGCGTGAGGCTTCGCCAGAACAAGATCCCGTGCGGAAGCGCTTCGATATCGGCCAATATGGTAGAGCCTGTCGTCGTGAAACCGGACATTGTCTCGAAATAGGCATCTGTCACATTATCGATATACCCTCCTAAATAGAAAGGCAACATCCCCAAGAGGGAGAAAAGGGCCCAGGTCAAGGTAACGGTCAGCATCCCCTCACGCCGCCCGGCGGTATGCTCGTTGGCCCGTAGCCCGATCAACGTAAAAAGGACTCCCGTTCCGAACATAATGCCGCTCGATTGCAGCAGCGGATAGAAGTCGTCGCCTTTATACAAGAAAGCGACTGCCGTTGCTGCCAGCATAAACAATGTTTCGAGGATGAACATCATCCCTAACATCTTGATTATAAAACGTACGTTCAACATAAAGCAATTGACAATTGACCATTAATTAAAGTAGTCCTCTAACTTACGCATGGCCGTATCCAGACAGAACACCACGACGTGGTCGTATGCCTGGATATGTGTATCACCCTTGATCATCATAGGATCGCCGTCACGGATCAATCCGCCCAGCGTTAAATCCTTCGGGAGGTTCAGGTCTTTTACCTGCTTGCGGGTAATCTTCGAATCGGGACGGGCTACAAGTTCCGCCACATCGGCATTGGCAAAGGTAAGGCATTTCACGTTCGACACGTCTGCATCCAGCAGAAACTGGTAGATATGGCTGGCGGCAATCAGTTTCTTATTGATAACCGAACCGATATCCATGCTTTCCGCCAAAGGGATATAATCGATATTCTCGATCTTGGCGATGGTCTTGAATACTCCCGCGCGTTTGGCGGCCAGGCAGGCCAGGATGTTCGTACTCGAATTATCCGTCAGCGCGATAAACGCCTGTGCGTCTTTGATCCCTTCCTGCATCAACAGGTCGGTATCGCGTCCGTCCCCGTTGATGATCAGGACATTTCCGGGGACGACCTCGGCTATGCGATGGCTCTTGTCTTTGTTTGTCTCGATTACTTTTACACGGATATTGTTCGGGAGATACTGGCAGGTACGGATCGCGATACGGCTGCCTCCCATAATGATGACTTTCTTCACTTCGGGGTCTCGCTTGCCGGCGTGTAGCCGGACATCTTCGATATGGCCTTTGGTCGTTGTGAAGAAAACGATATCGCCTGATTCTATACGGTCCGTACCACGGGGGATAATGGTCTCGTTCTGCCGTTTGATGGCAACGATATGATAGAGTTTCTGCTCGTTCAACAGTTCGGACAGGTGCTTGTTCACAAGCCGGGAGTTATCTCGTATCTTCACGCCGATCAGGATCAGGGCGCCTCCGAACAACTCCCAGTATTGACGGGTCCACGGACGTTTGACAGCCGTCACGATCTCTTTGGCTGCCAGCATTTCCGGGTAGATCATGGAATCGATCCCCATCTTCTCGAACAGTTCCTTATTTTTAGGGAGCAGGTATTCGTAATTGTTGATACGTGTCAACGTCTTGCGTGCTCCTAATTTAGAAGCCAGAATACTGGCTGCCACATTGGTCGTTTCTTCCGGCGTGACACTGATAAACAGGTCCGCCTTCCTGATACCGGCTTCTTCCAGGTCCCGAATGGATGTCGGATTACCTACCATAGGAAGGATCTCCATGCTTGAATTCGTAAAATTCAAACGCTCCTCATTCGGATCCATCAGGATAATATCCTGCTTCTCCTGTGATAACATTTTTGCCAGGTGGGTTCCTACTTCACCGGCTCCGGCTATAATAATTTTCATTTTATATAGAGATTAATTATGAGGATTATTATCCTCCGATAACCATCTTTTTTATTTCTCCTGCAATACTTTTGGCATCCATGCCACATAGTTTATACAGTTCGGGAATCGATCCATGTTCCACAAACTCATCCGGCACACCGATCCGCTTCACCTGCGGGGTATAACCGTTATCAGCCATAAATTCCAGAACAGCACTGCCAAATCCGCCTCTGATCACGCCGTTTTCAACAGTGATGATACGGCTGAACCTTTTACCGACTTCGTGCAGCAGTTCTTCATCCATCGGTTTTAAATAAATCATATCGTAATGGGCAATCGATATGCCGTCACCCTCAACCTCCTTTATAGCCTTTATCACTTCGTTGCCGATAGGGCCGAGCGACAAGATTGCAATATCATCTCCATCACGGAGCTTCTTACCTTTCCCGATCGGCAGGACATGCATCTTATTCCTCCAATCCGCCATCTCTCCCTTACCGCGCGGATAACGGATCACAAACGGACCGTCGCTTTCCTTATACCCGGTGTACATCAGGTTCCGCAAATCCAGTTCGTTCAAAGGGGACGAAATAACTAAGTTCGGGACCGGACGCAGATAAGCAAGGTCGAACACCCCGTGATGCGTCGCCCCGTCTTCGCCAACCAGACCGGCACGGTCCAGGCAGATCACCATATGAAGATTCTGGAGGGCGACATCATGTATCACCATATCGTATGCCCGCTGCATAAAAGAAGAGTAGACATTACAGAAAGGGATCATCCCCTCTTTGGCAAGTCCGGCAGAGAAAGTCACCGAATGCCCTTCGGCAATCCCGACATCAAACGCCCGCTTCGGGAACGCTTTCATCATATAAGTCATGGAACAACCCGTCGGCATGGCAGGAGTGATTCCTACGATCCGTTCGTCCTGTTCGGCCAATTCGACAAGGGTATGCCCGAAGACATCCTGATAAAGTTGAGGTTCGTTCAGCTTGTGGACAATGATCCGCTCTCCTGTTTCCTTATTGAACAGTCCCGGTGCATGCCATTCTGTCGCCGACTTTTCTGCCGGCTTGAATCCTTTGCCTTTCTTTGTCTTGATATGTAACAGCTTCGGGCCTTCCATATCTTTTATATCGTTCAGCACCTTGATCATATAATCGACATCATGCCCGTCGATCGGGCCGAAGTAACGGATGCTGAACCCCTCAAACAGATTATGTTGTTGCGTGAGCAATGCTTTCAAGCTATTGTTGAAGCGAAGGATGTTTCCCCGGCGGTCATTATTGATCAGCTTCATTTTGCGCAGTCCGCGGTACACATCATAGCGCATTTTATTGTACGTCTGGCTGGTTGTGATATCCACCAAATACTGGCTCAACCCACCGACTGCATGATCTATTGCCATATCGTTATCATTAAGAATGATAAGCAGATTGTTCGGATTGGCCGAAGCATTATTCAGACCTTCGAACGCCAAACCGCCCGTCATGGCTCCATCGCCGATCACAGCGATCACGTGCCTGTCCTTTTCCCCTTTCAGGGCAGAAGCGACCGACATTCCCATAGCCGCCGAAATGGAATTTGAAGCATGTCCGGCAACAAACGCGTCATAGGTACTTTCCTGGGGATTTGGGAAACCGCTTATCCCTTTGAATTTTCGAAGCGTATGAAAGGCCTCCCGACGTCCGGTCAGTATTTTATGGCCATACGCCTGATGCCCCACATCCCATACAATACGGTCGTAGGGAGTATTAAAAACATAGTGTAGTGCAACCGTCAGCTCTACCGTACCGAGACTTGCCCCAAGATGTCCGGGGTTCTCTGATAGTACATCTATTATATATTGACGCAACTCTGCACATACCTCTCCCAATTTATCGGGGGACAACTTGCGCAGATCCTCCGGGTAATCAATGGAATTTAATATGTGTTCATCCTTGCATTCTGTCATAACCGCTATAATTTTGTGGCAAATGTAAAGAATTAACGGGAGATAAAATAGTTTTAGTATGTCATTCTTTAGCAGTATGACACAATTAAACCGCTTCTTCCCTCTTTCCTTATAATCAAATTTAATCCTATTTTGCTTTTCCGTAGTAACGTGAACAAACTCATTTGCTATAAAAACAAAACAAGCAGCTACAAATAATTGTAACTGCTTGTTTTTTTAAGTGGTGCCACCAGGAATCGAACCGGGGACACAAGGATTTTCAGTCCTTTGCTC
>OGWV01002725.1_pt1 | contig 10700 bp, 10 predicted proteins | sample 1576081 | NCBI WGS metagenome assembly OGWV01 (sample SAMEA3541541, study PRJEB24748) | human gut metagenome | biome: human gut; feature: human-associated habitat; material: faeces | place: China | collected 2012 | reverse complement strand
TGCGGGGACCTGTAGACCGGGGACAGCCACAGCACGTCCACGCCAAGATCGGCCAAATAATCAAGACGGCTGGTGATGCCCTTCAGGTCGCCGATGCCGTCGCCGTTCGTGTCCTAGGGGATAGAGCGTGCCGGTCTTGAGCGCGAACGCGCGCTCGGAGCGGCGGGAGAGCTCTTCGATCATCTGATATCCGTACATGTCCTGCCCGTCGAGCAGCTTGAGCACGAGCATCGTCGTACTGCCCGCGAGCAGACTTTTGTCGACCGTCATACATACGCCTCCTGATAAGTAGATTGTCTATATAGTAGATTGCCTACATAATAGCGGGAGTGCGGCGCGTTGTCAAGCGGGAAACAGGATATTGCAAAAAAAGAGCGATTTTGCTATGCTTGGGGTATCCAAGATAGGAGGGAGAATTTCCATGAACAAGATCACGCTTGGCAAGACGAATCTTGTCATCGAGAAAAACGGATTTGGCTGCCTGCCGATCCAGCGCATCAGAGAGCAGGATGCGGTCGACCTGCTGCACAAGGCGTATGACGGTGGCATCAACTTTTTCGACACGGCGCGCGCGTATTCCGACAGCGAGCAGAAGGTCGGCGCGGCGTTCTCGTCGATGCGCGACAAGATCGTGCTGGCGACGAAGACCGGCGCGCAGACGGCGGAGGGCTTCCGGAAGGATCTGGAGACCAGTCTCCGCACGCTGAAAACCGACTACATCGACATCTATCAGTTCCACAATCCCGCCTTCTGCCCGAAGCCGGGTGGAGAAGACGGCCTGTACGACGCGGCGCTCGAGGCGAAAAAGCAGGGCAAAATTCGCCACATTTCGATCACGAACCACCGCCTTGCCGTGGCGCACGAGGCCATCGACTCGGGCCTCTACGAGACCTTGCAGTTTCCGTTCAGCTACCTCGCGGGCGAGCAGGAGATGGGGCTCGTCAGAAAGTGCCGCGAAACAAACATGGGCTTTATCGCCATGAAGGGCATGGCAGGCGGCCTGATCCGCGACGGTTTCACGGCGGCGGCGTGGATGGCGCAGCAGGATGGCGTCGTGCCCATCTGGGGCGTGCAGCGCGAGAGCGAGCTTGATCAGTTTTTGCAGTGTATCCGCGAGGGCGTTGAGCTGACGGATGAGCGCAAAGCGACTATCGAGCCCGGGATAAAACAGTGCTGGAGCTGGTGCCGCCGGAATACCGCCGCAAGGAGCTGTTCCCGGCGGGACGGCTGGATAAGGACACCACAGGGCTCATGATCCTAACCGATGACGGTGCCCTGGCCCACGAGATACTGGCTCCCAAAAAGCATGTGCCCAAGCGGTATCGCGTCACCATTGATATCCCCATGACGGAGGAAATGGTGCGTCGCTTTGCCGAGGGGATAGAGCTGAAGGACGGCCGCTGCCGGCCGGCGGAGCTGACCATTGAATCGGAAGATACCGGAGTGGTGACGCTGCGGGAGGGCCGCTACCATCAGATCAAGCGGATGTTCGGCTGCTGCGGAGCGGTGGTTACGGGCCTGCACCGGCTTTCCATGGGGGCGCTGCGGCTGGATGATACCCTGGCCCCCGGTGAGTGCCGCCCCTTGAGCGAAGAGGAGATCTCTCTGCTGCGGCAGCAGCACCTGCCGGAATAAATGTAAAATGGCAGAATGGACAGTCCTTACCGGCAGCGGCAGGGACTGCCGTTTTTCTTGGCAGATTGCACCAAGCTCCGGAAAATCCTCAAGCAATCATCACCGGGGGGTCACGGAATATTCATATTTTTATGGTAAATTGGAACTACACCAGCCCCCTGTGACCTGGTTTTCTTTGTGCAAAATGATGGAAGCGCATCCCCCCATTTTGTGCCGAGGCCGCCAGCAAGGCCCAACATTTTGGGCTGGAGGTGTTGGATTTGACAAGAAACAGCCCCATAATCTGATGATATTGCCCAAAGGAATTGAGGGTTTTTCCAAGGAAAAAGCAGAAAACTGTTGCATTTGCACAAAATATTAGGTAAAATAAAAGTGTTCATTCATCACAGACTGTGTGTGACAGCAATTTTTTGCGAAAGTAGAGGGGTAGTTTTATGTCGAACCGTTTGTTCCAGGGCCTGGTTTATCAGATGCGGGATACTGTGGACCGCATGATCGGCGTCATTGATGAGAGTGCCACCATCATTGCCTGCAGCGACCTGACCAAGATCGGCGAGCCGAACGATTTTTTGGCGGCGGATCTGGGCGAAAATAACGAGCTGTTCATCCGGGACGGCATTACCTACAAGCCCTTTGGCTCCAAGATGAAGTCGGAGTATGCCGTGTTTGTTTCCGGCAGCGATGACCTGGCGGCCAAAATGTGCGGCGTGCTCAGCATCTCTCTTTCCAGCATCAAGCAGTACTACGATGAAAAATACGACCGCGGCAATTTTATCAAGAATATCATTCTGGATAACATCCTGCCCGGCGATATCTTTGCCAAGGCGCGGGAGCTGCACTTTTCCTCCGATGCCAGCCGCGCGGTGCTGCTGGTGCGGGTGCAGGCCAACAGCAGCGTTTCCGCCTTTGATGTGGTGCAGAACCTCTTCCCCGATAAGCAGAAGGACTTTGTCTTTAATGTCAATGAGACCGATATCGTACTGGTGAAGGAAGTCAAGCCTGGCATCGAAAGCAAGGACCTGGAAAAGCTGGCCCGTTCCATCGTGGATACCCTGGGCGGTGAATTCTACACCAAGGCGCAGGTCGGCATCGGCAGTGTCATTGCCGGCATCAAGGATCTGGCCCGGTCCTTCCGTGAGGCGCAGGCCGCGCTGGAGGTGGGCAAGGTATTCGATACCGAGCGGCTTATCGTCAGCTATGATAACCTGGGCATTGCCCGTATCATCTATCAGCTGCCCACTACCCTGTGCGAGCAGTATCTGCGCGAGGTGTTCAAGAAAGGCTCTATCGAGAGTCTGGACCATGAAACGCTGTTCACCATCCAGAAGTTCTTTGAGAACAACCTGAATGTTTCCGAGACCAGCCGTAAGCTGTTTGTTCACCGCAATACCCTGGTGTATCGCCTGGAGAAGATCAAGAAGCTGACGGGTCTCGATCTGCGGGAGTTTGACCATGCCATCATCTTTAAGGTGGCGCTGATGGTGAAGAAGTACCTAACCGCGAACCCTGTGAAGTACTAAAAAGACAGCTTTGATGTCATTTAAGGGCTGACCCAATATCCTATAGAGCAAGGCGGTGTATCCCTTGATTGATCTGCAAGGAGTAACCAAGACCTACCCCAACGGCGTATGCGCGTTGGATGGGGTGGATCTACATATCGAAAAAGGCGAATTCGTCTTTGTGGTGGGGCATTCCGGTGCCGGCAAAAGCACCCTCATCAAAACGCTGCTGCGGGAGGAAGTACCCACCGAGGGTGAGGTGACGGTGAATGGCCGTGACCTTATCCATATGAAGCAGCGGGAGATTCCTTACTTTCGTCGCACCATCGGTGTAGTGTTCCAGGATTTCCGGCTTATCCCCACCATGACGGTCTTTGATAATGTGGCATTTGCCCTGCAGGTGACCGGTGTGCCGCGGCGGTTTATCCGCCGGCGGGTGCCCTATATTCTGAATCTGCTGGGGCTGGATGATAAGTACAAGCACTATCCGCCGGAACTCTCCGGCGGCGAGCAGCAGCGTGTGGCCCTGGCCCGCGCGCTGGTGAATAACCCCGACCTGCTCATTGCCGATGAGCCGACCGGCAATATCGATCCGGAGCTTTCCTACGAGATCGTGGAGCTTTTGGATGAGATCAATAAGACCGGTACCACCATCCTTATGGTGACGCATGAGCATGAGCTGGTAAATCGTTTCCACCACCGTACCGTGACACTGGAAAAGGGACGCATTATCCGGGATCAAGGAGGTGCTTCCCATGTTTAAGAATTCCTTTGGCTATCTGGTCAAGGAGGGCCTGCACAATATCCGCGCCAACCGGCAGATGTCGGTGGCTTCCATCGGCGTGCTTATCGCCTGTATGGTGCTTATCGGCGGGGCGCTGCTGCTTTCCCTCAATATCAATTCCTTGATGGGCTATGTAGAAAGCTTCAATGAGGTTGTGGTCTGGATCGATGACGACCTCGGCAGCGCCGGCACCGAGAGGCTGAAGGCAGAGATCGACGATCTGCCCAATATCGCTTCCAAGCAGTACATCAGCAAGGAGGACGCCCTGAAGGAGCTGAGCGACACCCTGGGCAGCCAGAGCTTTCTGGAAGGCTTTGAGCAGTACGCGGATGAAAACCCGCTGCCGGCTTCCTTCCGCTTGAAAGTGAACAGCTTGGAAAATCTGCCGGAGACCGTCAAGACGCTGGAGAGCCTTTCCGGGGTGGAAAGCGTGGAATCCAGCAATGAGGTGGCCACGACCCTGGTGGGTATCAAGACCGCCATCCATGTGGCGGGGCTTACCATCGTCGCTATTTTGATGGTCGTTTCCATCATTATCATTGCCAATACCGTCCGGGTGACGATCTTCAACCGCCGCCGGGAGATTAATATTATGAAATATGTCGGCGCCACCAATGCCTTTATCCGTTTTCCCTTCCTGGTGGAGGGCATGGTTATCGGGCTGATCTCCGCCCTCATTGCCTTTGGGCTGCTGTGGGTGGGCACCCACTTCCTGTATCAGTGGGTGGGGCAATCGGCCAGCGGCTGGCTGCAGCTGGCCTATCAGAGCCTCATTCCCTTTGTTTCCATCGCCCCACAGATGCTGCTGGGCTTTGTGGCGGCGGGGGTGCTGTTCGGTATGGTGGGCAGCTTTATCTTCGTCGGCAAATATCTCAAAGTATGATGCAGGAAAACGCCCTCTTTACACACACTATGTAAAGGGAGACTTCCTGTTCTGATAAGACAACAGCCTGAAGTTTGACAGAAGAAAACCCACAGCAAATGTGCAAACGGAAAGGACAAGGCAAATACCATGAAGAGATGCAGCAAGCGGATCCTGGCAGCGGTGATGTGCGCCGCGGTGCTGACGGTCTCCGCGCCCATTACCGCCTACGCGGATAGTACCCTGGATCACCTGAACGGCCAGTACAGTGAGCTGGAAAAGCAGCAGCAGGCCCTAAAGGATAAACTGAACCAGACCAAGACCGAAAAGGAAAAGCAGGAAGCGATCCGCAATAACCTGAACAATCAGATTACCAATACCCAAAAGCAGATCACTCTTTTGGATAACAAGATCAATTATCTGCAGAATGATATCGCCGATAAAGAGGAGCGCATCAATGAACTGAGCGCGGAAGTGCTGGAACAGCAGGATCTCTTTATGAAGCGCATTCGCTCCATCTACAAGACCAGCGTCGGCACCAGTATGTTGGGCATGGTCTTTGGCGTGGATAGCCTGGGCAGTTACCTCAGCTACGGCAAGTATCTCAGCCGCATTTCGGAGCACGACAGTGCCCTGCTGCAAACCCTCGCAGATAACATCACCGAGCTGCGGACGCTGCAGGCGCAAATGCAGGAGGAAAAAGAGGACCTGGCGGATACCAAGGTGACGGCGGAGGGCAAGAAGGCCAGCCTCACCAGCCAAAAGACCGAGGTGGAAAGCACCCTGCAGGATATCAAAAAGATGGAGCAGGAATATCTCGCCGATCAGGCTGCCATCCAGAAGGAGATGAAGCAGATCCAGGCTGATATTGATGCCATCTATGCTGCCAATGCCGGCAACGGCAGCCAGGTGGATTACAGCACCACTGGATTTATCTACCCGGTAAAGGGCTATACTTACATCAGCAGCTACTACGGCTGGCGGTTTAATAACACCGACTACCATACCGGTGTGGATTTCCCCGCCCCGGCCAATACCCCCATCCGGGCTTCTGCCTCCGGTACGGTCATTTATGTGCGCACCGGCGCCGGCTACGGCCGCGCCTGGGGCTACGGCAATTATCTCATTGTGGATCATGGCGGCGGCTTCTCCACCCTGTATGCCCACTGCACCTCCATTCCGGTAAGCGTGGGAGATACCGTGACCAAGGGCCAGACCATTGCCTATGTGGGCACCACTGGCTGGTCCACCGGCTATCATCTCCACTTTGAGATCCGCCGCAACGGCGCGCATACCAATCCGCTCAATTATCTGTAACGGCACTGTGCAGGTAAGCGGCGTTACAACAGGAGCATAAAACAGCATGAACAAGAAAATTTCGCTTGGCGCGGCCATCGCCTATATGGCCATCGTAGCGGCTGTGGCCTTTTCCCTTACCATGATCTACTCGATGAACCTGTTCAATGTGAAGATGACAGGCATCACCGAACGGGAAAAAATGTACAGCTCTCTGCATGAGGTAGACCTGTATGTGCGGGAAAATTACTACGGCTCCATCAATGAGGAAGCGCTGCAGGAGGCCATTGCCCGCGGGTATATCGATGGCCTGGAGGACAGCAATGCCCGCTACTTCACCGCTGCGGAATATGAGGCCTATACCCAATCCGGCAGCGGCAAATATGTAGGCGTGGGTCTGGTGACCGAGATGGATTCCTCCGGCTATCTGCTGGTTCGGGAGGTTTATCCCGATTCTCCGGCGCAGATGGCGGGCATCAAGGTGGGGGCGCTTATTACCAATGTAAACGGCACCCGCGTGACCGAAAATAACAATGAAAGCATGGCGGGCCGCCTGCGCGGCGAAGCCGGCACCAAGGTGACTCTGACCATCCAACAGGATAGCCAGGAGAACAACTATGAGCTGACCCTGCGCGCCATTGAGGTGCCCACAGTAAAAACGACCATGGTAAGTGAAGATACCGCCTATATCAGCTTTACCGAGTGGAGCGGTACCACTGCCGACCAGTTCATCGCCCAGCTGAATGCCTTGAAGGCCCAGGAAGTAAAGGGCATTCTGCTGGATGTACGCGGCGTTACCAGCAATGAGCTTTCCTACGCGGTCCGGCTGCTGGATCCGCTGCTGCCCAGCGGTACTGTGGCCTATTCCCGCGATAAGGACGGCAACCTGACCGCCGTGGCGGAATCCGATGCGAACAGCTGGGATATTCCGCTGGTGGTGCTGGCCGATGAGACCACCGGTGGCACCACGGAGCTCTTTGTGATGGCGCTGCAGGACTTTGGCCGGGCCAAGGTGGTAGGCGCCCGCACCGCCGGCAACGGCGATATCACCGAGATCTTCAAGCTTTCGGGTGGTTCGGCCATCCAGGTCACCACGGCGCAGTATGCCGGGCCCAAGCAAAAGAGCTTTGGTGATACCGGCGTAGGCCCTGACTATGAGGTGGAGCTGGCGGCCAGCGAGAGTAACCGGGGCGATATCCTGGGCAACGCTGAGCTGGATGCTCCCTATAAGAAGGCACTGGAGGTGCTGGCGGCGGCCATCCGGTAATAAAATAAAATCTTTCGACCGGCTCCAGAATGGGGCCGGTTATTTTTAGTGCAGCAAAAATGTTTCATGTGAAACATTTGTTCGCTGTACGGCGGAAATGGATTGAGGGGATGTATGGAATTTAATCTGAGGCGGGGGAGAGCTTTAGCAGGCTGTAATAGTAGCGATATATTCATCCCAGTTATTTACAAGTTTAACAACGTCATTCTTAACCAGATCTACATAAAGATTGATGCATTTCTCTGCAACTTCATTGCCTACGATGTAAGCTTCGCCATCTTCGTTTACGAAGTTAGCTCCGCAGGACTGCATCATCATCATCAGAGTATCGCCGCCTGTAGCTTCACTTGTAAGAAGATATTTGCCTGTTTTTTCATGAACATCTTTACCGATTTCCATGAATTTGGACCATGTGATATCTGTCAGATCATCAATTGTATATCCTGCTTCGTCAAGGATATCTGTACGATAGCATGCAATAACAGCACCGTTATCAAACGGAACACCGTAGTGTGTATCATCTACCATGGAATAGGACTGTTTCAGTTTACCAAAATCATCCCAGTTAATGTTGATATCTTTCAGATCTGTGAATGCATCCGGATAGCTCTTCAGATATTTCTGATAGCTGTTGTCCTGCATAAGAACGATATCAGGAAGTGTGCTGTAATCGCCTGCATTTGCTGCTGTTGTCAGTTTAGTCTGGCAGTCATCAGAAGATGTTTCTATAATATCTACAGAAAATCCCTCATGGTCTTTTGCATACTGATCCGCTGCGATCTGCATGGATTTGATGTTGAAGTTCTGATCCCATGCCCATACGGTTAACTTGTTGTCATCATCAGATTTCGCTGAAACAACTGTAGCTGATCCTGCAAAGGATGCTACCATAGCACCGGTCATTAATACTGCGAGTAATTTTTTTCTCATATTTATGTCCTCCTTTATTAAGCTTATTCTTTCTTCCGAATCGCTTGTAAGTTGATTATAGCATCCGATTTTCAGGTATAGTTTGCATAACCGCACACATAATGTGCAATTTCGACCATTTTATGTATTTTGCACTATTAAAAATATTTAAAAATATATTTTTTGTTCACTTTCTCATTTACTATGTTTTTACTATGTAATTTTAATAACAAAGGCCACTTTCATGGACAAAAAAATATATATTTTTGTCTTTAAAAATGACCTTTGTTATTATTTCATAAATTTTCCGTTCAATTTTTGTACATATTTTACAGTTTTTAATTCATTTTATGCAAAATAGACTTTTTCAGGATATTGTGTTTTCATCGCATGAAGCAGTTCCTCATTAAGATCAAGAAGCAGTTTTATTTTGTGCCCGTCTTCCCGGATGATCATTGTATAATAAGGAGTATCTTCATCATAAGAGGTATAATCGTACTTTTTCAGTTTCTCCGTTCCGCCATTCCTTTTGTACCTTGCAACACTTTCATGCCAGTGCGGTGCCACTGTCTCCAGGCTGCTCAACTCCAATATATGAGCTGTTTTGCGATACTTCTTGCCATAGATCACATCTATTTCAAACTGACCGTTTTCCATCATGTATTCATAATCCTTCTGACTGAATATATCAAAGACAAAATACAGCCCCGCAAGCAGAAATCCCGGAAGCATAAATGCCTGGGAAATCGTGATTCCCATAACCACAAAAAGCACTGCAAAAACAATCATTACCACACGCAGGACTCCGGACATACTCTTTTTCTTTCTTGATACCTGCTCCACAATCTTATAGTTCATAACTTTTTTACCATCCTTCCTCTGAATGAATATCGAAATCCAAAAGCTGCTGTTCATAATTCTCCGGCCGCTTTCTCCATTCAACCGGCGTCACTCCCATTATCTGTCTGAAGTTCCGGTTAAACGTTGAATTGGTCGTGAAACCACATTTGTGCGCAATATCTGCCACCGGTATATCTGTTTTCTGCAGAAATTCACAGGCAGTATGAATCCGCACAGAATTAATATACTCCAAAGGACTTACTTTCATATGCGATGTAAATACTCTTCTGAAATGAGTTTCACTGATGTGACAGATCTTCGCCAGATCCTCAATCCGAATGTCTTCCATATAGTGATAAGAAACAAAATCCAGTACGCGGGTGATCATATTTGTAAGTTTTCCTGTTTCCTCTTCCACCCTGTCTTCCGGTGATGCCCGGTTCAGTCTGGCAATTTCTACAAGTAGTGCCGCAAGAACTCCACTGGATTCTTCAATATAAAATTCTTCTCCTTCACGCATGATATTCATGATCTTAAGAATTTTTTCAGCTATGGAGGGAGACTCATTCTCTTTCAGAAATAAAGCCTTAGAATATATTCTCTGAATCATTTTTTCAGCCTTTACCGGATTGTTCAGAAATTTTTTCATAAAACCTTCCACATCTATGAAAAGATACTCCCATTTACTAACCGTACCCAGATCACTGTTAGTCGTATGAGCATAATTGGGTGGAATCACCGTAAATTCTCTTCCCGAAAACCGCATTTTAGCCTCACCAAACGCCATAACTCCATCCCCTTCGTAACAGAAACCAATCTCCAGATAATTATGAAAATGAAGATAATCCACATCATTTCCATAATTCTGAACCCACTTCTGTCCCAGAAGAGCCAGGATCGGACTTCCGGCAGGCATCTGGTAATAGCGGAATTCCATCTTCGGTTTTTTTCTCTTCTTTGCCATACAGTCACCTCATTTTCTGTTCTGTATTTTCACAATATGATTTTACCAGTTTTTTATATATTTTTCGATATTTTTGTACATTTTTCAATAAAAACATACAAAAATACCTGGCAGACTACTTTTTATAGTCTGTCAGGTATCCCTTTTCCATATCTGTTATTATCAATCTTTTTATTCACAGGCTCATGGCTGAACCCGAATAATTTTGACTGATGACAGTTCTATACCTGTCTCTGATATCATTTTATTTTCTTCATGATTGTGGTTTTCTCTTGATTCCACACTGAATTGCATTTGTCGGACAGGCTTTGCGGCATCTTCCACAGCGGATACATTCCGGACTGTTGGAGTTTTCCACAGGGTCTACGATCATCTGGCATGCTTTTGCACATTTTCCGCATTTTATACACTTATCTTTATCCACTCTGTATTTATACAGAGAGACAGGATTAAAGACAGAATAAAGTGCTCCCAGGGGACAGATATATTTGCAGAACGGACGGTAGATCATAATGGAGAGAATGATCGTTATGACAAGGATCACATTCTTCCATATGTACAGCCAGCCCAGTGCACTGCGCATGGATTTATTCAAAAGCACCAGTTTGGCACTCAGCAGTGGCTGTGGTCAGGTTGGCCTAGGT
>OGWV01002720.1_pt1 | contig 10704 bp, 6 predicted proteins | sample 1576081 | NCBI WGS metagenome assembly OGWV01 (sample SAMEA3541541, study PRJEB24748) | human gut metagenome | biome: human gut; feature: human-associated habitat; material: faeces | place: China | collected 2012 | reverse complement strand
ATCTCTATGCATGGGGCTTTATCTCCGGCAGCGGCTTTCGTTCCGTCAACAGACTCATTCGCTCACTCCAGTCAATATCAAGTGCCCAGCCGAAGAACGGTGAATCCCATCCTTTGGGAACAAACTCTTGAATCATTTCGGGAGCTACCATATTCATACCGATAACAGCAATGATAATACCTGCCACTGTCATAATCATAAACTGAACCACATCTGTCCATACAATACTGAGCATACCGCCCAACATCACGTAAAAGGTAGCAATTGCCGTAAAGAATATGCCATAAAAATGAGGAACATATTGCAACGGAATATCAAAAGGCACATATTGTGAAACCACCTCCCACGGGAAGAATATCTCCATAAACTTACCAATGCCGATAAAACCGTAACTCAGAAAACCCAATACACTCAGCAGAGCGAAAACAATCACAATAGTATGCGACAAAGTAGCTCCTTTTCCATGTCCGAAACGGGTTTTAATCCATTCGGCACCTGTCAGCACATTACTTCGGCGCAACCATACGGAAAGATACACCATCAGGAATATCTGATTGAACACCGGCCACAGCCAAGGAATCCACAAACCCAGAACAGGGACGAGTCAGGGCTGAGCCGCTCCATCACCGCCCCCAGCAGGCACACGGCAGAGGCCACGATGCCGCTGGTGACGGCGGAACCCACGGGCATATCGTTGCGCTTCCAGCGCCGGGCGAACACCGCCGGCATATCGCCCCGGTCGGCGGCGTAGGCGGCGGTGGAGTTGACGCCCATGGACCATGAGATCATATTACCAAAAAGCGTCACCAAAAATAAGAGGGCCACCACCCGCACCAGCGTACCGCCGGCCCCGCCGGTCATCAGGGACACGGCATCGATGAGGCCGGAATCCGGGCTGATGTCCCGCACCGGCACGGCGGCGCCGATGCCGAAGGCGGAGAACAGGTAGATGGCGGCAATGACGATGCCGCCGGTGACGATGGCCTGTGGGATCTGCCGCCGGGGGGCCTGCATATTGTCGGCGTAGGTGCAGACCACCTCGAAGCCCAGAAAGTTAAAGAGAATGACGGAGATATAGGACAGGCTGTTCAGATCGAAGGACGGCAGGAAGGTCCGGGCCTCCATATTGTTGACGAAGCCGTTTTTCGACACGTACACGATGCCCAGCACCCCCACCGTCAGCGCCAGCAGGATCTTGATGGCGGCGCTGAGGTTCAAAATCAGGATGCTGTCGCACACCGGATAGGCGGCGATCCATGTGACGATCCAGATGAAGGCCAGCTGGATCACCAGTGACCACACCGGGTCGATGCGCCCGCCGAAGATCACCTCCAGCAGCTCCGGGCATACCACCGCCAGAGATGCCATCCACAGCGGGAAATTGATCCAGTAGTACCACGAGGCCCGTGCGCCCCAGCGGGTGCCGGGATAGGCGGTCTGGATCCAGTCGTACAGGCCGCCGTCACCGGGAAAGGCCGTCCCCAGCTCCGAGGCGATGAGGCCGTAGGGCAGCAGGAACGCTGCGATCATGAACAGCCACCAAAAATACTGGCTGTTGCCGATGGAGGCCACCGGCGCCGCCGCCTCCGCCACGAACACCACGCAAATGACGGACAGGATCACATCCGCCAAGCGGAATTTTCTGCGGTTTTCCATAGGCCGTCAGCAGTAGATGCGGTCCTGCAGAAACCGCTCCAGTGTGTCCCGTGCGGCGGCGATCTCCAGCTCCGTGTGCTCCGGGCGGCAGCGGGTGAAGTAGACCAGCAGGCCCCGCATGGCCGTCAGGCGGTTGCCGGCCTGCTCCCAGCACAGGGAGGAGGCGGAGTCCGCCACCTCGTCCGTCACGTCCTCGCCACGGGTGGCCGGCAGGCAGTGGAGGAACTTGCAGCCGATGGCCCCCAGCGCCATCAGCTCCCGGTTCACCTGATAGTCGTGGAACACCTGCACCCGCTCCTCCTTGGGCATCTCATTTTCGTACAGGCCGTACCACACGTCGGTGTAGATGAAATCGGCGTCCCGGACGGCGGAGCGGTCATCCGTCACCAGCCAGCTGCCGCCGGAGAGCTGGCAGTTGCGCTCTAAAATGGTCTGATGCTTCTCCGTCAGCTGGTGGCCCGCCGGGCCGTAGTGGACGAAGTGCATCCCCAGCTTGGTGGTGATGAAGCCCAGCGAGGCACAGACCTGCGTGCCGTCCCCCACGAACACCACCTTCACGTCCTTCAGGCGCTTGCCCTGGGGCAGATGCTCGAAGATGGTACACATATCCCCGATCTCCTGCGTGGGGTGGTTGTAGTCGGACATTCCGTTGAGCACCGGGATGGTGCAGGACTGGGCCAGCTCCACGACGGTCCGATGCTCGATGACACGGGCCATCACCACATCCACCAGACGGGACAGCACCTTGCCGGTATCCCCAATGGTCTCGTGGCCTCCCAGCTGGATCATTCCCGGCCCCAGATACTGGGCGTGGCCGCCCATCTGGCTCATGGCTGTCTCGAAGGAGACACGGGTACGGGTGGAGGACTGCTGGAAGATCATGCCCAGTGTCATGTCCTGCATCAGGGGCGGATAGTACCCGCTGCGGACGGCCCGCTTGATGGCAAGGCTCAGCTCGATCATATCCACCAGCTGCTCCCGTGTGAACTCATTTGTGTCGATGAAATCTTTCACCATAGCTTGCGCTACCTCCTGCGTCATAAAATGGAAACGCCCATAGTTTGCGCCGCAGGAAGCGGAATATGTACGCCATGATGTCCTCTTTTGCAATTTCCCCTTGTTATCTGCGGATAAATGCGATATAATGCTCTGTATTAGTATCAATCGTATCATCGGGCAGTCTGCCCTTTATCCTGAACGGAAAGGAAGAATACTATGATTAAGGTCCAGTCCCAGCGGGGCGAGATCAGTATCAGCAGCGCCGTATTCACCAGCATCACCGGCGCCGCCGCTACCAACTGCTTCGGCGTCAAGGGCATGGCCTACCGCAGCATGACGGACGGCTTGGTCCATCTGCTGCGCCGGGAAGCCATGAGCAAGGGCGTAAAGGTCACCTATAACGAGGACGGCACGGTGTCCATCGAGCTGCACATCATCGTGGAGAACGGTGTGAATATCGCCACGGTATGCCGCTCCATTATGGGCGAGGTCAAATATGTGGTCACCAAAAATACCGGCGTGGAGGTCCGTGAAGTGAATGTCTTTGTGGACTCCATCACCGTGTGATGAACGTCGGTAGGAGGAGAAGCAAGAGCATGACAGAAAAAATCAGCGGCGGCGCCTTCAAGCAGATGGTCGCCTTCGGCGCCGCCTGTATCACCCGTGAAAAGCAGGCCATCAACGACCTGAACGTTTTCCCCGTGCCGGACGGCGATACCGGCACCAATATGAGCCTTACCATCCAGACCGCTGCGGCGGAGCTGAAAAAGTGCGAGCCCGCCACGGTGGGCGAGGCCGCCAAGATCACTGCCAGCGCCCTGCTGCGGGGCGCCCGTGGTAACTCCGGTGTTATCCTGTCCCTGCTGTTCCGGGGACTCTCCAAGTCCGCCAAGGGGTTGGAGGAGATGGACGGTGTACAGCTGGCGGCGGCCATGTCCGAGGGCGTGACCACGGCCTACGGCGCCGTGATGAAACCCGCCGAGGGTACGGTGCTGACGGTATCCCGTCTGGCGGCGGCCAGAGCTGAGGAGGCAGCGCAGGAGCAGAACTGCGCCGAATATGTGCTGGCGGAGGCCATTGCCACGGGCTATGAGACGCTGGCCGAGACCACAGAGATGAACCCGGTGCTGAAAAAGGCCGGGGTAGTGGATGCCGGCGGCAAGGGCTACCTCATCATTCTGGAGGGGATGCTCAGCAGCCTGCGGGGCGAGCCCATGCCGGAGGTGGAGGAGGAGCCGGAGCACGACAAGGCGGACTTTGCCGCCATCGGAGACGAGGACATCACCTTCGCCTTCGACACGGTGTTCATCGTCCGCAAGAACGATCCCAACGTGGATCTGGCCCCCTTCCGGGCCTATCTGGACAGCATCGGTGACAGTCTGGTCATCGGCGAGGACGACGAATCCTTCAAGGTCCATGTTCACACCGACACCCCCGGCGAGGCCCTGACGGCGGCCCAGCGATACGGTACGCTGGAGCTGGCCAAGATCGAGAATATGCGGACCCAGGCCGCCGATCTGGCGGCGGGCCGCAAGGCCCAGAGCACCGACGATCTGGACGCCATCGAGGCGGAGCTGGAGCAGGCCGAGCAGGCGGAGGTCCCCGCCGAGAAGCGCTACGGCTTTCTGGCGGTATGCGCCGGAGACGGACTGGCGGCGGCCTTCCGGGATCTGGGCGTGGATCGGGTGGTATCCGGCGGCCAGACCATGAATCCCTCTACGGAGGCCATTCTGCGGGAGGTGAACCACACCCCCAGCGAGATCGTGTTCGTGCTGCCCAACAACAAGAACATCGTCATGGCGGCCCAGCAGTGCGTGGGGCTGACAGAGAAGCAGGTCATCGTGGTACCCACCCACAGCATCCCTCAGGGCATCAGCGCCATGATGAGCGTGGACACGGCGGAGGAGGATCCGCAGGCTATTCTTGCGGCCATGACCGAGGCGGCCGCCGCTGTCACCACGGCCCAGATCACCTATGCCGCCCGCAACTCCGACTTCGACGGCTTCGCCATCAACGAGGGCGACTATCTGGCCCTGCTGGACGGCAAGCTCTTCGGCACGGAGCGGGACATCACCTCCCTGCTGACCCGACTGGCGGCGCTGGCGGCGGAGCGGGAGGCGGCCTTCGTCACCCTGTTCTACGGCGAGGGCGTGTCGCAGGAGGAGGCCGAGGCGGCGCAGGCCCTGTTCACCGAGGCCTGCCCGGAGACGGAGATCTCCCTCCTCAGCGGCGGTCAGCCGGTGTACTACTATACCATCTCCATCGAGTAAAACCGAGTCTATCGCACCGAAGCATTCCCCGGACAGGACACTGTCCGGGGAATTTTTTCTGCCGGGCGGGGTTCGGGTCTCCCCGGCAGTGGCCGGCATTTTCCGGCAAATGATTTTTCGGTGTGATATTGCAAAACGGTCGTCCTTGTGTTATGATGAGGAGGATAACGTTCCAGCCATTGAACTGGACTCCGTTTCTTTTTCAGCAGACGGTCCCGTCCCTGTGAGGGGACAGGTGGAATAGGGTGCAAATCCCTGCGAGTGGGTCACTGTGAAGCCCTCCCGGCGGCAAGTCCGACGGGACGGATAAGTCAGATACACCGGGCCGTCCGCTGCGGTACCTGCCTACACCGGGACTGCCTGCACAAAGAGAACGCCCTTGATGCGTCCGTGCTGCCGAACCGGCGGCACGGACGCTTTTGCTTTGTGCCATCAGCAAAAGCCGCCCCCGGCCACGGGGGGCGTACGGCAGACAAGAAAATCCCATCGGAGAGGAGGTGAGGGCTGCGGCCTGCACGCAGGGCCGCCGATCCCGACTGACACCACGACATATTTGAGAAAAGGAGAAACGAAATGCAGACAAAGAGCACGTCGTACGGAAAGAAGCTCCTTGCGCTGATGCTGTCCCTGCTGATGCTGGTGAGCGTCCTGCCGGTCTCGGCCTGGGCCGCCGCCGATGCAAAGCCCGAGAAGATCACTCTGGTGGGCAGCAGCGATGCGCTGGAGTACGAATTCTCTAGGTATGTGGAGTATACCGCATCCTTTGAGAATATCCCCCTTTACAAGGTTTATGTTCCCACCGGCACCAAGACGGTCCAGCTCTACGGGACGGTCTATGTAAACACCTCCTCCGGCAGCAGCTATGTCAGTGAGGCGGATTTTGCCGAGTGGATGCCCGGCTTCGAGTATTGGGACCCCGCCGCGGTAGGCTCCTCGGCCCCCTATACCATCGAGACCCGCACAGGCAGTAACCAGACAAAGAACCTGTCCTATGTCAAAACGGCCAGCGGCTGGGCCAATGGCAGCAATTCCTATCTGCTGGAGTTCGTGGAAAAGGACGACTCTCCCGCCGCCCCGGCCCCCGTTCTGACGGCGGATCTGTCCACGGCGGCTGTCACCTACACCTGCGGCGATAAGGCCAATGCTCTGGCGGTGCAGGCCACCGGCAGCGGCACCCTGAGCTATCAGTGGCAGGTGAGCACCACCTCCGCCGCCGACGGCTTCAAGGACATCACCGACGCCACCCAGAGCAGCTACACCCCCTCCACCGAGGCACCGGGCAGTTTCTGGTACCGTGTGGTGGTCACCAACACCGTGGCGGGCAACAAGCCCACCAGTGTCACCAGCGCCGTGGCTCCCGTGACGGTCAACGTTCCGGAGGGGATGCGCCAGGTGAAGATCACCACCTCCCAGGGCCGGGGTACCGGCATGACCCTGACCCTGAAGGATGCTGCGGGCCAGCCCGTATCCATCCCCGCAGACACCAGCGGCGACTACAACGTATATGAGTTTCTGACGGCTCCCGGCGTCTATACCTATGAGGCACGGGACACTGTGCGGGGCAGCGAATATCTCCTTGGCACAGGCACCCTCACCGTCACCGAGGGTACCGGTGAGCAGACCTTTGAGCTGTATCTGGTCTATGTCTACGCCGTCAAGAGCGGCTGGACGGCAGACGACTTCACCACCGAGGTCAAGGCCGCCGACGGCACCGTGATGACCCCCGGCCAGCCCCATCAGTTCGCCAGCTATGTGGGCTATCCCTATCTCATGGTTCCCGGCACCTACACCTGGTCCATCCAGCCCTCCGAGGCCAGAGCGGCCGAGGGCTATCAGGCCACTCAGCCTGCCCGCGAGACGCTGAAGACTGCCTCAGGCGCCGCCTTGTGGAGCGCCACCCCGACCCAGATCGTAAACACCGACTTCGTGGTCCCCAAGGGCGCTCATGTCGTTATGACCGGCATTCCCTCCACCACCTATGGGCAGGGTGCTCTCGTTGCCGCCAGCGCCGATCTCACCGGTGACGACAGCGATGTCTACACCTTCCGGCTGGTAGCCGGCAGCAGCTACATCTACCAGGCCACCGGCGATGGGCTTGTCACTAACGCCAGTATGTTCAAGTTCGACGGCAGCACCAGCCGTTATGACCTGACGAAAACCATGACCGGCGATCCCAAGGCCATTCTCCGGGACGAGAAGAGTGACGCGGCGGATATCCGCCTCAACGGTGTGGACTACACCGGCAGCGTCGCCCTGACCGTGGGCGGCATGAAGCAGCTGCGCCCCCTGCGTATGTTCCAGATCGCCAACAACAGCAGCACCGGCATGAGAGGCTCTACGCTGGAGCCTGTGTTCCACTACACGGCACTGGATGTGGACGGCACCAATGTGGTCAGCGTGGATGACAGCGACCGCATCACCGCCAACAGCGCCGGTACGGCCATTGTTCTGGTGACCTATGACGCCATGTATGTAGCGGATTCCGGCTGGTCCATCAACAAGAACAAGACCTTTGGCGCCATCTGGCCGGAGAACACCGGTGTGGTGGTGGTGGAGGTAGGCAAGAACGCCGCCAACGGCCCGGATGCCAACATGACCATCAACAACGGTGACCGGAAGGTCGCCGGTAACAAGCTGGATGCCGAGGCAGACGTGCTGTACTACACCGATGACTCCGGCTGCCAGTACACCTTCCAGCCCGCCTCCGGCAGCACCGTTACCCTGCTGCGCCCCACCCTCACCGAGACGGCCATGACCTACACCGGCGGCTTCGGCACCGACGGCGTGACCACCAAGGGCGGCGACGTGACTCTGACTCTCACCGAGGGCAAAAACATCGTCAAAATCAGCAAGGATGGCGCCGACACCTATCAGGTCATCACCGCGAAGAAGGCCGGGGTAGTCATCACCAACAAGACCGACCCCACCCGTGATATCCTGCCCGGCGACACCGTCACCGTGCAGCTCACCGGCGTGTATCACCCCGCCAACACCATGGCGAACCTGTATAACCTCTACGCCTACGCCTCTTACACCGATCCCGGCAGCGATGATACCGTCACCGGCTATAAGAACCTCTTCCAGCGTCACCTCTTCGACCGGGCGGACGGCGACAGCTGCCGCACCGTGGAGGTAAAGATCCCCGCCGACTGGGATGCTGATGAGCCCTATGTCCTGACGGACGGCGTTCTCAACTTTTACGGCAACGGCAAGGATATCGGCTCTCACCGCAATTCCCTGCCCAATCTCTCCACCAACGTTCCCAACAGCTACAGCAGCTTTGCGCTGGGCGCCCTGCCGGATATCACCATCCCTGTGGTCAAGCCCAATACGGCGGACGTCACCTTCTCCGTGAAGGATGACTCCGGAAACGCCATCGACAGCTGCACCATCCAGCTGACCAACAGCAGCAACGATACCGTCACCATCAACGCCACCGCTGCCTCCGCCACCCGCACGCTGGCCAGCGGCAAGTGGAGCTATGTAGTCACCAAGGAGGGCTATCTGCCCGCTAAGGGTACACTGACCGTGGTGGGCGGTGAGGATCAGGCCGTGAATGTGGAGCTGCCTCTGGTCACTGCCATTCAGGTCAAGACTCTGCCCAAGAAAACCGTTTATACCGAGGGCGACACGCTGAATACCGCCGGTCTGGTGGTGCAGGCTGTCACCAGAAACGGCGCTTCCACCCTGTCCGCCGACCAGTACACCCTCTCCCCCACTCTGCTGGAGACCGTGGGTCAGCAGGCCATCACCGTGACCTTCGGTCAGCTCACCACCACCTTTGAGGTGACGGTACGGGAGGATATCGTCACGCTGGAGACCACGCTGGAGGATGGCATCACCCAGCGCAACTCCCGCATGACCTTCGACGTCTTTGCCAAGGACGGCGACGGCAACAAGCTGCCCGCCAGCGAGGTCACCGTGCTCCTCAACGGTGATCCGGTGTCCGTCAACTGGGACGATGACACCAAGACCAGCTATACCCTGCACTTTACCAAGGAGGGCATCAACACCGTCGTGGTCAAGGCCCACAAGTCCTCTCTGACCTACACCATCACCTATGTGAAGGCCGAGCCCGGTGATGTGGTGGGCAAGGCCGTGTTCACCGTGGAGGCCCTGTCTTTGGGCGGCGGCTACATCATCGAGCCCTGCTATGTGGACATCATCGAGGGCGAGAACGCTGCTCAGGCGCTGGCCCGTCTGCTGGAGGAAAGAGGCTTTACCTACAGCAACACCGGCTCTCTGGAGAGCGGCTTCTATCTGTCCCACATCCAGGGCGATGCGCTGGCGGGCATTGATCCCACCGGCGACAGCATCCCCCAGGCCCTACGGGAGAAGCTGGAGGAGAAGAACTTCGATATCCAGACCCGGACGGACGAGACCAGTCTGGGTGAATTCGACTACACCAGCGCCTCCGGCTGGATGTACTGCCTGAAGAACGTATTCCCCAACGTGGGCTTTGCCGATTCCTATCTGTCCGAGGGCGACGTGGTGCGTGTGCAGTTCACGGTGGCCTACGGCTCCGACATCGGCGGCGGCTTTGCCATGGGCTCCGGCGACAGTGCCGGTTACTTTGACATGGCCAACAAAGACGCTTTGACCCGCCGTGTAGCGGCCATCAACGCCGAGATCGAGGCGAACCCCTACTATCTGGAGCAGAACTGCCTGACCAAGGCCTATGACGCCGCTATGGACGTGCTGACCACTCTGTACGTCTCTCAGGCCGACGTGGATGCCGCTTTGGCGGATCTGCCCGATCCCCCTGTGGGTCACCAGCTGACCGCTGTGGAGAAGGTTCCTGCCACCTGCGAGACCGCCGGCGTGGAGGCTTACTGGAAGTGCTCCGTCTGCGGCAAGCTGTTCAGCGATGCCGAGGGCAAGACCGAGACGACGCTGGAGAAGCTGGCTATCCCCGCCACCGGCCATGCTTACGGTGAGCCGGTGTGGAAGTGGAACGATGATTTCACCGCTTCTGCCACCTTTACTTGCGGCAATGATGCTTCCCATGTGAAAAACGTCACGGCAGAGGTGACCAGCGCTGTCACCACGCCCGCCGCTTGCGAGACCACCGGCGTTCGCACCTACACCGCCAAGGTCACCTTCGAGGGCAAGGAGTACACCGATACCAAGACCGAGGTCATCCCCGCCACCGGCCATGCCTATGGCGCCCCGGTGTGGAAGTGGACGGTGCTGAATACGTTGTTTGCAAAGGAGCCTACTGGAAACATACCGTCAAACAGCTTCGGAAGTTTGCTGGCTGTATCAATCGGCGGCGTATCGGTAGAATTGTCAAACATGGCCTTGCAGAGGAAGATTGCCAGGCCTGGCGCTAAGAAGTTAATCGCCGTACCGGAAATAGTCTGGTCTGCACCAAACGAAACGCAGGCAATCGCGTGTATCAGGCCAAATGCTGCGCCGGCCAGTCCGCCGCAGAAAAATGCAAACCAGCCGTTGCCGGTAAACAGCGCTACTGCTGCGCCGGTAAATGCCCCGATGGTCATCATGCCTTCGATTCCAATGTTAATTACTCCGCTTCGTTCCGAAAAACAGGAACCCAGAGCCGCGTATAAAAGAGGCGGCGTCGCTACCAAAGTTGCATTGATAATCAGTCCAAGGTTTCTAATAATTGCATCCATGTTCTCTTACCCCCTTTTCCCTTTCAATGCTAATTTTTTAAACACATGGGAAACTGCAATAAACAGAATAATCGTACCCATGATAATATTCCGGTCAAAAAAATCCCGTGGGAAATGATTTTATAAATCAGTTTCCCACGGGA
>OGWV01002719.1_pt1 | contig 10707 bp, 8 predicted proteins | sample 1576081 | NCBI WGS metagenome assembly OGWV01 (sample SAMEA3541541, study PRJEB24748) | human gut metagenome | biome: human gut; feature: human-associated habitat; material: faeces | place: China | collected 2012 | reverse complement strand
TTACAACCGGGTCAACTGCAACTTTGTCACCAGGTTTTACAGAAGTAACAGCAGATGGGCGTGCGGGACGCCTTCGACGTGCGCGCCACGCGCGAGACGGCGGACTGCCTGGCGAACCACATCGCGAAGGAGTATGCAGCCTACCACCGGATCGAGATCGAGCTCGTGCACGAGATGTTCTGCGTCGCAATATTCGGCCTGGTGGGCCTTGTGAAGATGAACCCCCAGATAGAAGACGACGTCCTCATGAAGGTGATAGAGCAAACCCTGCGCCTCGATATGGCGCCGATTGGGAAGGGGAAGGGATAAGATGAGCGATGTCTGGGGTGAGGGCCTGCCGATTCTCTACGGTAGAAGTGTGACGACTGGTGAGCTCGTCCATGTGGACGATGCTCCGAACGGGAAGGCGTGCGGGTGCGTGTGCCCTGATCCGGGGTGCGGCCAGCCACTCATCGCTCGCAACAACGGCAAGAAGAAGATCCACCATTTCGCCCATATCGGCGGCACATGCGCCTGGTCAGCCGAATATTTGTTGAGCGAATTGGCCTTGGAGGTCATAAGCGAACGTGGGAGTGTTTGGTTTCCGGAGCTGTCCTACGAGGCGCCAGGAACGCATCTTCCTGAAAGGATTTCCGAAGGTATGGAACTGCCGGTGTGCTGTGCGGAGAAAATTGAGGTGGAAGGCAGAAAAGCCCCAGCCATTGCCTTAGAGATCCGAACATCCCGCGGCAATGCCCGATACGTGTTCGTTCCCGAGCTGGTGCACGTTCTCGACGGCGAGCAAATCGCGAGTCTTAGAAAAGAGTGCCGGGGAATCGTCAGGATTGGCCTTCGCAGCTTGATGCGTTCGATGAAGACCTTGGAAGGAAAACACTACGACCGCGAAGAGCTTGCGGTCAGGATCCAAAGCAAAGAGGTCATGAAGGAGCTGTTGTCTGGGAGGCGCCAGCGGCATCTGGAATGGGCGTGGAATGCCAAGGCGAAGGAGCTTGGCGATCGGGCGTGGGCACTCTATGCGCAGCGCAAGAAAGAAGAAAGACAAAAAGCAGATGCAGAGAAGGAACGAAAAGCCGTCATCGATCAGGCGAGGCGAGAGAAGATGCGCCTGGCGGCCGCCAAGAGGGCCGAAGAAGAACGGGCGCAGCTGGCTCAGGCGGCAAAGGAAGCAGCAGAGAGGGAGGTAGCGCGCAAGGCTTGGGAAGAAGCGCATCCCGTGCAGGGGAGGTCGATAAGAGATGAAGCGCGTCGCCAGAAGGCCCTCAGCGACATGGATCGTGCCCGCGAAATAATGGCCCCCATCGTGGACGATGTGAGGAGGCCAGCGAGAGGCCTGGGCGGCAAACGATGGTATCGGTGCGAGAAATGCGGCAAAGTGGGCCCAGCCGACGAGTTCGCCGTCGGCGATGTGGGCGGCGTCTGGAATCACGGAGTGTGCCTTGAATGCATTTGAAAAGAAACTGAAGGGCGTGATGAAACAGCGAGTGAGCTATCCAATTTCATACTGGGCAGAAATGCCCACTGGTGCTGTGCTGGGTGTCCACGCATTGAGAGGGCTATTAATCGGATGTAGCTGCAGGTTCGTCCTCTGCAATGCGTCGCTCGTTGAGATATTTGCGTAAATCTTCTTTCAAGCAGTAGATATGAAATGAGCGAGTTTTTGACGGCACTCGTGTGTCTGCGAGTTCGTTGTTGAGGTCGGCGAACCATTCTCTTCGTTCTGCCGATTGATCTTTTTCGCCAGGAAATTTTGATAATTCGTAAATGGCGGATCTGATTCTGCCTATAGAGGCCACGCTGCTTGAAGCAATTATTTTGGCAAGGACGACCGGGTCGATTTTTGTCATAGCAAAGGCGTCGAGGGGTGCGAGTTCTCTCACATTGTCGACAAACATGCTTCCGCTATCTTCGGACCTGGTGTCCACTCCAGCTATTAGGGCATCAGAAACACGAGAAGCGTGTTCACGCTCAATCTCTTTACGCAAAGCATCCACCTCGTGAATTTGCAATTCCGATGGTCCTTCGCTGGTGTGCCACTCGAACCATCCCTCAGCATTGAAGACTTTAATGGAAAGCGTTGTTGAAGTTAAGAGAATTTCTCTGGAAGACGCAAGAGCATCTTCCAGGTCTTGGGCGGTGGCAATGCCGCACCGCATTAAGGACTTTACTGCACGTATGCATCTAGGAATATTGACCAATGCGACCTCTTTTGCGGAGAGCGCTTCTTTTATGGCCTCGAGTCCATTCTGCCCTTCGTCGTCTTCAAACTCCCAAAACTTGATTCGATCAACTGCCGTTATGGCGGCCATCTCTCTTGCTGTTTGAGGATGGTATTTGATCGCGTAACTTGAAAGACTTGCATTGAGATCCTCCACGGTCATCTCGCTCCCTCCGTTTAGGTAACTTTCGATAAACCGAAGAGATTTGCATTTCTCATGGCGCTCGTTGATGCGCTCGAGGCGCATATGCTCCAATGGATCGTCGGATTGGGACTCAACCGCCGCGATACCACCTTGCTCCGCCACTTCATAGGAAAGAGACACGATGTCAGAAAAAACATTCTTTTGTATAAGATCATCCGTCTTGTCGCAAGCAAAGAAAGAGCTGGAAGCGGTTAGAATTAAGAGAGGCTTTATCCTTTGGAGCAGACGGGCGTTTAGGTTTGTCCGGGCCTTAAGGGACTCGACGATTAACTCTGTAGTGTCGATTGATCCAATCTGTGCTATCTCTTCACCTATGGTAGATGCAACTAGTTCAAATGGGTTGGGTGTGAATCTGTATTTCTTCCAGACCAGCTTTTCTACGAGCTCTGCAGGTACATTGTCGACGCTCTTTGCTACGAGGATGACGTTCAGGTTATGGGTTTCTACCAAATCATTTATAGCGCCAAACAATTCACCCTCTTCGATGGAGCATCGTTCGAGATCGTCGATAACGATGAGGCTTTTTTTGGGGAGCAAGAAAGAAAGAATAAGTTGAGGAGACGCCGTATAGCTAATGCCAAGTTTCTTTAAAACCTTGATGCCTGTTGCGTTGAGGCCGGATAAACCAGTGTTCTTTAGGAGCGCTTTCAAGGCGTCGTTTCGCGAGCTGGTTTCGTCGACTATGCCAGCTCTCTCGTTGATAAGAGCGGAGACGATTCGCCCCATCAGCTCCTCGCCGGTACTTACTCCAAAAGCAGATGCTCTGAGTGACAGTATCGGCTTGTCGTTATCTTCTAGGTGCCGCTTCAGGTTATTTTGGACGAATCGTGTTTTGCCGCAGCCCCATTCGCCATATATGAGAATCGCATACTGCCCTTCTTGGCGGTTTAGGTAGGAGTCGACCGCCTCTATTAGTTCGGACTCGGTTGCCATGATGCAAGCTCGCTTTCAGTAACAGGAATCGTCTTTCGCCAGGATATCCCTCTTGTCGGTAAAAACGGAAAAATGTACTAGGGCAGCTGGTGTACAGGAACGACATACAAGACATTTGATGCGCCAAGAAGAGAAAGAAACGGTGCCATATTTGCTTTCATGCTTTGCCTTACTCCTTATGCCGCGCGAGCTAGCGTGTAGTAATAGTCGTATATCTTGTTGATGCGGAGGGGCAGCTCCTCGTCTGGATAACTGCTCTCGGGAAGCTTGTAGATTTGGTCGCGAATGATGATGCGGACGGCATCGCGCGTCTCTGGCTTTTCCTCCCACTTGACCATCTCTGCAAGACGATTCTCGATGGTTGTCGCAAGATCGATAGCAACTGCCTTCACCTTGGCAATTTCGGACTTGCTGAGATTATCTTTGAAGAGCATTTCGAAGACGGTCATCTGCTGCTGGTTCGCGAATCCCTCTTTGATCCATTCTCGCTGCTTCTCGTCCAGTTCCTGGGACAGCCTAATCAAGTCGTTGAAGGTCTTCTCGATCGTCGCCTTGTCTTGTTCCGAGTTGTACTCTTCGATGATACGCTCGTATCGTTCGTAGAAGTCGATACGTAGGGGGTTCTCTCTGAGCGCAACGACCAATCTTTCCTCGATAACGTCGCGCAACTCGTCTAGGAGAAGGTGCGGGCGCTTCGTTTTGGCGAACTCTTGCGAGAGTCTTGGGAAGTCTATCTCGCTGATATCGAACCGGGTTCCGTTCTTCTGATTCTCGTCGGTGATCTTGACGCCGATGTGTTCATCGACGATACGCTGGAGTTCTACCATGAGATCGGTCGTGTCGGCGTGCTCTGCTTTCTTGTTGACCTGGGAGTAGATTGCCCGAATGGCATCGTAAGACGAGACGAGCCTGGGCTCCAGCTCCTTGGTGGTCACGAACTTGTGCATTTTGAAGAGCTCGCGCGCCATGATACCGAAGCGCTTTTTCGATTCATCGGTTACCGATACAATATCGGCTGCATTCTTGATTTGGTTTACTTTGTCGAATCCTTTGGCGACGAAGAGCGCTTCCAAATCATAGCCCTGATCCTCTAGGAAGAACTCTATCTCGCGCGTGAGAGCAGAGATGCGAACAATCAGCTCGTCTTTGTCGATGACGGGATCCTCGCCCTCTTTGCCGTGGGGATTGTTGGCATAGTCGGCAAGTGCCTTTCTGAGCGCTTTGACGACCCCGATGTAATCCACGATGAGTCCGTTGCTCTTTCCGGTGCTCACACGGTTGGCGCGGGCGATGGCTTGCATAAGACCATGCGCCTTCATTGGCTTATCGAAGTACATTGCCGCAAGGGGCTTCACGTCGAAGCCGGTGAGCCACATCGCGCAGACGAAAACGACTCGCAGCGGGTTCTCGGCGTCTTTGAACTCGTCGTCGAGGCGGCGCTCCTCCATCTTCTTGCGGTGGGGCTTTATGTCGAGGCCCCACTTATCGAAGTTTGCGATCTCGTTTTGCTCTTGGCTGATGACGACCGCCATCTCGGTCGACTTCATCCAGCCAATCTTGCGTCGCTGCTCCAGCGACTCCTGTTGGCCCATGGCCTTGAGCTTGCGCTCCTCTTTCCGGATTGCCTCTTCCCAGTATTCCTGTACGTAGTTGAACATCATCACGGTCGTGACCTTGTTCACGCATATGAACATTGCCTTTCCGGATTGCCAAATCCCAGAGTAATGCGCGACGAAGTCTTTGGCGATTTCGCGGAGACGAGGCTCAGACATGATTACATGCACGCCGTGAGAGAGTTCTCTTTGAACCTTCTCCGTCTGCTCGTCGTCGAGGTCGGCCGCTTCCACGGCGTCGAGTAGTTCCTCGTTGAGCTCGGGATTCTGGATGTCGAGCCTGTCGGATCTGTTTTCGTAGTAGAGGGGTACTGTGGCTCCGTCCTCAACAGCTCGATTGAAGTCGTAGACGGAAACGTAGCCACCAAACGTGCGCGCAGTCAGGTTCTCGTAATCGAGGATAGGGGTACCGGTAAAGCCGATCCTGGAAGCCGTAGGCAGCAGGCGCATCATGTTTTCGGCGCAGATGCCGTTGTTCGACCGGTGCGCCTCGTCGGAGAGGATAATGATGTCATGTGCGGGGCGAATAGCTTCGACATCGTCTTGATTGAACTTCTGGATTAGTGAGAAAACGTAGCTGGGGTTTCCCTCCAGTTTCTTGATCAGATCCTTCCCGCTGGTGGTACGGCAACGCTCGGCGGCAACGCCTGCGAGGCAGCCGCAGCTCTCGAACGTCTCGCTGATCTGCTTATCGAGTTCTTCGCGATCGGTGAGCACGAGGAACGTGGGCGATCCAGGGAATTTCCGGCGGATTTTCTCCGCGAGGAACACCATCGAGTAGCTTTTGCCGGATCCTTGCGTGTGCCAGAACACGCCCAGCTTGCCTTCGCGAAGCTCGCGCTCCTTGTAGGCTTCTATGGCATCGTTCACGCCGAGGTACTGGTGGTTGCGCGCGAGTATCTTCGCGGCTGGGGTATCGTAATGGTCGAAGAGTATGAAGTTCTCGAACAGGTCGAGAAGGTTCTCTTTCTTGCAGATGCCGAGGAGCATTGTCTCAAGATCTACGTTTCCGACATCCGTCTCACGGAGGCGCTTCCACTCGTGGAAGAACTCGTAGGGGCTTCCAAGGGTGCCCACTTTCGATTCCAGGCCGTTCGAGAGCATCACGAAGGCGTTGTAGTAGAAGATCTGCGGGATGGTGTCCTGGTAGTCGGTGTAGTTGTCCTTGTAGGCGGTGTACACGTCCTTATCGTGTCGCTTAAACTCTACGAACAGCAGCGGCACGCCATTCACGAACCCCACCAAATCACAACGTCGCCTGTGCATTGGGCCTTTGACCCAAAACTCCTCCGCCGCAACGAAATGGTTGTTCTGGGGATAGTCAAAGTCAAACACTCTCGCACGGTCGGTTCTCGTAGAGCCATCGGGCATTTTCCTCGAAACCGGTATACCGTCTCGCAGCATCTTGTATTTTGCTTCGTTGATGGAAAGGAGGGTGTCGCCAACGAAAGCCTCTTTGAGGGCTGCCATTGCCTGCTGGCACTCCCCCTCGGAAAGGTGCTCGTTCAGCTCGATGAGGGCCGTCATAAGGTCGCGCTCGAGGAGTACGTCTTCGTAGGACGCGCGACCGAGCGTGCCGTCGACCCCTAGCTTCTCCTCGTCGTAGCAATAGGAGACGTCCCATTTTAACTTGTCCCTCAATAGCTCCCCAGCAGGTATCTGCACAGCTGCTTCTTCTGAGTATTTACTCTTCGACATTGTTAGCCCCTCGCCCTATAAGTATCGATCCTTTTATAACTTCTGGTGAGTTTTCGGCCGTTATTTCGTATTCGATAGTCTCAAGGAATTCGCGAACGAAAATTGGTGAGGGGAACACGATGCCCGTATGCTGCTTTATCGATGGGAAATGAACCGCAAGAATTACGGCATCTTCGTCGGTGTGAGCCTCATACCCTAAAACCTGAGCTAGCTCGTTTAGATATTCGTTCTCGTCCTCTTGGCTGAACGTGTCGACTTGATTCTTTAATGGGATTGGTGTGACCATTGTAGAAGAGGGATATTGGTACAGACATGGACCTGTCGGATTGGAGAACAGTTCATTAAGATTGCATTTGTAGCTTATGTAGTCGTTAACCCAATCCGAAGGTTGCTCAAAGCTAAATGGATCGATATATTCCTTTTTCGGGATTCGAATAAGCACATCGATGTTTCGATCAGGGGCTTGACCGTCATTTACCAGAGCTAGTCGTAAGCATTTCGCTCCTGAAAAAAACGAAACATATTTTGTCCACCTTAAGTAGTCGTAGATTGCATCTTGAAGCTTAATAATCAAGTTGTATTTTTCTATTTCCTCGTCCGTGCCATCTAGGGATCTTCCAAAGGGGTTGACTTGGAGAATTCCGTCCCTTAAGTTTCCAAGATCGAAGAAGCTGTTGTCGGTTTCGATCGATCTCTTTTGACAGAATTGGATAACTAATTGCTTTGTTTTTTCATCAAAACTCACCCTGTTGCCCGAGAGGGCAGCAGTATAAGGAGACTCAATCAAGGAAGGTTTTCTCGGAAGCTGAATAGCCTTGATTCGATAAGCTATCTCGTCCATGGCGTGCAACATCTCATCGCCAGAAGGGTGCCCCAAAAAGGAGAATTCTTCTAGCTTGACATTGCTTGTTGCGACTCCAGCGGCGATGCCTGACACTTTTAGCTCTGAGCGCAATAATCCGGAATTCTCCGAAGAGACCCTAGGATTCAGAAAATGTTGAGAAAGATGGGCAAAGAGCATCTCTCTAAAGTCCGCTTTGTTTTTGAACGTCCAATACAGACCCTTCTCGGAATAGTTGTCTTTAAACTCTTTGACCCGTGGATCTATTGACATCCCATAGGGAACATCCATTTCGGCAAAATACAGAAAGACCTGCTTGTTACCCTGCAGCATCATTTCTATTTCCTCTTCAGTTCCGGATCCGAATTCTCCCGTTGGCGTTCCGAACTTGGTCCAGAAGACTGCAATAGCGGCATCGCATGAATCTACTAAAATTTCATTGAGCAAGCCTTGCGGTCTGCCTCCAGATTTCGGATATGAGTCAGTCGTCCAATGCCTCGCTTTTATTTGTATGCCTAGATAGCTTGAATAGGTTTCGTTGAACCTTTCGACAGTCTGATTGACATCACCAACAATATCCTGTAAATCACTGGGGCAAGAAACCAGGACATCGAATTGCTGAATCAGCCTCGCCATCAGAGTCCCTCCTTCTCAGATATAAGAATTGACGAACGCGAGCTTCATGGAGTTTGTGTATCTCTTGACGACAAATGTCTTGCTTCACTAACATCTCGCGTATTTGTTCTGTAAAACTCATAGTCGTTGATTGATCTGGAACGATGATTTGAACGCCCCTCAAATGGTCTGGCCTAAGATGCTTGATCTTTGCCCCAGAAGCGAACGGAGACAAGGCGCGAGAGATATTTCCATAGCGAAGAGAGGCGTAGAGATATTCTGTCGTAATCTGGAATGGCTTCAGAAGAGCAAGATCGGCCGAGAACAAAGAGCCTTCCAAGTAATATGGCACCAAAGCCGCATAACCCGCAAGACCTTCGGCTTGCTCTGTAAGGCCAAGGATTAGGTCCCCGCCCGACAGGATATGTTGCTCGTAGTATTTGCCAGTGTATCGTTTCGCATAGCCATCTCTGAATCCTCCGAAAGGAGCCAGGTTTCCGAGATTGATAAGCCGCCGTCCACCATTAGGCGATAGAGTATCACTGGTATACGAGACGCCCCTATTAAACGCTACCGCATCGAACAGCTTTGTGGATGACCATCCGTCGGGTAGTTCGGTTTTGGGGTTAATATTTACCGTCTTATGCCCAGGGAATTGCAAGTCAACGAACCATTCCTTGTAGAGGCGCTTGGCGGCCTCCTCCAAGAGCTTGATCTGCTTTCTGTTATTCTCGATGAGGGAGTCGTAAGAGGAAAGAATGCTCGCGACTTTTCTTTGCTGCTCAAGCGGCGGCAATCTTAATTCTATGCTTTCGCATTGGCCAACCCTCAAATGTTTAACGGTGGAGCCAAAGCTAAGTCCAGCTATCTTCGCAACAGTTATTGGGTTTTGTAGATAGTACGCCAAATAGGATGGATTGCAAATATCGCGATTAGCCCTAAAGCACATTGTGCGTTGACCGAGAAATAGCCCGTCTGCTTTCTCGAGTAAGGCAGTGCGACCTACAGGAGCCTCTCTCGTAAAAACGACGTCACCGGACATCAGGGCGCCTCGTCGGCTCCACTTTTTGAATGTGTCTTCTTCGACGAAGCGCAAAGCCTCGTAATCTAATCGACCATTAATGATATCGCTCGTCCTGATCATTCTGTATGGTGTTTCGTACTCCACGGTGGGCGCCGTTTTGTTAACGCAGTCCACTACGGAGATGCAGGCATCTTTAATTGTGCCGACCCAATAATTGCTCACAATCCCATCTCCTTGAAATTTTCGGAGATGGTCTCCATTAGTTGGTTGCTCTCTGCTTGCAACTCAAGTAGTTCGGCGTGGATTTCTTTCATGCGCTCATGGAAATCAACGCCATCATCTTCTACCGGAGGGACGCCCACATAAGCGCCTGGAGTGAGACTCCAAGAGCTCTTGTCGGCATCCTGGTCGCCCTTGATCTCGGAGCGGCTTGCGATCTTGCAGAGTCCGGGAATATCGGCGTAAACGCCGGTTCCGAACTTCTCGGTGAGCCATACGGTCTCGTCGATTACCTTCGCCGCTTCCTCCAACGATGCCGTCTCTTTGGCCAGGGCCTCGCGACGCTTCTTCTGCTCTTTCTTGGGAAGCGATTCGATCTCGGCCTTTGCGTCGGCTTTCTGCTGCTCTATGAAACGAGTCATAGCGTCTTTGGCTTGGACGAAATCCTCGGGTCCTGCGATGCCGAGCAGCTCGCTGCCCGCGTCCCCGAACATGCTGGCGCAGCCTTCCGTGGATTAGAAACAATGCCGGTATTTGTGAAAGAAATGGATAATGATGAAGCCAGTGTAGTTATGGTAGATTCCAATATTCAGCGGGAAAACATCCGGCCGAGTGAAAAAGCAAAGGCATATAAAATCAAGTATGATGCCATGAAGAATCAGGGCAAGGCAGGAAACAGCCTGAAGATAATGTCCGAGGAAAGTGGCGAAAATTATAAGATGATTCAGCGCTATATATGGCTTGCCAGATTAAGTGATGCGCTGCTGGCTTTGGTAGATAATAAGCAGCTTGGATTGGTTCAAGGTGTCAGCCTGTCTGTTCTTTCGGAAGAAGAGCAGGGTATGGTTTATGATGCTGTTTGCCGGTATGGGAAGAAAATATCGACAATACAGGCAAATGAGATAAAGAAATTCAGTTTGGAGGGGAAATTAGATGCTGACAGATTGGAAGAGTATCTTTTTTCGATTCCCAAGCAGAAAAAGAAAAAAGAAATTACTCTGAGAAATGAACGACTGTCAGAGTATTTTGAGGAAGAAACCACAGAAGAGGAAATGATGAAAATCATTTTAGAGTTATTGGATGAATGGAAACAAAAGAGAGGAGGCGGACAAAATGAATAAGATTATTTTACTGGGAAATGTGACGAGAAATCCGAAAACTACAAGAAAGAAAAGTGAGGATGGCACGGACATTGTTATTACCAAATTTGATCTTGCGGTAAATCGAAAGACAAAGCAGAAGTCAAATGCGGATGCGGATTTCTTTCATTGCACCTCATTTGGAAAGCAGCCCGATGAATACGTTTACCCTATTTATGGAGTGAACCGCCCGGAGATTGAAGCA
>OGWV01002708.1_pt1 | contig 10735 bp, 10 predicted proteins | sample 1576081 | NCBI WGS metagenome assembly OGWV01 (sample SAMEA3541541, study PRJEB24748) | human gut metagenome | biome: human gut; feature: human-associated habitat; material: faeces | place: China | collected 2012 | reverse complement strand
GCTTGCCGCATTCCTGGACACCATTTCTTGAGCAGTGAGCGTCATCCGACGTTCCTTAATGTGCGAAATACTTGAATATATTGACTTTGGACAATTAAAGCGATTGCCGCCTAAGTGGTTTATGGGGTACTCAGACAATACAAATCTGATTTTTTTACTTGCAACACTGACCGATACGGCAGCAATTTACGGTCCAAATGTAGGAGCTTTTGGTATGGAGCCGTGGCATGCATCGATTCAGGATGCCTATGAATTACTGCAGGGGAAAAAGTTTGAGATGCAAAATTATCCGATGTGGGAAAAGGAATCACTAAAAGATGAACAGCATCCGTTGGCTGCCTATCATGTCACAGAGCCTTTTCTTCTTCATACCAATAAGAAAGAAGGCGAATCTTTCAAGATTGAGGGACGACTGCTTGGGGGATGCTTAGATTGCTTATCTCATTTGAGGGGAACGAAATTTGATAAGGTAAAGGAATTTAATCAAAAATATGAAGATGATGGTATTCTTTGGTTTTTGGAATCCTGTGATTTGAATGTATTTGAGATGAGAAGAACTTTGTGGAGTTTGAAGCAGGCGGGCTGGTTTGATACTTGTCGTGGCTTTCTGATTGGACGTCCCGGTGTACAGGGGCAGATAATTGCTGGACTTGACCAATACGAAGCGGTTCTTTCTATATTAAGTGAGTTTGATGTGCCAATTTTTATGGATTTGGATATCGGACACGTGGCACCGATGATGCCGCTTATCTGCGGTTCCTATGGTAAAGTGACAGTAGTTGGAAATGACTGCTGTATTGCGATGAGTTTGCAATAATAAGGAAAGAAGAGGGGATATAAATGGCACTGATTTATCTTGTTGAAGATGATGATGGAATTGGAGAAATTGAAAGTTTTGCACTAAAAAATGCTGGGCATGAGGTGGCACTTTTGACAAGCGTTTCCGCTTTTTGGAAAGCGTGCAAAAAAAAAATACCGGATTTGATTGTGATGGATGTGATGTTACCGGATGCAGATGGTTTTCATATCGTGAAAGAAATCCGTGAAAAAGAATTGTATGCAAAGATTCCGATTCTTATGGTTTCAGCCAGAGATTCAGAGTTGGATATTGTGAGGGGGCTTGACTGTGGGGCAGATGACTATTTGACAAAGCCATTTGGTGTAATGGAATTTGTTTCACGTATCCGGGCTTTGCTGCGACGATTTTCGAGCAAAAAGAAACAAATTTCTGTCATTGGAAACCGGCAGAAAATCGAATTAAATAAGGACGCCAGAGAAGTTTTTGTAAAAGGGGAAAAATGCCCGCTTACTTACAAAGAATTTGAATTACTGCAGGTACTGATGAGCCATGCAGACCAGGTGATGACAAGGGATTCTTTGATGGAGTTAATTTGGGGTGTTGATTTTTTTGGAGAATCGAGAACATTAGATATGCATATTCGGACGCTGCGAAAAAAACTTGGTGAAGCCGGCAGCCAGATACAAACGATACGAAATGTCGGATATTGTTTCCGAAAAACGGAGGATGAAACAGAATGAAAAAAAGGATGCAGTTAAACTTTATGGCAATTGCTATGATATCGATGATTGCCGTGTTGTTATTAACAACGGTTGTGTTTTATAATTTGTTTCAAAATGAGGTCATTGAGAATCTTCACACCTGTGCCGATATGTTAGGAGAGGATTTAGTAAATTATAAAGATACTGACCGCATTATCTCGCAGAAAAAAGTTGATAACATACGCGTGACACTGATTGACAAAGACGGAGTTGTCTTAGCTGATTCGGATGTAAATGCAGACGTTTTAGGAAATCACAAAGAACGTCCCGAAGTAAAAGAGGCGATAGAAAAGGGAAGTGGAAAATCCATCCGAACCTCTAATACATTATCTCATGCTTCTTATTACTATGCAATACGGTTAAGCAATGGTAATATTCTCCGTTTGGCAAAAGAAAGTCAGAGTTTTATTAGCTTTTTGATACGAGTTTCACCATTTATTGGAGGAATTGCGATTCTTTTGTTTGTGGTGTCTATCTTTTTATCAAGATTATTTGCGAAAAGTATTGTTAAACCGATTGAAATGCTTGCAAAGAACATGGATCGCGAGGAACTGGCAACCGGTTACAAAGAATTAACTCCTTTTTTGAATACGATTCAAAAGCAGCACCGGGATATTGTAAAAAGTAGTAATATGCGGCAGGAATTTACGGCGAATGTTTCCCATGAATTGAAAACGCCTTTGACATCAATTTCCGGTTATTCGGAACTGATTGCCGGAGGAATGGCAAAAGGAGAAGATGCGGTACGTTTTGCCGGGGAAATCCAGAAAAATTCGTCGCGTCTTCTGACTTTGATTAATGATATTTTGCAGTTATCTGAATTGGATACAAGAAATTTTAACGATGATTTTGCGTGGGTGAATTTTGCGGATACAGTACGTAACTGCGGGGATTTGCTTGCTTTGGCGGCAAAAAAGAGAAATGTTACGCTTCATCTGGAGACAGTGCCGGAAGTTGTGATGATTCATGGCGTGACAAAAATGCTGGAGGAACTGGTATATAATTTAATTGATAACGGAATTCGCTATAATAAAGAAGGCGGTCAGGTTGTAGTGTGTTTGGCGGAAACGGAAAATACCGTCATATTTTGTGTAAAAGATACCGGAATTGGAATCAGCAAAGAAAATCAGGAACGTATTTTTGAACGAAAGCAGATCAGAAAAAAGATCGGAGCCAAAGCGGGATAACAGAACGCCGCGGGAAAAGGATAAAAATCCGAATCACCATTATATTGCCAATTATCAGGAAACGGGCGGTATCAAATTATATAAGGTTCACAATTCGATGGGAAATTATGTAGAATTGGACAATAGTGTCGTTTCAAGAAAAGTATGCAGTCTGGCAGACGCTGAAAAGGGAAAGCACAGATTTTACAGAGAAAATTCGGGACAAGAAATCAGACTTGATGATATCCCATGGAAAAAAATGAAATGAAGGGAATAAAAAGTGAAAAGAATAAGAATTCCGACAATGTTAATCGGTATCATGCTTCTGATACTTGCATGTGGGAAAAATGTTGATTCAGGAATGAAAATGAATACGATGGCAGAATCGGAGTCGGAAGCAGCCATAACGCAGGAAAATGAACCAGAATCGGAAGTGAGGCAAGAGACAACACCAGATGTTTCACCCACGATAATAGAAAAAGAGAATGAAACGGCAGCAGAGCGTGAGTCCGAGGAGCAAGAGCCGACAACGACGCCAGAATCCACAGCAACGCCAGAACCGGTAACGATGTATATTACCAGCCTGACAGAATTTAGAAGCGAACCAAATACAGAAGCCGGGATCATAAAGCTTTTGGACGCTTACGAAGAAGTTGAGATGATAGAAAGCAGGGGCGAATGGTCAAAAATTTCATATGGTGACCAAATTGGTTATATTTTAAGTGAATTTCTTACTGCGGAAAATAGAACAGAAACCAATCGTTTGATTGTAATTGACGCTGGTCATCAGGCACAGGGAAACAGTGAACAGGAACCGGTTGGACCAGGAGCGTCGGAGACAAAAGCAAAAGTGGCATCAGGAACTATGGGAACGACCAGCGGAGTTCCAGAATATGAATTAACGCTCAGCGTATCATTAAAGCTGGAAGAAGAATTAACGGCGCGTGGATATCAGGTAATTATGACACGTACGACAAACGATGTTGATATCAGTAATAGTGAAAGGGCACAGATTGCAAATGAGGCAAATGCGGATGCTTTTATAAGAGTACATGCGAATGGATCTACGGATGCGTCTGTGAATGGAGCTATGACAATGTGCCAGACAAGTTCTAATCCATATAATGGAGAATTGGCAGATGCGAGTAAAAGATTATCAGAAATAATTTTAGACTCGTTGTGTGATGCAACAGGATGTCAAAAACAGCATGTATGGGAAACAGATACCATGAGCGGAATTAACTGGTGTACAGTTCCAGTTACCATAGTAGAAATGGGTTATATGACAAATCCGACGGAAGATTTGGCTATGGAAACGGAAGAATACCAGTTAAAAATTGTACAGGGTATCGCAAATGGAATAGATCAATTTTTTCAAGAATAAAAATGAGGAGTGGTAAAAATGCGTTGTTCAAAGTGTGGAAGAGAAATGCCGGATGATAGTTTATTTTGTCCGGAATGTGGGGTAGAACAGATAGTTGAAAAAAAAGTTGAGGAGAAGGAAGAAAAATACTGTGCTAATTGCGGTTGTAGAATTCCAGAAGGCAGTTCATTTTGTCCAGAATGTGGAAGTGGTGTTGAAAAAGACAAAGCTCATGTAAAAATACAACCAGAAAGAAAATTAGTGTATCAAGAAACAAAAAAGATTCAAAGAACACCAGAAGAGGAAGAAAAACGAAAGAAAAGAAATAAAATAATTGTTTTATCAGCAGGCATAGTTTTGGGACTTTGTGCTATTATTGCAATTTTAGCATCAATGCTTAAACCGTCTATTGATTTGAATAAGTATACAACAGTTTCTATTGACGGCTATAATGCGGTGGGACAGGCAGGGGTAACCTTTGATTATGCAAAATTCGAAAAAGATTACGGAAAGAATTTAGAAAAAATTGTTCGAAAAAAACACATTGAATGTTTTAAGGATTCAGCAACAGAACAGTTTTTGACTGATTGTGTTGATGGTGCGTTAGACAAAGAGACAGAGCTTAGCAATGGAGATGTTGTTACATACAAATGGAACTGCAATGATGAAGTAGCCCGTTCCGTTTATGGATATAAACTGAAATATGAGGACATAGAGGTTAAAGCGGAAAAACTGGAAGAAGCAAAAACGTTTGATCCGTTTGAGGGAATCCAGGTGACATTTGATGGAGTTGCTCCTAATGGTTATGCATATGTTGAAGGAAATCCATCGGCAAGTGCGGCGCAGCAGTTTGGTTATGAGCTTGATAAGAGTGAGGGTCTGTCAAATGGAGACACTGTAACAGTAACGGCATGTATGTATGATGAGGATGATCCAACGGATTATTGTCTTAGAGCTTATGGAATGGTACCGGAATCTTTAACAAAGACCTATACCGTCAATGGAATTAACAGTTACATAAAAGAAATTTCAGAGATATCAGACGAAAGTTTAAAAGAGATGCAGTCGCAGGCGGAAGAGGTTTATCAAGATGATGTAGTTCAGAACTGGGGAGAAAGCGAAAAATTAAAGAGCCTTACGTATATGGGAAACTATTTGCTGGTCAATAAGAAAAATGATGATTATTGGGGAAGTAATAATATTCTTTATCTTGTTTATCAAGTGCAGGTGGAGGATACCTATTCGAATAAGGGTAAGACGTATACGGAATTGAATACGATCTACTGGTATATTTGTTTTTATGATTTATTAGTAGATTCAGATGGCGTTACAACGGTTGACGTAACAAATTACGGAACACCATACAGCGGTGTAAGGATTGATGTAGATGAAGCTGACGGCTGGTGGGGAGGCACCATGTGGTATTATGACGGATATGAAACTCTGGACGAGTTATATCAAGAAGCAGTAACAGATAATCTGGAGTCTTATAAACACGAAGATAACGTAAATGAAAAACTTGCGGCTGCGTCAGAAACCCAAAAAGCGAAACAGGAAAATAAGGAAGAAAGTAATAACGAAAATGATTCCGAAGCGGAGAACGGCATGATTTTTCCTGACAGTTCAACAGTTGAAATAAATTCCGAAGACCTCAAGAAACTGTCGGATGAGGAGCTGAGATATGCTGTGAATGAAATATATGCAAGACATGGGTATATTTTTAAAGACGATCAATTGCGGACTTATTATGAGCAGTATGACTGGTATAAAGAAACTGTAAAACCAGAAGATTTTTCAGACAGCGTTTTTAATGAGACGGAAAAAAGAAATATTCAAACCCTTCAGCGGGAACGTGATGCAAGAAATAACTAAGAAACAAGGAGAAGTCAGGGGAATGGAATTTGTACAAATCAAGTGTCCGGGATGTGGTGCAGATGTTTCAACGAGGGATGAAGCTTGTGAATACTGTGGAAAACCTGTTATCATCAGAAATTTTACCAGCGTAGCATCCATGTCAATGCCAGAACTTAACAGGTATGTCGGTTCATATAAGAAAGAAATTGAAAACAATGGTGAAAATGATGCAGTAAATAAATCAATTGCTATGTGTTATCTTAAGCTAAAACAGTATCAGATGGCGGGAAAATATTTTCAAAAGGCTATGGAAGATAACTTTAATGATTCAGAAAACTATTTCTATGCTGCGGTTTGTTTACTGGAAGGGAAAAAAGCATTTTTGACAACACGTACCGTGATTCAGCAGATGGAAACGTATCTTGGTGATGCAATATCCATTGAAAATAAGGGTGTGTATTACTATTTCTTAGCATATATCAAGTATGATTATTATAAGAGAAAGTGCTTTAGAACAACGCCGGATTATGTTGCGTGCATCAGGCAGGCAGTACAGTGCGGGTTGAGCAGAATGGATGCAGAGCAGTTATTCGATATACTTGGTGTGACGATGCCGCAGGAGATATCGATTTGAGTGGAAATCAGACAGAGCTGTTTTTCAGAACATGTAAAGGAGAACAAGAATGATACCATTTAAGAAAAATCGCAATGAAGCGGCATACTTTGATGGAAAAAAGCATTTTATTGATGTTATTAAAAATACAGGAGACAGCAGTTTTCTGATATGGAGACAGCCGGAGGAGGATTTTAATACTCATTCAAAATTAATTGTCATGCCGGGTGAAACGGCAGTTTTTGTGGATGGTGGAAATGTTGTTCAGACTTTTGAAGAGGGAACTTACGAACTCAGCACGAATAATTATCCGTTTATCGGCAGATTAAAAAATTGCATAACAGGCGGAATCAGTACATTTAATTGCGTGATTTACTTTTTCAGAAAAGCAGACAGTGGGGAAATTAAATGGGGAACTTCCGATCCGATTCAGGTAAGAGATAAGGTTTATGGGATAAGAACATCTGTCCAGGCCAGAGGATCCTATAAGGTAAGAATTGAAAACCCGGTATTGTTTTTAGAAAAACTGGTTGGAAACAATATCAGATATCAGGAACAGTCAGATCTTATGGGATATTTTAAGAATGAAATGCTGACGAAAATAAAATCCTGTATCAATAAGTTTCTGCTGGAATATGAGCATGAACTTATAGGACTGGAAGCATATTTGAGTGAAATTTCAGGAGATATTGAAAAACAGATCAATGAAATGTTTGTACCATATGGTCTGTCGTGCGTGAATTTTTCTGTAATGGCGTTGGCAGTCGACACTGCAAAATATGATGATATTGATGAGGCGCAGATTGCCAATGTGAAGAAAGTGAAACAGGGCATCGGTCAAAATACGTATATGAATACGTTGGGCAATAACTGGGACAAGATGCAGAGCGCTTCTATTATGCGGAGTTTTGCACAAAATGAAGGAGGGGGCTCTATAACTTCAATGGGGGCTGGTCTTGGAGTAGCAATGGGAATCAGCGGAACAGTAGGAAATATGGCCAGCCAGGTTTTTCAAAATGCACCCGGAGCACAGCAGACATCTCCCAAAGAGGATCCGATAGAAGTTTTGGGAAAGTTAAAACAGCTTCTGGATGCAGGACTGATCACAGAAGATGATTATAACGCAAAAAAAACAGAGGTATTAAGCAGAATGTAATCAGGAGGGGAATACAGTATGGAAACAATGCCATATCTTTCAATCAGCAGTTCAGCCAATCTTGTGGTTTTAGAAGATGGAGCGGTAAGGAGTTATCCATTAAATGAAAACCAGATTTGGAAAATTGGAAGAAAAAATCCAGAGAGCGAGAATGATATTGAACTGGAATCAAAAATTGTAAGCAGAAAGCATGGGCAGATTCAAAGTGTTGATGGCGAATGGTATTACATTGAGAATGGAAGCCTGAACGGAACATACTATAATGGCAGCAAAATAAAAGCAAATGATCATGGAGAGTTTGATGCAGTAAAGCTTTCAAATGGAGATATTCTACGAATCGATTCAGACAGCCTTGATTATCCAGAGGAAAGAGGTGTTTTTTTCTTATTCACGACAGAGGGAATCGGAAATCAGTGGAAGACAGTAACACTCAATAAAAAGGAAATCTCTTTTGGAAGAAATGAGGAGAATGATATTACAATTCCATTATCATATGTATCAGGAAAGCATATGGTAATTAGAAGACGTGATAATGAATATTTCGTTATGGACTGCGATTCAATGGCTGGCACCTGGCTTAATGGAGAGGAAATTCATGGTGAGGCAAAGTTAAAGGAAAAAGATATGATTGCAATCTGTGATTGTATCATGATTTTGTGTGGAAATAAGATTATTTATAATATACCGGTTTCAAAAAATAGAAAAACAAATCAAAATATAGAAGAGGTGGATTTAAGCGATCACCCTGTTATACTTTGTGCGGATATAAAGAGTCGTAAGGTAAAGAGCAACAGGGGATTTGGAAAGAAAGAATTGATTAAAGATATAAAGCTTGACATTCAGGAAGGAACGCTTGTAGCAATTATAGGTGATACGGGTGCTGGAAAATCAACAGTTATGAATTGTCTGAATGGAAGTGACATAGGAGGAATGGAAGGAAGTGTTAAGTATAAAGGAATAAATTTGATAAAGAAATTTTCACAGCTGAAATGGATTATTGGAAGTGTACCGCAGAAAAATATATTCAATGAAGAAATGACGGTAGAGGAGCAGCTTATGATGGAAGCAAGCAGAATGCTTCCGAGAGATACTTCTAAAACGGAAATTAAAGATATCGTTAACAAGACACTTAAACAACTTGGAATTGAAAATGTGAGAAATAACCAGATTGCAAAGTGCAGCGGCGGAGAACAAAGGCGAGTAAGTATTGGAATGCAACTTGTAGCGGATAAACAATTTATTTGCATGGATGAACCAGAGGCAGGACTTGATCCCAGAAACAAAAGAAATTTATTTGAAACATTGAGAAATCTTGCACATAGTGAAGGTAAAACTATTTTAACCATTATTCAAGATGTATCGGATATTGAGTTGTTTGATAAGCTTATAATAATGAATAAGGTTGATAATGTGGGAAGACTGGCGTTTTCGGGCACACCGAACGAAGCACGAGAGCATTTCGGAAAAGACATTAAGGAGATTTATGGGCTTATTGCAAATAAAAGCAATTCGGAAAATTAAGGGGGATTTCTAATGAGCAACGATATTGAAAAGGCACCAAAGCGGATCAGCGCTTTTAAAGAACTGAGAATTTTTATTACGGGGTATATGCATATCCTAATGGGTAGAAAGAGAGATTTAATGATTTCACTGATGTTTCCAGTACTGGCGGCTGTTATTGTTATTTGGATTGCCGGAGAAAATATGTTTGTACATTATGATGGGACAAAATCAGGAAGCTTTGTAATTGTAAGTGCAGCAATTTGGGGCGGATTGTTCAATTCCATACAGACAATTGTAAAGGATCGTCAGAATGTTAAAAGATATTATATGTCTGGGTCAAGACTTAGATGCTACACGGGTTCGAGAGCATTGGTACAGTTTTTCCTATGTGCAATTCAGAGCGCGATTCTGTCTTTGAGCTATATTGGAGTGGCAGTAGTGTATGGGAACGATTTACCTGAAAAGGGACTTATTACGGATTACCCTATGCTGGAATTTTACATAAGTATTTTACTGCTTATGTATGCAGCAGATGCAATGGGAATCATGATTTCATGTCTGGTAAAAAAAGAAGCATTAGCAAATGTACTGGCACCATATATTTTGATTGTACAGTTAATTTTTTCCGGAATACTATTTAACATGGAGGGAATGGCGGACTATATTTCTTATATTATGATCAGCAAATGGGGAATGGAAGCTCTTGGAAGTATTGCAGATTTGAACAATCTTCAGTTAAAAATCCAGATGACAATTCCGAATGTGCCGCATGATTTTGAGAATCGTTTTAAAGCGACATCCGGACACTTACTCATGGTATGGGCAATATTGGCTGGATTCACAGTGGCATTTTTACTGATTGGAAATATCCTGCTGCACAGAGTGTCGAAAGATACCAGGGGGTAATATGAAAAAAATCGTTGGACATGCAGTCAGCAACAGGGGCAGAGTAAGAGAAAATAATGAGGACAATTACCTTTTGGGAAATTGTCTGAATGCAGAAAGTCTCGATGAAAGCGAAACACATTTTACGCAGAGAGCGGGTTTATGGACGTGTGCAGGGGTGTTCGACGGTATGGGCGGTGAAGCTGGAGGCGAGATTGCATCAAACATAGCATCACGTGTATTCCAGGAAAACACCATGAATTTTGATTCATTTGATCGAGAGAAAATCAGCCGTCACATAGAAAAAACCTTTGCAATAGCAAATCAGGCAGTGGTGGAAGAAAGAAAAAAACATAGTACATGTGGTACTACGGGAACTGTTTTAATTACAGATGGAACTTCATTCAAAATCTTTCATCGGGGTGACAGTCGTGTTTATGTTATGCGTGATAGAAAATTGTATGTACTGTCGAAAGATCATACTCTTGCGCAGCTTAAGCTAGATATGGGAATATACCATTCCGCGGAAGAAGTTCCTGAGAGGGAAAATCATCAGCTCACAGAATTCATAGGCATGGATTATGCTGGTCAAGCGGTACCTTTTGAGAGCGAATGGATAGAATGGAAGGAAAATG
>OGWV01002704.1_pt1 | contig 10753 bp, 8 predicted proteins | sample 1576081 | NCBI WGS metagenome assembly OGWV01 (sample SAMEA3541541, study PRJEB24748) | human gut metagenome | biome: human gut; feature: human-associated habitat; material: faeces | place: China | collected 2012 | reverse complement strand
TGTAGGCGTCCGCGCGGATATCGTTGGGTTTAGCGAACGCAATCCCAACAACGGCAAGTACTACGGATTCGAAATCGACCTCGCCAACGAGCTGGCAAACCGTCTCGGTTATGGAGACTGTTCGTTTATAACCGTAACGCCCGAGACGCGCGAAGAAATGCTCTCGTCGGGAAAAGTCGATTGTCTGATCGCTTGCTACTCGATAAGCGACGAACGTAAAAAGCTGTTTGACTTCTCTCCCGCCTATTACACCGATTCGGTAATTCTTGTTGTCGAAAACACATCGCTCATTCAATCCTTTTCCCAGCTTGCAGGCGGAACAATTGGCACGGTAGCCGGAACGAACGCCGCACCTCAACTTGCCGCGAAGTTTTTGGAACTGGGACTTTCGGACGGCATACCCCGGCAACAGGATGCCGAGAGCGGCAGCATCGACTACGACACATGGCATCTAAGCCAATACGCAAGCTACGCTGAGCTTTCCCAAGCATTGGAAGCCGGCGACGTCGACGCCATGGCGACGGACGGCGCGATTGCCAAAACCTATCTCGATGGCGAGCGCACCGTCCTGCCCGATTTTGGCATCAACCCACAGCGTTATGCCGTCGCAACGCAGAAGGACTCTGAGCTTTCGCCCAAGATTGCCGCCAAAGTGCGCTCAATGCTCAAAGACAAAACAGTCGATAAGTTCATCAATAAATGGAACTAAGGGAGCCACCCATGTCCAAGCGACTAAAGAAGAAATCTATGGCGCTTGCCGTTGCCGTAACCGTCTGCGCGTTGGCGATGGGACTCCTACTCGCCTCGATGCAAACGCGTCTATCGCAAGAGGAATACGCTCTGGAATTCGATCGCGTTGCCGCCGAACTCCCCGATCTCGTTAAAATGGCTCGGTCGGAAACGGAAGACAACACCCAAACATTTGATGACCTGTATCGCACGCGCGCCGCAAGCATCGCATTTATGGCGGCCAACGATGCCGGTTATGAAGCGACCGATGTCAAAATGGCCGAGCTCAAGGACCTGCTCAAGGTCGATAACGTTCTCGTCGCCCGACGCGACGGTTCCATCATCGCCAAGGCAGCTGACACCAAAGCCGATTTTAGCCGCGCCCGCTTCAACCAGCTGCGTCAGTGCTTCGAGACCGGCAGGCCCTCCGATCCGGTTGAGGTCGATCTTCCCGATCAAGACTGGCTTATGCGATACTATGCCGCCAAAATCGATGACGACACCATGGTCATCGTAGAACAAAATCCCCAAGAGCTGCACGCCCTTGTCAAGGACACCGGATCGACCGAGAGCATGCTCAAGAACATCTCACTCGGCAGCCACGGATTTGTCCTCGCCGTATCGGCAAAAACGCATCTGATCACCTACCATCCCGACCAGAACATGATAGGTACCGATGCACTCGACAACGGCATCGACATTGACAATCTTGAGGACGGCAAGACATTCTTCACTTCCGTCAAGAACACAAGCCTGTACTGTCGCGTCAAGTTGGTCGATGACACCTATTACGTTCTCGCCATTCCCGAAAGCGACACCGCCACCGCACGCAACATCACCGTGGGTGTCATCCTCTTTGCCTTTATCTCAATCGTCGCCGCCGTGGCGCTCTATGACCTGTTTGTCCTTGCGGATGACGAGCATAACGACCACGGCGATCACGAATACGTCAAGATCGGTCGCAACCTTAGGTTTAACCCCGCCGTGGGCAAGCGTGCAACAGCCTTGTCCATTGCAGGACTCGTCTTACTTTTGGCAGTAACCTTCTATATGCAAACGCTCTTTGCCCTTTCGAGCCAAGCGACGGTCAATCGAGAGCGTGTAGAGCAGATTGATCAAACGCTCAAAAACAATGCGATGCGCGAGGATGAACTTACGAGGCAATATAGTGAGCACTACGCCACTACCTGCCATATTATTGCCTACATCGTTGAGCACAATCCAGAGCTCGCCACGCGAGCCAATCTGCACAGCTTGGCAGAAACGCTTGGCGTCGAGTCAATTTACCTCTACGACGGCGACGGCAATATGACGAGCTCGAGCACGTCACAACGATCCTATAGTCTTTCGACCAAGTACGGCGACTCCTCCTACGAGTTCCGCTCGCTTTTGGGCGGCAAGGATGAGTATATACAACCTCTCTCTATCAACAGAACCACTGGCGAGACATATCAGTACATCGGCGTCGCGCTCTACGATCAAGATGGCATTGCAGACGGAATCGCACAGATTGCCGTGCGCCCTATGCGCCTAGAGGAAATGCTCAAGAGCACCAAGATCGACGCAGTGCTCGATGGCATCAAGGCGGGCGCCGGAGGCTTCGCCTTTGCAATCGAGAAAAAAGAGGGCACCGTTGCATATCATCCCAACAATCTTCTTATGGGGAAAAAGGCGTCCGAAATAGGATTAGCCGACGAGCACCTTGCAGACGGCTTTAGCGACTTCATTTACATCGACAACCAAAAACTCTACGCCTCCTGCCTGGAGACTGGCGACTATTACGTTTACGTCGCGGCACCCGAAGACTCTTTTATGCACCAGCGCGTTCCGCTCACCATCGCAACCGGAATCATCGCCGCTATATGCTTTGTCCTCATCTACCCTCTGCTGACGCTCGACACTATAAGAGGCGAAGGAAAACGTTCGAAGCGCGAAGACGATTTCACGGCAAGACGGTACAACATCACCGTCACGACGTCCGATGGCCGTATTAAGCACAGCGAAAGTGCCATTGGCCGATGGCTCAACATCTCCTTTAAATGGGAAGACAAAACCCCCGAGCAAAAACTCGGCACAGTCCTCAGATGGTTTACCGGCATCGGAGTATTTATCGTCTTTTTGGCCGTCTTGTTTAAAGACACGCTGTTTGGCCCGCGTTCGGTATTCACCTACATCCTGGGTAATGACTGGCAGCACGGCCTCAACATATTCGCGCTCACCGCTTCAATCATGTACGCCTGTGTGGCTCTCACAGTGTGCGCAATCGTGCAGGCGCTTCTTCGTATGCTGTCCAATGTGCTTGGAGCGCGCGGCGAGACGATATGTCGACTTCTCTCGAGCCTGACAAAATACGGGACTCTCATCGCTATGCTCTATTGGTGCCTCGGTGTTTTGGGTGTCGATACCGCAACGCTTTTGGCCTCGGCAGGCATCATCACGCTCGCCGTCTCCTTTGGAGCCAAAGACCTCATCACGGATATCTTGTGCGGGCTCTTTATTATCTTTGAAGGCGAGTTCCGCGTTGGAGACGTCATCTCGGTTGGCGGCAATACCGGCACCGTTATGGAAATTGGCGTGCGAACAACAAAGATCAATGACGGCAACGGCAATGTTCTACTGCTGCGCAATAGCTCGATTTCGAATGTCACCAACATGACCAAACTTAATTCTTACGCCAGCATAGACATCACCATACCGGTGGGAGAATCTCTACCCTATGTCGAAAAGGTGCTTAAAGACGAGCTCAAAAGTGTGCATGACCGCGTTCCCGCCATTATCGAAGGCCCCTTCTACAAGGGCGTGGTCGACCTTAGCAGCACCGCTATGACCATTCGCGTTGTCGCCACCTGCAAGGAGACAGACCGCGGCAGCGTCATGCGTTCTTTGCGCCGTGAGGTAAAGCTTATGCTTTCCCGCCGCGACATCGCCCCCTATCAACTCGTTTTCGACCATTGCGACGCCGTTGAGTCCGCTCCAAGGGCGGCCACCGCCGAGGAACTCGCCGAAGCGGACGAGTTTAATGAAGAACAGGAACTCGCCTCGCAAGATCTGGGTAACGAACCCCTCAATCAGTAATTCATGGTGCCAGGCAATACGTGCACGGTGCCATAACGGCTCAAGGGAAAGGAACTGAACATGAGCAACAACCGTAAAGTCCTAAAGGTCATGTCCATCATCTATTTATTGGGAGGTGTTTTCAGCATCGCCGCAGGCGCGTTAGCGCTCACGTCGGCTTCGGGCGACGCCAGCGGCGACCTCTCGGTTTACAGCGTTGTCGTCATCGTGATGGGCGTCATCGAAATCATCGCTGCCGCGTTGGGCATCCGTGCCTCAAATAACCCCAGCAAGATTGGTATCGTTTGGGTCTGGGCTATCATTTGCCTGGTATGCGCCGTTGTGAGCCTGCTGCTTTCCGAGCCCTTCTTGGGCGGAGTCGGCACCAGCGCCACCGATGTAACCGCCGTGGTCATAAGTGCCGTGTACTTCGTTTTTGCTAACCGCGTTAAAAAGGAAAATCAGGAGCGCCTGAGCTAGGCATCGGGTCCAACTGTACAAAGCGCCACGCATAAAAAACCGCCCTCCGTTTCTCAGACAGACGAGAAACGGAGGGCGGCCTGCTATGAATGGCGCTTACATGCTGTCGAGTGCGGCACCGGCACAATCGACAGCATGTTGTCAGGCAGCCGAGCTGACAGCGACGAGCGTATCGAAGGATATGCTAGCGAGCAGCGGACCCGTTGGCGCAACCTACCATGCGAATCAAGTAATTTTCTACGACGTGATAAGCTTGGGGCTTTTCATCTTTAAGGGAAACCAAGCATACCGGAACTGTCAGGGCCCCTTCACCCACAATGGGGACAACCTCGAACCCGCTAGCAATCTGGCCGGGAACGGGAAGAATCGCATTTAAGAAAAAGCCGTGCTCTGCCGCCAAAAACGACCCAAATTGAGCGGGACCATCGATAACGCGCGTCTCACCAAGGACACCGCGGCTTTCGTACTGCCAAAAAATCGAATTATTAAAGTTATCAAACGCAGCCGACTGCCCTGCCGGATATGAACCCAGATCAGCCACAGTCACAAAAGGCCTCTTAGCGAACGGATGGTCGGCGGCGACGACAATACCCGTGGGCAAGGTTCCCAGCTGCTCGCAATCATCAGTGGTATTGTCATATGTGCCCACCGTAAGCAAGGCGTCGAGGTCGCCCTGCTCGAGCTCCTGCTGGGCAATTCCGGGATGCACGGTACAGAACTTCACGCGCACGCGGGCGCCACGCATGATAAGCGCAGACAACCCCTTATATAGCTTATCGTCGTTATCGAGTGCGGGAACGCACAGGCCAATCGAGAGCTCCGGCATCACCTGTGCCCCAGAGGCCGACAGGACGGTCAGGTCACATCCAGACGGGTCAAAGCTTTCAACCTCTCGATACGCCTCGACGGCGTGGCGAGCCTTGGCATAAAAGCTGCGGCCGGCCCGAGTCGGCTTTACGCCACTATTTCCACGCTCAAAAAACTGAACGTTAAACAACTGCTCGAGCTCGCTAATTGACTTGGAAATGGCCTGGACGGTCACGTTGCACTGGTGTGCCGCAGCGGTAAAACTCTTCGTCTCAAATACGGCGATAAAATAGCCAACCTGCTTGATATTCACCATTCACCTCAAATAAATGCACAGTATGATCCAGTTAAGTAAAAACCTAGCACAACGCAAGTGCCGGCATGTCGCGAACGGAGCGTTCAACTATTGGATGAACGTACGCAGCGCCTTGTTGAATTACAATATGCTTCGCGACATGCGCCATGCATGCGCATCAAATACGTCATGTCCACTTCGAAAGGACCAGCCATGAGCTACACTCGCAAGACACTCAAAGTCCTTGCCCTCATTTACTTTGTTTTGGGCATCGCCAGCCTCGTCATCGCCGGCGTCGGCATCGCCAAGGGCAGCCTCGATTCCACGTACGGGTCGAACGCCATGCTCGCCGCGGCCGTACTTGTCATCAAGGGTCTTGTCGATCTTGCCGCAGGTGTTGCGGGCATCAAGGGCGCCAACAAGCCTTCGCAGGTGGATGGTGCGTTTAAGCTCGGCATCGTCGCCGCAATCGCCACGATTGCGCAGGCCGTGCTCACGCTTCCCGCGTTTGGCGGCGACGCCATCAACTTTGGCGCCTTTGTCATCGTGGTGTACGACCTGTTCTTTATTCAGCAGGCACACGACATTAAGGCCGAGAACAAGGACCGCCTGTAAGCGCTCGCTTCTCATAACCTTTGTAGCCAAGCAACTAAAAAGGGCCGATCGCGCATCTCCGCGGTCGGCCCTTTACGTTTGCCCAGATAAAACCTGCCAAAATAAACCTGTCCCTTTTTGGCAGGTTGTTAGCTGTGACGGTACTCGGCAATGATGAAGTCGATATCGGTCTGAAGGGTGTCCAGGTTTGCCAGGCGCTCTTTATCGGCAGGGCGCGTGCGGTAGTAGTACGGCGTCATCTGGAACACTGCCTCGATGTCGGCCTGCGTCTGGAGCGTAATGTTCGCAGATACCCGTTGCGTTCCCACCAACTCGAGCTCGGTCGTCTTCGGCAGCTTCTCATCGTTGAGATATGGCGTGTCGTAGAGCACCTCCTTGAGCCCAAACAGATGCCGAGCACCCGGCACCACGGTGTAGAGCGAGCCCTCGGGCGCCAGCACGCGGGCAAATTCGCGCTCGTTAAAGGGGGCAAAGAGCTCGGTCACCATATCGAAGGCGCCATCGGCCACGGGGATAGCCTTCATGTTGGCCACGAAGTAGGTCGCATCGCCGCGCTTGGCGGCCAGGCGCACCATCTCTTTGCCCAGGTCGAAACCGTAAGCATCTACGCCCGGCACCGCACCCATGGCGCTGGTGTAGTAGCCCTCGCCACAGCAAATATCGAGCAACGTCATGGGGCAGTTCGTTGACGCGGCACGACCAGACACCCGCTCGCGCACCAGCTCGACCATCGCATCGCGCAACGGCGCGTAGTAGCCGCGGTTCAAAAAGTCGCGACGACTGCGCGCCTGCGACTTGGGATCGCCCATGGAGTCGCCGCTCTTGGACGAGCGCAGCAGATACAGATAGCCCTCGCGCGCACGGTCAAACCGATGTCCGCCCGCGCATGCAGCACCGCGCTCATCGTCCACCAACGGCTCATGGCAAACGGGACACAACAACATGGCAACTCCTTAGCGCGAACAACACAACGCCCACCATTGTCTCACGCATCCCCCGCCTCGTCATTGGGGACGTTCTTGTTCGACTAGTCATTTAAGAACGTCCCCAATGACTAGTCTGAAGGAGTGTCCCCAGCTGCCGGCAGAAAAGGAACGTCCCTAAGTGCCGACTAGTCGATTAGGAGTATCATCGTCTGCGCAAATAAGCACGAATGAGCATGTTAGAGATTGAGAGCGTATGGCAGACACCGCATCTAAGCACATCGACATGACCACCGGCTCGCTGTGGCGCAATATTCCCCTGTTCGCCTTTCCCGTCGCCGCCACGAGCATCCTTGAGCAGCTGTCGAACCTCATCGCCACGGTCATCATCGGTAACTTCTCGGGCGACCAGGGAACCCTCGCCATGGCGGCGGTCGGCTCCAATGTTCCGCTTACCAGTCTTATGATCAACCTGTTTATTGGGCTGTCGCTTGGCTCCAACGTGGTCATCGCCAACGCCATCGGCCGCAACGATCAGAACATGGTCAAGCGCGCCGTCCATACCTCGATTCTGATGGCACTCGTGGGCTTTGTCGTCATCGCGCTGGGCGAGATCTTTGCCGAGCCCATGCTCGCCGCGCTCAACGTCCCTGACGAAACCATGCCGCTCGCATCGCTCTACCTGCGCGTCTTTTTGCTCAGCATGCCCTCGATCTTGCTCTACAACTTTGAGGCCGCAATCTTCCGCTCCGTCGGCATCACCCGCATGCCGCTGCAGGCGCTTGCCGTGTCCACCGTCCTCAACATTGGCCTGGACCTCATCTTTGTCCCCATGCTCCACTGGGGCGTCGCGGGTGTCGCCATCGCCACCGCCATCGCCTATACCGTCAGCGCAGTCACGCTCTTTATCCGTCTGCTCAAGACCGACTCCGTCGTCCGCGTCACCCCACGCGACTTAGGCTTAGACCCCGTCGCCCTCAAGCGCATCGTTAAGATCGGCCTGCCCGCCGGCATCCAAAGCGCCGTCTTTGCCGTCGCCAACATCATCATCCAGTCCGCCATCAACAGCTTGGGCACCGAGGTCATGGCGGCATCCAGCGCTGCCATGAGCCTGGAGTATGTGTGTTACAACCTGCTCAACAGCTTTAGCCAGGCTTGCACTACCTTTGTGGGACAAAACCACGGCGCGCGCCAGATCGACCGTTGCACCAAGACGCTCAAGGTCTGCCTGGTCGAAGGCGGCATCGTCGCGCTCACCACCATCGTCATCATCGTCGGTCTGGGGCGCGAGATCCTGGCGCTCTTTAACAGCGATCCCAACATCGTCTCGATCGGCTATATCCGCGTGTGCTCGATCTTCCCGGCGTACGCCTTTAGCATGTTCTACGAAAACATGTCCGGTTACCTGCGCGGCTTTGGCATCTCGCTTATGCCCGCCCTCATCACCATGATCTGTGTCTGCGGCATCCGCTTCTATTGGGTCTTCTGCGTGTTCCCGAACTTCCGCACCTTTGCGAACATCATGATGGTCTACCCCATCAGCCTGGGCACCACGGCGTTCTTTATGGTCGTGGCGGTATTGCTCTGTCACCCGGCACGCACCTACCGTCTGACGCAAGCCAAGACCGGGACGCGCTAGACACATCCAACAAGGTGGCGCATCGGCAACTAGCTCACGATATGCGAGCTCATATAATCGATAAAGCGCCTCGTGGCGATAGGCATGGTGTCCCAGCTGCGCCAAGCCGCCACCACATCACGCGAGGGAGCGTGCACGATGGGGCGCACGCAGATATCGGCCTTCACGCCCTCGACCGTACGACGGTAGAGCATGCTCACGCCAAGGCCTTCCTCCACCATCGCCATGATGGTGTAGTCGTCGGTGACCTCACTCGTCACATGCGGCGACAGCCCGTGCGCGGCAAAGGCATCGAGCACCAGACTCTGTTCGCCCTCATCCAGCAGCACAAACGGCTCGGACGCCAGGTCGGCGAGCGTCACCTTTTCCTTTGCCGTCAGCGGATGCGCGGTCGGCAGCAGCGCCACCAACTCGTCGTGATAGACCACGCGCTTCTCGAGCCCAGCGGTAAATCCGCGCGCCGTAAAGCAAAAGTCAACCACGCCATCGTGCACCCACTGGGCGTTGCGCGTGTAATCGCCCTGCTTGAGGGTAAAGTGCACGCCCGGGTGCAGGGCCCCAAAATCGCGGATCACGCGCGGCAACACGGTACGGCTCACGTTGGTAAACGTCGCAATACGAATATCGGTCGAGGAGAGTCCCAGCAACTCCTGGCGCTTGCCCTCGAGCTCGGCCTCGGCAGTTACGATCTGGCGCAGATACGGCAGATACTGTTTACCGTCGCGCGTAAGCGAGACACCCTGTTTGCCGCGCTCGATAAGCGTGGTACCCAGCTCACGCTCGAGCGCCTTGACGGCCTGGCTCACCGCGCTTTGCGTATAGCCCAGCTCATCGGCCGCGCCCTTCAGGCTGCCGCGATCGACCACCATACAAACAATCTGATACCGCGATGCCATCGTGCCTCCACGTCGATGTAGCCGTAAAACGTTTTGCCAGCGCTTTTTCTAGTAGCATTAGTATTTCTTAATCATACTGAAGATACATTCGCTTTACTACATCCATATCTGGGAGCAGAATCCTTTTTTGCGAAACCGTTCTGTAACAAAAGGAGTCCCATGGATCGCAAAAAAGCAATCGCGCTCTCATTTTCCGTTCCCGTCGCATGGGGCTTTTCGTATCCCCTCATGAAGATCGGCATGGACAGCATGAACGCCACAAGCATCGTTGCGCTGCGCTGCATCATCGCCTTTGTGGCCTGCCTGTTGCTCTTCCACAAGCACGCGCTGCGTATCAACCGTGACGTGATGATTCGCTCCGCCATCATCGGCGCCATCATGGCAACCGAGCTCACCTGCATGTGCCTGGGCTCCAGCCTCACCTCCGCCTCAACCGCCGGCTTTTTGCAGAGTCTGACGGTCGTAATCGTGCCGTTTGCCAACGCAGCTCTGCTGCGTCGCGCCCCCGAGCGCAAGGTGCTCATCGGAACCGCCATCGTCACCTGCGGTATGCTGCTGCTCTCGGGCGCCGACTTTACCAGCCTGAATCCCGGCGCGATGGTCATGCTGCTCTCGGCCTTTATCTATGCCGGCCACATTATCATCGCCAAGCGCTTTGTCGAAGAAGTCGACCCGCTGGCTCTGGGCGTTTGGCAGCTGGGCTTTGGTGGTCTGTTCTCGGGCATCGCCGCATTTACCTTTGGCGGCTTCACGCTTCCCAGCACGCCGAGCGAGATCGTCGTTATCGTTGCGCTCGCACTCATCTGCTCTGCCTACGGCTTTATCACCCAGACGCTCGTGCAGCCCCACGTACCTGCCGAAACCACCGGTTTCGCCTTCTCGCTCGAGCCGGTCTGCTCCGCCGTCTTCTCGTTTTTCCTGGTCGGCGAGGTCCTGAGCCCCATCGCCTTCCTTGGCGCTGCCCTCATCCTCACTGGCGTCATGGTGGCAACTGTCGAGCTTCCGCGCCTTCGCGCACATGGGCATGCTCATATGGCGGCAGCGCCCGAGCACGTCTCGTAGACCCCACTCTTCATACAGCCGCGGCATAAAGGCAACCGGCGCGCCTTTACAATAGATGCCGACATAGCATCTGGCATAAAGGAGCTCCATGGACACCGCAACGCGCGACTGCAACATAGCAACTTGGTTGGGCGATGCGCCGCAGCCGGTACGTGACACGACGAACCAGCTGCTCAAGCGCATCGCCCTTCTGCGTGCCGAGCATCAACCGCGACGGCAAGCCGAGTCTCGATCTGGCCGCCTTTGCAAAGGA
>OGWV01002703.1_pt1 | contig 10754 bp, 9 predicted proteins | sample 1576081 | NCBI WGS metagenome assembly OGWV01 (sample SAMEA3541541, study PRJEB24748) | human gut metagenome | biome: human gut; feature: human-associated habitat; material: faeces | place: China | collected 2012 | reverse complement strand
AGTCTGCGGTATCGGATTTTTTCGCTGAACGGAAAAGAAAAATTGCTGGATGAGACCGTGAAAAAGCCGGGCGAGGAGATTGCTCTGGAGTTTGATCAAGAGGGCCTTTTGACAGAGGAGCGGGTGTTGGAGCTGACTCTTGACCTCGGAAAGGATCAATTGGTACATTTTTATACCCGGATAAAAAATGGCACCGATGCGCATATGCTGGAGTGCCTGGATTATATTCGCAACTTCCACGAAAGTGCACTGGGAAAAGTCGAAGGAGCGGGAGTTGGCGCTGCGATTGAGCCGAGTGAAGAGGGAGATAATACGACCTTTGGACATGTGACGATTCATTCTGATTATGATCATGTATCCTGGGGGGAGCTGGAACCGGTTGTAGAGCAGGGAGAACGCTGGTATATTAAGGAGATGAATAGTTCTTCGACTTCGGTGCAGTTGGAGTATCGCGTCCGCTGCAAGGGAGAAGAAAATGAGACGGATCTTTATACTGTGAAGGAATTTTTCCGTGTTCGTCATATTCCAGAGGTAAATAAAACATATCTTTTGGATTACGATCGGACAATGGATCAGCTGTTTGATCCGACAAAAGTGGTGTTGAATGAGAAAGGAATCCTACTTGGAATTCAGTCGGAAAACATTCCTTATGAAGTCAATAAAGACGGTTCTATTGTATCGTTTATTGTGGGAGAGGAACTGTGGAACTATAATAAAAATACAGATGAAATTTCCCTGGTATTTAGTTTTTCAGCTGCAGAGAATACAGACGGGCGCAATTTGGTTGCGCAGCATCAGTTGGAACTTCTTGAAATGGATGGAAAGGGGAATATTATGCCACGTATTATTGAAAAGAAGGAAAAGTACTTGCACCCAAGCCGCAAAGCATATTACAATGGGTGGTAAGGAATATAATTGGATTGTCGAAAGGAAAAAAGCATGAAACTTCCACTTACATATGATAACTATATATTTGACCTCTATGGTACGCTCGTGGATATTCACACAGATGAGAGTGACACTGCAATCTGGGAAAAGCTCGCCATGTTCTATGGCTATTACGGAGCACTGTATGAGGCAAAGGAGCTTAAGGAGCGCTATGAGACACTTGTAAAGAGCAGCGAAGCGGAGCTTAAGAAGAAACTTGAAGATATGGACATTGAAAAGCAAAATGAAGCATTAGATGCGCAGTTTGCCATCTCATATGCCCATGAAGCATCACCGGAGATACATATAGAGGATGTATTTGAAAAGCTTTATGAGGAAAAGGGCGTGAATCCGACAAAGGAGCTTCCAGTGCATACAGGCCAGTTTTTCAGGGTGATGAGCACTGAATACATAAAGCTTTATCCGGGCACAAAGGAGATGCTTAAGGAGCTTAAGGTGGCAGGGAAAAAGGTATATCTGCTTTCAAATGCGCAGCGTATATTTACAGCCTATGAGATGAGAAGACTTGATATCTTTGATTTGTTTGATGACGTATTTATCTCATCTGATTATAATACCAAAAAGCCTGATATCAGATTTTATAAGGAGCTGATAAATAAGCATGATATTGACGTATCAAAATCGCTTTTTATAGGAAATGATTCGACTACCGATATCAAGGGTGCAAAGGAATGCCGGATGGATGCCTTTTATGTGAAATCGAATATTTCACCAAAGGATGATATGGCTCATGATGCAGACTATATTATAGATGATTTTACCAACTGGTAATGCATTATTGTTTATAAAAATGTGAATATTACATAAAAAACATATATAAATTAAAATCTTTTTATAAACAGTTGCAAATAAAAAATAATGGTGTAAAATGAACTAGATTTGAATTAGTTTATTTTTTAACAAAGTAGAGGTGAAAAGAATGTCAAACACATTATTAATGTTGTGTATCCCATTTGCGGGCTTATTACTGTGCATAGCAGTTATGCCGCTTGTGAAGCCTGAATGGTGGGAGAAGCATCAAGCTCATGCAGTTATCTTATGGTCACTGCTTTTTGCCATTCCGTTCGCGCTGTTCTATGGAGCACCAAAAGCCGTAGAGACGGTACTGGAGTGTCTGATAGGCGACTATCTGACCTTTATCGTGCTGCTCTTTGGACTGTTCTGCGTAGCCGGAAATATCAAGCTGGAGGGAAGTCTGGTCGGCAACCCAAAGGTAAACGTTATCATGCTTGCTGTTGGAACTCTTTTTTCAAGCTGTATAGGAACTACAGGAGCCAGTATGCTTTTTGTAAGGCCGATTATACAGATGAACTCATGGAGAAAAAACAAGCGTCACATCATGGTATTTTTCATTTTTCTTGTGTCAAATATCGGAGGATGTCTTACACCTATCGGAGATCCGCCACTGCTCATGGGATTTTCAAGAGGAGTATCGTTCTTCTGGAGCATGAGGCTGTTTCCGGTTCTCGTATTAAATATGATACTGCTTCTTTCCATATTTTATCATTTGGACAAGAAGGCATACCAGAAGGATATCACTAAGGGACTTATGCCTGAGGTGAAGGAAAATGAGCCTCTTATCAGGATAAAGGGTGCCCACAACTTTTTATATATCGTAATGATTGTTATAGCTGTTATACTAAGCGGTGTGCTTCCTAAGCTTTCTGCATTCCAGAACGCTGCAGGAGAGGTTATCGGTATTCCGATATTCAGGGAGGTTACACTCACTGTGCCTGCAATTATTGAGATTGCTATTATTCTGCTTGCAGCCCTGCTTTCCTTCAAGACAACACCGAAGGAGGTTCGTGTGCAGAACCATTTCACATGGGGAGCAATTCAGGAGGTTGCGGTGCTTTTCATCGGAATCTTCATCACCATGCAGCCTGCTCTTATGGTATTAAAGAGTGCAGGTTCAGGTCTTGGAATCACAAAGCCGTTTGAGATGTTCTGGGCAACAGGAGCACTTTCAAGCTTCCTCGACAATACACCGACATATCTGGTTTTCCTTACTACAGCGGGAGCCATGCACTTTACTACAGGTGTCGCAACCACACTGGGAGTGGTGCCGGTCAAGATGCTTATGGCAATTTCGTGTGGCGCTGTATTTATGGGAGCCAACACATATATTGGAAATGCACCGAACTTTATGGTCAAGTCATTATCAGACGAAAACGGTATCAACATGCCATCGTTCTTTGGTTACATGTGGTGGTCATTGCGTTATCTGATACCTGTTTTCATCATAGATATGATCATATTCTTTTTATAGGAGGGATGAATTATGGAATTTTATGACGAGAAAATTAAAGCTCTTGCCATCGAAATCTATGAGCTTGATGCCGAAGTATACAAGAAATTAGGCTCATCCCTCGGCAGGGTATTTGGTGGCGAGAAGGATATATGTATCCGTAACATCATGGAGGATCTGCACTCAAGGCAGAACAGCTCAAGAATCCGAAGCGAGCTTGCCCTGATAAGCAACATGGCAAGAACAATACCTGATCATGATACAAGGCATGATGTCATGGTCAGATACAACAACATAGTAGAGGAAATAGCGGAGCTCCCGACAGGCTTTGCTGACGGAGATATCCTCGATCCAAAGATAGCGGATTTAAATACCGTAAACCTGAAGGATCGTTTCAAGACGGGCGATCATCTGATTATCTGTATAGGACGTTCCTGCGGATGTGGTGGAAATGAGATTGGATTTGCACTTGCAGACAAGCTTCGTATGAATTTCTATGATGTGTCTGTCATGAATGAGGTGTTCAGACAGAAGGATGGAGAGGAAGCAGCCCAGGCTACAGCTACCTTCCAGAAAAAAGAGCGGATGGGAATCAAAAAGCGCATAAAAGCTTTTAGGAAATACCACGGACTTTCATCAGAGGATGTGCTTTTCTTTGATACAAGCAAGTTCCTTGTAGAGAAGGCAAAGCAGGAGGACTTCATTGTTATGGGACGTTTTGCAGATGCAATTCTGACAAACAATCATATTCCTCACATAAGTATTTTTATCACAGCACCGGAGAAGAGAAGAGTCCAGCGTTTTCTTGAGATAAACAAGAATGTGACTCCGAACCAGGCAAAGAAATGGATAGAATCTGAGGATAAGAGACATCTGAAGACCTACAAATTCTATACCGGCAGAAAGTGGAGCAAGGCAAGTAACTATGATATCTGTATCAACAGTGCCAGCTACGGTATCAAGGGCTCAATAGAGCTTATCATCCGTATGCTCCAGCTTGATGACCGCGTGAAGCAGCTGATTAAGTAATTTTTTAAAGCGTGTTTTATTGACGTAAAACACGCTTTTTTGATATATTTGACATTTTTAAAAAATTCCTCTTACAAAATTCGTGAAAAAGTGATAAAATGATAACGTATAACGAAAGAGGTGTGATATGTTCGAAATAGGTGATTACGTATTAAATGCTACAAATGGAATTTGCAAAATAAGCGAAATCGTGGAGTTAGACATGTCAGGAGACAAGCAGCTCAAGTCATATTTTTTACTCCGCCCTGTTGAGGAGGAGAATGACAGAGTGTATATACCTGTTGACAATGCTGATAAGAGGATACGTAAGGTAATAACACAGGATGAGGCACAGGCGGTGCTCGATAGAGTACCTGAGATAGAGGCGCTCGCGGTAAACAATGAGAAGGAGCGCGAAACGCGCTATAAGGAGGCAGTCAGAAGCTGTGAGCCGGATAGTGTGATCAGTCTCTTAAAGTGTTTACATATCAGAAATGAGCAGCGAGCACAGGCAGGCAAGAAGGCTACAGCCGTCGATGAGCGCTATGGCAAGATGGCAGAGCACAATTTAAATGCAGAGCTTGCATTTGTTCTTGAAAAGGACAAGCAGGAGATTAAAGATATAATTCATGATATGCTATAGTATGTGGGCAGAATCAGAAAGCGGGTTCTGCCTTGTTTTTTGCTAAAAATAAGAGATATTAAGAAAAGTTTAAACAAATAATTAATGAGTTTATGTCATGAATATGTTATTATATATCAGGTAAGGGCATATAATATTACCGGTTAAGGGTAAATGAGAAAACTTATCATGTTTTATCTGATAAAAACAAAAGAATGAAAGTAAGGGAATCAATATGAATAATATGAATATTAATTCTGCAATAGCAGATACTCTGGATATAGGGAATACAGACACAGAGAAAAAGACAGGGCTCATAGGCTTTTATAATTATACGGTAGTGCTTACATACATAGGCATGTGGATAGGCTTCCTTGGAATTATGCTTGCCATAAAGGATAGGTATGTGGGTTCACTAATCTGCCTTATGCTGGCCGGTGTCTGTGATATGTTTGACGGCACCATTGCATCCACAAAGAAGGACCGTACCAGGGACGAGCGAACATTTGGCATACAGATAGACTCGTTAAGTGACATCATATGCTTCGGAGTGCTTCCGGCAGTGTGGGTATTTTGTGTGACTCCAAAGATTTCAATAGCATTTACCGCCATATTTGTATTCATTCTTTGCGGGCTTATCCGTCTGGCATACTTTAATGTGGATGAGGCCAACAGGCAGGCAACGACAGCAGAGCGCAGACAGTATTATCTGGGGCTTCCAATCACATCAAGTGCGCTTGCTATCCCGGCGGTATATCTGATTGGAGAGTTCACAGCTATACATACACAGACAATCGCGGCACTTGCCCTTTTAATCATTGGCATTTGCTACGTGCTCCCTGTAAAGCTCAAAAAGCCATCTCTTTTTGGAGAGGTTCTGCTTGTAGGTATAGGAGCAGTTGAGTTTTGTATTCTCATTGCGGAGGTTCTTATTTAATGGCAAAAAAATCGTTTGTAGACTGGCTTTACACCACGGCACCTGGGCGTGTGACACTTAAGGTACTTCTGCATACAGGTGCACTTAAGCTCGGAGAAATAGTAGCACGCTCCCCGCTGTCTAAGCCGCTTATCAACCGGTATATAAAGAATAACAATATAGACATGTCTGATTTTAAGGGTCAGAAATATAACAGCTTTCAGGACTTTTTCTCCAGAAAGCGTGATGATATTGAGGTGGACAGGCAGGCTGAGCATCTTATCAGTCCGTGTGACGGCTACCTGAGTGCATACAGGATAAAAAGCAACAACAGCTTTCACATCAAGGGTTCATGGTACAAGGTGACGGACCTTGTCACCGACAAAAAAATTGCAAAGGAATTTGTTGGAGGAGATTGCGTGATACTGCGTCTTTGTGCCAATGATTATCATCATTACTGCTATATAGATGACGGCTTTCAGGGAAAGAATCATTTCGTGAAGGGGCTGCTTCACAGCGTTCAGCCGATTGCACTGGAAAATGCTCCTGTATATAGGCAAAACAGGCGTATGTGGACAATTCTTGATACAGTTAATTTTGGCAAGGTGGCACAGATTGAGATAGGTGCGCTGCTTGTGGGAGGCATAGTCAATGACCACGAGAATGTTATGATGAGAAAGGGCGCAGAGATGGGGCACTTTGAGCTGATTGGCTCCACGATAGTGCTTTTGTTTAAAAAAGGTCATATTGACCTGCTTCCGGAAATTAAAGAGTGTATAAAAGGAGACAAAGAAGTACGTGTTATCCAGGGACAGCATATCGCAAACAGGACAGCTTTTTAACAGAATACTTCCAAAATACAGTCGTATTCCGCTGCTTTTTACAGTGGTGCTCAATTTCAGTGTATATTGGGGCGCGCGTGCTATTGCAGGCGGTTTTATCCATCACAATATAGAGACATCGCTTGATGATATGATACCGGTTGTGTACCCTACAGTAGTCATTTATTTTGGCTGCTATATTTTTTGGATTATAGGATATCTGTACAATGCAGCGATGGATAAAAGGCACTGTTATCGTTTTCTCATGGCAGACTGGCTGGCAAAGGCAGTCTGTTTTATCTGTTATGTCGTGTATCCTACAACCAACACCCGCCCGGAAATAGTGGGCTCAGACATATGGGCACAGCTCATGCGCTTTTTATATAGTATGGATGCAGCGGACAATCTTTTTCCCTCTATACACTGCCTAGTAAGCTGGCTGTGCTATATAGGCATCCGTGGCAACAAAAAAGTACCGCAGTGGGTACGTACAACTTTCTGTATTTGCGCTATAGCAGTATTCATATCCACATTGACTACGAAGCAGCATGTGATATATGATGTAGTGGCAGGAGTTGCGCTGGTGGAAGTGACATACCGGGTTTCAAATCTGATAGTTAAAAGGCTTGTTAAAAAGGAAAAATCGAATACAGAAGCATAATATGTATAAACGGTATAAGGGATACAATTAGTAAGAAAACCTAAAACCAAGGAGTATAAACATGGATGATACACAAATAGAGATGCTGCCGATGCTGGGCGAATTCAGCTCAATTGCCTCGCAGTATGAACACATCATGTTCTACTACGAATCTGGCATACAGCAGATAGTCGCAAAGCTGCAGATATTAAATAATGAATTTAAAAACAATCATGAAAGAAATCCAATTGAGAATATAAAGAGCCGTGTAAAGTCGCTTGACAGCATAATAGACAAGATGAAGCGAAAGGGTATTCCGCTCACCATCAACGCCATGAAGCGTGAGATAAAGGATATAGCAGGAGTCAGAGTGGTCTGTCCATTCATATCCGATGTATATCAGGTGGCCAATATGCTTGTGAATCAGGCGGATGTCGAGCTTGTCACAATAAAGGACTACATAAAAAAACCGAAGGAGAATGGCTACAGGAGTCTTCATATGATAGTGCTGGTTGATGTGTATTTTTCGGATCACAAGGACAAGGTTCCGATAGAGATACAGTTTCGTACCATTGCCATGAATTTCTGGGCCAGCACAGAGCATCAGCTTCGCTACAAGAAGAGCCGTGTATTCACGGAGGAGATGCAGCGGGAGCTTAAGAAATGCGCAGATATCATGGCTGACGCTGATGACAAGATGCAGAATCTGGCAAATGTTTCGGGGATTGTGCAGCCGATTGAGTAAAAGAGAGTGATGTAAATCACTCTTTTTTGCTTGTAAATCAAAAGTTTATATTTATTTAATAAAAATTGTTAGCACTCTCACTTGACGAGTGCTAATTTGCGTGTTATAACATAGTCACAAGGAATATTGAATTATATTTATGGATAACATAGTAGAAGGGAGTGAGACTATGAACATTCAAAAATTTACACAGAAATCAATAGAGGCAGTCAATGACTGCGAGAAGCTTGCATATGATTATGGCAATCAGGAGATAGAACAGGAGCACCTGCTTGTGGCATTACTTTCACAGGAGGACGGACTGATACCGAAGCTGATTGACAAGATGGAGATAAACGTAGAGCATTTCACAGAGAATGCAAAGCGCCATCTGGCAGCGCGCACAAAGGTAAGCGGCAGCAGTGCACAGGTCTATGTGGGCAATGATTTAAACAAGGTTCTTATCCATGCTGAGGACGAGGCAAAGGCAATGGGAGATGAGTATGTTTCGGTAGAGCATCTTTTCCTGTGTCTGCTGAAGTATCCAAACAAGGCAATGAAGGAGCTGATTAAGGAGTACGGTCTCACAAGAGACAGATTCCTCACAGCGCTTTCTACGGTAAGGGGCAATCAGAAGGTCACATCCGATAACCCTGAGGCCACATATGATACACTTGAGAAATACGGATACGACATGGTGGAGCGTGCAAGACAGCAGAAGCTTGATCCTGTTATCGGCCGTGATGATGAGATACGAAATGTAGTGCGTATTCTCTCGCGTAAGACTAAAAATAACCCGGTACTTATCGGTGAGCCTGGTGTTGGTAAAACGGCAGTCGTTGAGGGACTGGCACAGCGTATCGTAAAGGGCGATGTACCTGAGGGCTTAAAGGACAAAAAACTGTTTACACTCGATATGGGCTCTCTGATTGCAGGAGCCAAGTACAGAGGAGAGTTTGAGGAGAGACTAAAGGCAGTGCTTGAGGAGGTAAAAGCCTCTGACGGACAGATAATTCTATTTATCGATGAGCTTCACACAATTGTCGGAGCAGGAAAGACAGACGGAGCCATGGATGCAGGACAGCTTCTTAAGCCAATGCTTGCAAGAGGTGAGCTGCATTGTGTGGGTGCCACCACACTCGATGAGTACCGTGAGTACATTGAGAAGGATGCAGCTCTTGAGAGACGTTTTCAGCCTGTTATGGTTGACGAACCGACAGTAGAGGACACTATCTCAATACTTCGTGGTCTTAAGGACAGATACGAGGTATTCCACGGTCTTTAACTAACTCTATAATCGCCTCTTCAGCTTTATCTACATAGTTATTCTCATTAATTCTCATCCCTGTGTTCCCCCTTTTTGCGATGAATGTATGCGTAAAGATTAATTGCTGTTTTCAATTGTCTGCAATCCTGATCCGACTGAATCCACCTGTACATTTTCTGAGACAACTGTCTGTATTTTTCTTTTTTCGGTCCTTCCTCTGTCGGCTCCAGCCTGGAAAGAAGATACATCATTCTTGCAAAATTGATCTTCTCCTCATGTCCTCTTACCAACTCCATCATACGGTATAAGAAGGACATTCCTCTGGTTTCGTCAATACCTTCAAAAAAATCACATAATGCCCTGTATTTTTCCTGAACAACTCCTTCTTCCAGTTCTTTCCATGAATAGGTTCCATCACTGATCTCTTTTTCTTCATCCCCGTCATCCACCAGATGAATCTCTCCATCCTGAAGTAATGTCACTGCATTTTTTTCCGGCATTCTCTTTGACTCTGATTCCATCCTACCGGTTTCTTCGGCAATGGCAGCAATCGGATAAGAAAAATCATAAACACCGATGCCTGCTGAAATGCTTAATGTTCCCTGAGTATATTGTTCAAATTTTCTTCTCAGATCTACTGAAAGTTCAATAATATCATTCCATGCACCTACAATAAATACATCATCTCCTCCGGAATATACAATTGTAGCCTGTCTTTTCTTTCCACCATTTTTTCCTTCCAGTGAATATTCTCCATTTTCCAGGATGAATCGAATATAATACTTGAAGAATAAGGATAACTGTCTGGATAAAGTAGCTGTTCTGGATAATGTCATATATCTGTCTCCATTTTTTGCATTATGGAATCCTGACACAATAGCCTGTCCAAGATTATCCACATCTGCTCTCAATACCCCGATTCTGCTGATGCCTTCAGCTTCCCGGGCAAATTCTTCAAATGTACTTCCTGTTGAATAATCTCCTACCCACAGCTTCGTAGCAATATGTTTTCCTGTATAAAGCTTATTTTTAGAATAGGATCGTACAAAATAATCGTCATTTTCCATTCGCCTGCACAGTTTTTTTTCATCGTCTGCAACCAGACAATATCCTCCCGGCAGCGGCATGGCATCTTCTCTTTCATCTGGATTTTCCAGTATAACGGAGAAGAAATCTGCATACAATACATTTTTTGAAAGCTTCTCTATTTTTCTGCACAGAGGGCAAACTCCCTCTTCATCTACATGTCCGATTTTTTTGCAAACCTTACATTCTCTGGAATAATCCTGCTCTTTTCGATTATTTAACCGAATTATTTCTCTCGCCGTATATCTGTGCTGTTTTTGCAACGACAGCATTTTACTCATTTTCCTGAATAACTCTGTATAACTACCCTCCGGAACGTTTCTGAATGCATTCCCTGTACATTGCACATATCCAAAAGCAACAAAAAGATCTGTCTGAAACTGTTTCAATAACCATTCCTTCAATTCTTCCTGAAATTTTTGAATCTGTATAACAGTTTCCGTTGTATTTGCAAGAAGTAGATAACAATGTCCG
>OGWV01002697.1_pt1 | contig 10767 bp, 8 predicted proteins | sample 1576081 | NCBI WGS metagenome assembly OGWV01 (sample SAMEA3541541, study PRJEB24748) | human gut metagenome | biome: human gut; feature: human-associated habitat; material: faeces | place: China | collected 2012 | reverse complement strand
ATTGTTTTTGGCAGAGAAACAACATTCAAGCCCTCTTCACGCAAGTGCCGGCGCCTTTGCTCAGTGAACAGGCCCTCAAACGCCATGTCAGCCGCTTACTGGCCAAAAACACCTCCACAGAGGATGCCATCAGCTTTCTGGGGGCGGGCTGTTATAAGCGGTATATCCCCGCGGTCTGTGACGAGATCGCCAACCGCTCAGAATTCCTCACCGCCTACTGCGGCGATACCTACTCCGACCACGGAAAAATGCAGGCGATCTTCGAGTACGCCAGCATGATGGCGGAACTGCTGGAACTGGATGTGGTCAGCTACCCCACCTACGACGCTGGCCAGGCGGTCTCCTCCTCCTTCCGTATGGCGCTGCGCCTGCGCCCAGGCCGGAATGAGATTCTGGTTCCCGCCCATATGAATCCGGAAATCCGCTCCCAGGCGGCCGCTTACTGCCGCCCCTTTGGCACTCTGGTGCCTGTGGAGAACCCCTTCGGGGTGCTGGACCTGGCAGACCTTCAGGCCAAGCTCTCCCCCCGCACCGCCGCGGTCTTTCTGGAAAACCCCGCTTACTTAGGCGCCTTTGAGCCCAGGGCCAAAGAGATCATGGACCTGGCCCACCAGGCCGGCGCCATCGGCATTGTCATGCCGGAGGTCTCCTCCTTAGGGGTGGTCACCCCGCCATCGGGCTACGGCGCGGACATCACCTGCGGCGACATTCAGCCCCTGGGCATTCACATGCAGTACGGCAGCGGCTGCGGCGGCTTCATCGCCATGGACAATGATCCGGACTATGTTAACGAGCTGCCCACCTACCTCTACGGCATCTCCGAAACCCAAAAAGACGGGCAGTATGGCTGGGGCCGCGCCCTGTACTACCGGTGCAGCCACGCCTCCCGGGAAAATGCCAAGGAATACTTTGGCACGGAATGCGGCCTATGGGCCATTGTGGCCGGGGCCTACCTGGCTACCATGGGGCCCCGGGGCATGCAGGAGCTGGGCCAGCGGATCTTGTCCTATGCCGCCTACGCCATAAAGCGCCTGTCCGCCCTGCCCGGCGTCACCGCCAACCCAGCCGGCGGCCAGGTGTTCCAGGAATTCATGGTGGACTTCCGGGCCACGGGAAAATCCGTGGCGGAGATTCACCAAGCCCTGTTGGCCCGGAACATCTTTGGCGGTGTGGACCTGGGCAAGGTTTTCCCCGCGTACGCCGGCTATGCCCTATACTGCGTCAGCGACACCACCACCGCGGCGGACATCGACACCTTGTGCGCCGCGCTGCACGATATTTTAGGAGGAACGGGAGCATGAAACGGGACGGCACACGTGATTTCCACGAAGCCAGATGGGACGAACCCATTCTGATGGAACTGGGAGAGCCCGGCCAGCGGTGCACCGCCTCGCGGATATTGACCTCAACGAGCTTTGCGCCGAGTGTCTGCGCCAGCCTGCAGGCATTTTCGTAGGTGCGGTTCGTCGTGCCAAAGCACGGCATCGTCACCGCTATGATATCGCTTCTGCTTTTTCCAAGAAGATCAAATGCCCGCGCCGTCACAAGAAGGGCGAGTGTCGAATCCAGACCGCCGGACACACCGATCACCGCCGTCTGTGCGCCGGTATGTTCGTAGCGTTTTTTCAGTCCATGTGCCTGAATCGATAAAATCTGCTCACAGCGTTCTTTTTTCAGGGCTTCGTCAGACGGTACAAACGGCGTCTGGACAAACGTTCGCGTCAGTCTGGTTTCTTCTTTTTCCAATGTAAAGCCAATCCGCACACAGTGTTCCGTATTTTCTGGCACAAACGTGCTCATCCGGCGCCGCTCGTGGCAGATTTTATGCACATCCAGCTCCGAAAAAATCGTCTCGTTTTCGAATCGCGCAGCCTCTGCCAACACGCTTCCGTTCTCTGCGATCATATGATGCCCGGAAAAAACGAGATCCTGCGTGGATTCCCCGTCCCCCGCGCTCGCGTAGACATAGCCACACAGAAGCCGCGCGCTCGTGGCAGCGATCAGGCTCCTACGGTAGGTGTCCTTTCCCACCGTCTCGTTGGATGCGGACAGGTTGACAATCACCGTCGCGCCCGCCTTTGCCAGGGCCGTAGAGGGCGGATCCATGACCCAGACATCCTCGCACAGCTCACAGCCCACCACAAGCCCTTTCAGATTCCTGCAGGAAAACAACAGATTTCCGCCAAAGGGTACGGTCTGTCCCAGCACATCCACCTCGGACAATTCCCTGCTGCCTGCCGCAAAATGCCGCACCTCATAAAATTCCCCATAGTTTGGAATATTCTGCTTCGGGACAAGCCCCAGGATCCTGCCGTCCTGCACTGCTGCTGCCACATTGTAAAGCTTTCCGTCTTTTTCAAAGGGAAGCCCCACAAAGGTCAGCGCATCGTGCCCTTTCGTATGCTCCAGCACCGTCTGCAGCCCTTCCAGGCTTTCTTCCAGCAGGCGTTCCTGCAAAAACAGATCCTGACAGGTATATCCGGTCAGACACAGCTCCGGCAAAACGATCAGCTTTGCACGCTGTGCATAACAGGAGTCCAGCGCCTTACAGATTTCCAGTGCGTTCCAGGCAGGGTCTGCAACACGGATTTTCGGTGCAGCCGCCGCAGCTTTTAAAAAACCGTCTTTCATCGGGATTTTTTCTCCATTTTTTTCAACTCATCCACGTCAAACTTATAGGTTTTGCCGCAGAAATGACAGTTTACCTCGATCGGCTTGTCCTCGTCGATCATCTCCTGCAGTTCTTTTTTGCCGATGGAAATCAGCGCTTTTTCCACCCGTTCCTTGCTGCAGTTGCAGGTAAAGCTGCAGGGCATCCGGTCAGTAATCTCCACATCAAAGCCGTCCAGCACCCGCTCTAACAGCTGCTCCGGTGTCATTCCCTGGTCGAGCAGTGCCGTCACAGAATTGATCAGCGACAGGTTATGCTCCAGCTTCGAAATCGTCTCTTCCTCTGCAAAGGGCATCAGCTGAATGATAAAGCCGCCTGCACAGCGCACGGTATTCGTCTTTTCCATCAAAACGCCCAGCCCCACCGAAGAAGGCGTCTGCTCGGAGGTTGCAAAATACGAGGTCAGGTCATCCCCGATCTCTCCGGTCACCAGGGCTGTCTGTCCCACATAGGGTTCCTTTAAGCCAAGGTCACGGATGACAGAGAGCGTTCCCCTGCCGACCGCCCCTCCGACGTCGAGCTTGCCCTTCGCATTCGCAGGCAGGATGACGTCCGGCACCGTCGCATAGCCCTTGACCTCGCCCTTGGCGTTTGCCGTCACGGTCAGACCGCGAACCGGACCATCGCCGCGAACCTGCAGGGTTAAAAGATCGTCGTCGCCCTTTAACATGCTGCCCATCATCACGCCGGCTGTCAGCAGACGTCCCAACGCCGCCGTTACTACCGGGCTGGTGTTGTGTGCCTGTCTCGCTGTCTCCACAAGCTCCTTTGTTGTCACTGCAAACGCGCGCACCTGTGCATTGGCCGCCGTCGCGCGCACCATATAATCTCCCATAGCTCCTCCATTCCTCAGGCTTACTTTACGGCAAGCCCCTGCCATTTCCACGCTGCGCTTTTCATCCCATAGCTTTTCTGCACTGCGCAGATATTTCATTTCTTATGCCGGATTTTTTCCGTGCTCCCGCGCGATCACATAGATCCGCTCGCTCGTCTCCGTTACACTGCCATGCGTGTCTGCATCCAGTGCCTCGACAAAAATCAGCCCGGACTGTTCCACGAGCCGTTTCATCGTTTCCAGCGTATAGCCGCGCTGCAGATGGGTCTCCGTAAATTTGCGGAACAGGTCTTTTTGCTGTTTCACAAAAATCGTCAGATCATATTCGTTGATCTGATCCTCCGCCGTATAATAATTTTCCCAGATAAAGCTGCAGTCCTCCCGGTTTTCCGCAATCGTGCTGTCCCCGATGACTGTTTCGTATTTATAAACCGTATTAAAATCAAAGATAAAAAGCCCATTCGGGTCAAGATAGTTGTTTACCAGTTTAAAAGTTGTCAGTAAGTCGTCTTCTTCCAGTAGATAATTTAACGAGTCGCACAGACAGATCACCGCCCGGACCGTTCCGTAAAGCTCAAATTCCCGCATATCCTGCTGCAGATACAAAATATTCTGACCGGACTGCGCACGCTTCTCCATTGCAATGTCCAGCATGCTGTCTGACAGATCAACACCGATCATGTCGTAGCCCTGCTTTGCCAGAAGCTCCGTCATGGAGCCCGTGCCACAGCCGAGATCCAGCAGGATTCCGTCCGTGATCTGATCCTGTTTCAGGCGTTCGACTACAAACTGGCACCATTCTTCATAGGGCGTTTCATCCATAAACCGATCATAAACTAACGCAAAATCCTCATACATTTCCATCCGTTATCCATGCTCCCTCTGCCGCGCCCTATTTCACCAGCTCTGCCAGCACTTCGACCAGCCGCTCCATCTCTGCCTGCGTACCGACTGTAATCCGCAGATAGTTGTCGATTCTGGGCTTTTTGAAATATCGCACATAAATTCCGGCTGTTTTCAGGTTCTCGAATAACTCCTGCGCCGGGACGCTTTTATGCGTTGCGAAAATAAAGTTCGCCTTCGAATCCGGGAACGTAAAGCCAAGCTCTGTCAGCTTCTGCTTCGTCCATTCCCGGGTCGCCACGATTTTCCCCGTAATCTCCTGAAAATACCCACGATCCTCTACGCATGCCTTTCCGCAGGCAATTGTCAGGCGGTTCATTGTATAGGAGTTGAAGGAAAATTTGACATCATTTAAATAGGAAATCAGCTTCTTTTGACCGATCGCAAAGCCGATTCTCATACCCGCAAGTGCCCGCGACTTCGAAAACGTCTGCACAATGAGCAGATTTTCATACTTATCCACAAGAGGCAGGGCGCTCACACCCCCGAAATCCACATAGGCCTCGTCCACAATCACAACGGAATCGGGATTTTTTGCCACGATCTCCTCGATCGTATCCAGATTCTCCATCAAACCCGTCGGTGCGTTGGGGTTCGGGAAAATAATGCCGCCGTTTTCGGTCAGGTAGTCCGCTTTTTTCAGACGGAACCTTTCATCCAGTTCAGGCGTCCGATAGGGAATGCCATACAGATCTGCCCAGACATCATAAAAGGAATAGGTGATGTCCGGGAACAGAATCGGCTTTTTGCTGTTAAAAAAGGTCAGAAATGCCAGCGCCAGCACATCGTCGGAGCCGACGCCTACAAACACCTGGTCTGCTGCAACCGGGTGCTCTGGAATAGAAACCGCTGCTGCAATCGCTTCCCGCAGCTCAAGGGCCGCCGGATCGGGATACAGCCGCAGCTTATCCGCTTCAAACTCCAGCAGCGCTTTTGCCACACCCGGCGCAGGCGGATACGGGCATTCATTGGTGTTTAACTTAATGATGTCATTTCGTTTGGGCTGCTCTCCCGGTGTGTAGGGGACAACCCTGCGTACATTTGCTTCCCAGTCTGCCATGACAGCTCCTCTCTTTCTGATGCAGTATCCCTACTCCATCTCCGCTTCTTTTAACGCTTCCTGCTCCTGCTGTGCCTTTGCAAGCTCTACAAACTCTTCCAGGCACAGGTTATTTTCCTTCATAAACTTCGCCGCCTCTTCCCCAACGTAGCGGAAATGCCAGGATTCATAGGAAATCCCGGTGATCGCCACCTTGTCCTGCGGGAAACGGAGAATAAAACCATACTCCGCAGCGTGCTCGTTTAACCAGATCGCCTCTTTGGTGGAAGCCTGGGATTTATCCAGGCCCTGATGATTTTTGCCTACAATATCCACAGCGAGACCGGTGTGATGCTCGCTCGCACCGGTGAGGGCGATTTCTTCCTTTGTCTTGAAAAAAGCGTCCTTATAGCTCATGCCGCCCCTTACGAATTTTGCGATAGAGTTGTCCATCAGCTGATCCTGCTTTTGATAATCGCGGTAAGCGGAACAGACCATCAGGGGCAGCCCTTCCTTTTTGCCGTCCGCCAGCATCATCTCAAGGGCTTTCTGAATCCGCCCGTCCACATACTTCCCATTGTCCGTCTTGACCAGATCTACCTCAAAATCCTGCCGCAGCGGATTTTTTTCATTGACCAGCACATAGTTCCAGTCCTCCAGGTCTACAGAAAATGGAATTTCCGGCAGATCCTCTTTCTCGCCGTCCTGCAGCATGACGGTCACATAGCCTTCCCGGGTTTCTTCCTCTGCATTGCTGCTTTCTTCCAGTTCCTTTGTCAGATCCTCCACCTGACTCTGTGCGTTTAACAGCTCGGCGCTGGTCTGGGTCAGTTCTCCTTTTACCTTTGCATAAGACACATAAAACGAACTGGTCAGCACTCCTGCAAGGACTACAACCCCGCCTGCCAGTCCAATGAACCATTTTTTGTAATTATCGTTATTCAATTCATTCGCAATCCTTTTGTCGTTTTTATCTTTTTGTCAATTCAGTATATTAGTATATTCCCAATCCGAAACGGTTACAAGCCCTAATTTTATTCCCAGTTCACTCGTCCCTTCCTGCAGGCTGATTTCATGCTCGCATGAAAATCAGCCTGCAGGAAGGGACGAAGGGAGCGCCATGTTATGAGCAAAAGGAGCTGCGAAGCAGCGGGGAGCGTCGAAGACGCGCTTTTGCGAATGGCGCGGGTGAACTTTCACAATGCTGCAGGCCAAGGTTCCGCAGCTTCGAAAAAAGCTTGACACTCTCCCTCAACCCGACTATCATAAGCAGTGGAATGGCGAAAGTATGCGAAACGCGTTTCTTTTTCCATTTCAGAATTTCATACTATTGCCAGGGGAGCGATTGCTGAGACTGAATATCCGCCCGGATTTCTGACCCTCATCACCTGAACCGGATAATACCGGCGTAGGGAGGCACATGTGACAGATTTTTATCTGTCCTGTTTTTCGTCCCCTCCTGTGCACACAAGGAGGTTTTTTTATGTCCAATTTTTTTGCAATCCCCATCACGGATGAATGGGGAACGACTTATCAGCTGACCACTGCCGGTTATACCGCACTGGTTGTCCTCATGCTGGCGCTTTTGCTGCTGGCCTGCTTTATCGGCAATTCTGTGAAGCAGCCCAAATTTTCCGCACGTCAGCTGGCATTTTCCGCAATGGCGATAGCTGCTGCCTTTGTCACTTCCGAAATCAAGCTGTTCCATCTGCCCTTCGGCGGCTCCATCACTTTATTTTCCATGCTGTTCTTAGTCCTGATCGGCTATTGGTACGGTCTGCGTGCCGGACTGATGACCGCCATCGCCTACGGCTTTTTACAGCTGGTCAGCGATCCGTATATCATCAGCATACCGCAGATGCTCGTTGATTACATCTTCGCATTCGGTGCGCTCGGCTTATCCGGCCTGTTTTCCAAATCGAAAAACGGTCTGGTGAAGGGCTATATCGCAGGTGTACTCGGTCGTTATTTCTTCGCATTTTTATCCGGTATGATCTTCTTCGGCGCTTACGCTGCAGACTACGGCATGTCCGCACCGGTCTATTCCCTGGTTTACAACGGCATCTATCTGTCCGTGGAAGCGGTACTGACGCTGATCGTCCTCTACCTGCCTCCGGTCAAAAAGGTCATGGGACAATTAAAAACCATGGCGACACAGAGATAAAGCGCACGCTCTGCGAGCATTTCAGATTTATAAAAAAAGAATCCGGCGCACAGTCCTATCGCTGTCTGACGCCGGATTCTTTTTTATCGTACGGAAAACTTCGTTTCCATGCGATAAGAAACACTCCGCGAGGATGCGCACTCGGCGCGGTAGATGGTTGCCGAAGCAACCGCGCACTCGGCGCAAGAATGTGCCAAGGCACATTCCTTTTCACGGTTCTGCAAAATTCAGAAAATCTCAATACTCCAGGTATTTTCATACCGCTCGCCTGCAGGCAAATGAACCAGGTTGGGCTGCTCGGAAAGGTCTTCGATCCTGCCCTTGCGGGAAGGAAGCGCAGACCAGGGCTCGATGCAAACATAGGGCGCATCGGTAAACGGCATATGCCAGATCCCCAGGAAATTCATCTGCGGATAGGATACGCGCACGCTTCTTGTTCCTTTTTCACTGCACAGGGTCACTGCCTTCGCCATATCAGTCAGCACGATCGCATCCTGATCGAACAGGTTGTGTGCAAGGGGCAGCTTACCGCCGTCAGATAAAATAAACTCGCTGTCCTCGCCATTTACGAAGCAGTCCTCAGAAAAACCAACGCGGATCGGATTCCCGGGAGCTTCAAACTGTAAGCAGTAATCCTCAAATTCAAGGCCTTTTTCCAGCGGAACGGCAAAGCCCGGATGACCGCCGACGCCGAAATACATCACCTTTTTGTCATTATTTTCTACCGCAAAAGTAACATTTAATTTGTTGCCGACAAGCTCATAGGTCAGCCAGTAAACAAACGCAAAGGGATACATTTCTCTCGTATTCTCGCTGTCTGTCAGCTTCAGCACCAGTCTCTGTGCCGTATGCTCTTCTACTTCCAGATCGGAAGAATTAACAAAGCCGTGGATCGGCATTTCGTAGGTCTTGCCATCCAGCATATATTTGCCCTCAGTCAGACGCGCGATATACGGAAACAGATTCAATGCGCGGTCTTTCCAGTAAGTCTCATCGCCCTGCCAGAGATATTCGGCCCCGTCCTTTGTCTGAATCGACCACAGCTCGCCGCCGTGGGAGTTTACCTGAACCTTCAGGCTGTCATTTTCCAGTGTGTAAATCATACATTCCCCTTTCCGCAGCCGATAAAAAATCCGCTGCATCCCCTGATTCTATTTTCCCGGAGCGCTGCGCCCAATTTGCCCGCGCCCCGTATTTTTTCTAAAAACGCGATACCCGTGTCCCACAGCTCCGCGTTTTTTTACCGGAATGGATTCCAGAAACGGCTGCCATCCGCAAATGTAATCGTCAGAGCAACCGCCATAAATACTACCGCAAATCCAATCGTCAGATAGTCATTTCGTACCAGCTTCTTTCCCATATACCAGGTACGTTTTTTATTTTTACCGAAGCCCCGCAGCTCCATGGCATTGCTGACCACATCGATACGATCCATGCTGGAGAACAGCAGCGGGAAAATAATCGCGCTCATCCGCTTGATTCTTGTCCAGAGGGATGTCTTGCTGCTCATCTCGATGCCCCGCGCTTCCTGCGCATGCTTGATCTTGGTAAAGTCCGACTGAACATCCGGGATGTAGCGCAGTGCGATGGCGATGGCGTAGCCCACGTTGTAGCTGACACCCATACGATTTAAGCTTGCCGCAAACTCGCTCGGGTTGGTCGTCACGATAAACATCAGTACCACCGGCGTTACTGTCAGATACTTCAGCAAGATATTAAACTGGTAAAACAGCTGTTCCTTTGTGATATTATGATTGCCAAACAGGTGTAAAAGCTCCGTTTTTGTGCCGTAGATCACCGTCCCCTGGTTCGGGGAAAACAGCCAGATCGCAAATAGGTTGATACACAAAAACAGCAAAATAAACTGAAATACTGTCCCGACCTGCTTCCATTCCGTATGAGAAACCTTAAAGATCACCAGACTGCAGATCAGCATAACCATCAGCACTCTCGTGTCATAGGTCAGCATACCGGTCAGCGACCAGAGCAGGAAAAAGATCATTTTAGAAACGCCGGAAAGCCGATGGATCCAGGTATCTTTTTCACTGTACGTCAGAATTCTGCCTGCCATCCGCTCTCACCTGCCTTTCATAATAAATAAACCGCTCTGCAAAGCCGGACGCATCCTCAATGCCACAGCGCACCGCCAGATCGTACAGCGACGTCTTTTTCAGATAAGCACGGTCTGCAACTGCTTCATTGGTCAGCACCTTTGCCGGCTTGTCATCCGCAATCAGCTCGCCGTCTGCGATAACGATCGCACGGTCGGTATATTCCAGCATCAGATGCATGTCATGTGTGATCATGATAATCGTAATGCCAAGGGTCTCATTTAAGTGCTTTAAAAATTCCATAATTTCCGTATAATGACGGTAATCCTGTCCTGCCGTCGGCTCGTCCAGAATCAGGATCTCCGGATTCATGACGAGGATCGAAGCGATGGTCACACGCTTTTTCTGACCAAAGCTCAGCGCAGAAACCGGCCAGTTCCGGAAGGGATACAGACCGCAGATCTTTAGCTTTTCGTAAACCCGTTCCTTTACCTCTTCCTCCGGCACGCCCCGGACCCGCAGTCCCAGTGCCACTTCATCAAAAATCATCGGCTTGGAAATCATCTGGTTCGGGTTCTGCATGACAAGCCCGATGGCCTCGCCGCGCTCCTTGATGGATTTGTCCGCAATATCACTGCCATTTAACAGGATCTTACCGTGATCCGGATGGATAAAGCCGCAGATCAGATTTGACAGCGTACTCTTGCCCGCGCCGTTTTTACCGACAATTGCGAGCATTTCCCCTTTGTTAATACGGAAATGAATATCCGACAGGATCGGTTTGCCTGTAATATAGGAAAAGTCCAGATCCAGCACTTCGAGGGCCGGCTTTTCCTCTGCCTGAGTCTCCGGCAGGGAAACCTTCTCGAACCAGGTCCTTACCTTTTCCTGATAAGGCTCCAGATGCATCGTCTCGATATGCTGAGGATGATCCTTTGCCGCAACCTGACATCCCGCATGTTTGAGCGCCGTCACATACAGCGGCTCACGGATGCCCTCCTGAATCAGAATATCGGAGGCAAGCAGCTCGTCCGGCGTCATATCCGCTACAAAATGGCGGACTTTTCGGCTGTAACGGCAGACGGCAAAATCAACACAGAAAAG
>OGWV01002696.1_pt1 | contig 10771 bp, 9 predicted proteins | sample 1576081 | NCBI WGS metagenome assembly OGWV01 (sample SAMEA3541541, study PRJEB24748) | human gut metagenome | biome: human gut; feature: human-associated habitat; material: faeces | place: China | collected 2012 | reverse complement strand
CAGAAGGTATCGGACTTTGCCGTACAGAGCATATGTTCTTCGAAGGCAACAGAATTGATGCATTCCGTGAAATGATCTGTTCTGATACAGTAGAAGAAAGAGAAGCTGCACTTGATAAGATTCTTCCATATCAGCAGGGAGACTTTGAGCAGTTATTTGAAGCTATGGAAGGTAATCCTGTAACAATTCGTTTCTTAGATCCACCACTGCATGAGTTCGTACCTCAGACAGAAGAAGATATTAAGAAACTTGCGGATGCACAGGGTAAATCAGTAGAAACTATTAAAGCTATTATTGAAAGCCTGAAAGAGTTCAACCCTATGATGGGACATCGTGGATGCCGTCTGACAGTAACATATCCAGAAATCGCTGTTATGCAGACAAAAGCAGTTATCCGTGCAGCATTAGCTGTACAGGCTAAACATGCTGACTGGACAATCGTTCCAGAAATCATGATTCCATTAGTAGGTGAAGAAAAAGAATTAAAATACGTTAAGAAGATCGTTGTTAAGACAGCAGACGAAGAAATCAAAGCTGCTGGTTCTGACATGAAATACGAAGTTGGTACTATGATTGAGATTCCTCGTGCAGCATTATTAGCTGACGAAATCGCTAAAGAAGCTGAGTTCTTCTGCTTCGGTACAAACGACTTAACACAGATGACATTCGGTTTCTCAAGAGATGATGCTGGTAAGTTCTTAGACGCTTACTATGATGCTAAGATTTTCGAGAACGATCCATTTGCTAAACTTGACCAGAATGGTGTTGGTAAGTTAATGGATATGGCAGTTAAATTAGGAAAAGGTCAGAGACCAGAATTACACTGTGGTATCTGTGGAGAACATGGTGGAGATCCATCATCCGTAGAATTCTGTCATAGAATTGGATTAGATTACGTTTCCTGTTCACCATTCCGTGTACCTATCGCAAGATTAGCAGCAGCACAGGCAGCGATTGCCGAAGGAGGAAAATAGACAAGCGTAAATATTTTTATTTCACAACGCTGATTGTTACACGGGATGATGTAAATGAATACATGAAATATCATGCTGAGTATACAAAGGCAAATCGTTTTAAAGATATTGTTTGCAAAATCTATATATAGTTCGAGAGGGAAGCATTTGCTTCCCTTTCTTTTATCTCTCGATTAGGACTAAATCCCTGAAATAAAAAAGGATTTAGTCCTTTTTTTATATAAAAATATTTTAAAGGAGATTGATTATGAAAGTATATGTAGTAGCAAATTTAAAAGGTGGCGTTGGAAAAACCACCACAACAGTAAACGTAGCTTATACATTTTCGGAAATGGGTGGAAGAGTATTAGTTATCGACCTGGATCCACAATGTAACTGTACAAGATTTTTTGCAAAGGTAAACGGATACAGTAAAACGGTAAGAGATGTTCTTGAAAATCCGAAAGCAATAAACAGCACAGTCTATCGTACAAAATACCAGGATATAGATATTGTGAAAGGCTCTGTTAAGATCACAGAGCAAAAAACTCCGTGGAGACTGAAAGAAGCGTTAGGATATTTAAAGAAAGACTATGATGTCTGCCTGATTGATACCCGCCCTGTATTTGATATGCTGACAATGAATGCATTGTATGCTGCGGATGTGTTCCTTACCCCAGTGAAATTTGATAACTTCTGCCGGGATAATCTTACAATGGTGGAAGATGCTTATCATGAGATTTTGGAAAACAATCCAGATTTGGAATGGAAGATATTCGCAAACATGGTGTCGAACACCAAAACACAGAAATTATCTTCAGAGGATCTGATCACTAAGCATGATTATCCGTTTATGCAGTCATGTATCAGCCGTACAGCGATTGTTGATAATGCGTTATCCCTTTATAAGCCGGTGGCAAAGCACCGTGTTATGAGTAATGTAGCACAGGATTTTGTAGATCTGGTGGAAGAACTTCTTGAGGATTAGGGAGGTATCGGTTATGGCAAAGCTTGGGAATATATTTAACAAGGAAGAGATAAAAAAAGAAGAGCAGCATCCACGAAGAACAATCAAATGGATCCATTACTCAAAATTAAAAGAAAATGTAGAACAGTATTGTCCGGCACGTGATAAGGAAGAGATAGAATCACTTGCAGATTTAATTCAGGCTACAGGAGAAGTGATTGAGAATTTATCAGTAAGCAAGCTAGATACAGATGAGTATAAGATTATTGCAGGACATAAGCGCTGTCAGGCTTGTAAATTGCTTGTTGAGGAAAGGGGATTAAAAGAATTTGCTTTTCTTCCATGCATTGTTAATAATGTCAGTGCGGTGCAGGAAAGTTTTCGTGTAATGGCTTCAAATGGATACCACACGAAAAAACCGTATGAGTTGATGCATGAGATCACAGAGATGGAAAAACTTTTAAGAGAGCATCCAGAAGAATTCCCTCCATCTTTACAGAAAGGAAGGATGGTAGAACGCTTATCAAAAAAAATGGGGATTGCAAGGGCTACAGTACAGGAATATCAGCAGATCTCCAGAAATTTACTTCCAGAGGCAATGGAAAAATTTAAGGAAGGGGAGATAGAAAAATCTGCCGCACTCACTTTGGCGAGGCTGCCGGAAAAAATGCAGAAGGAAGTGATCGAACAGGGGATTACAAAAAATGTGGATATAGAAGAATATAAACAGAAGAATTTAGAACCGGGTGCGGTAGAGATACGGGTATCGTACCGGCTGTTGGGTATAGATGAATATGACAGGTCTACTGTCTCCAGAAAAGCACTCGTAAAGTTCTTAAAAGGGAGATATGGGAGTACATCATATGAAATATCACAAGGGGAGATCAGGATCTCCTGCTCGGATAAAAACATCAGTATCTCAGAGAGATCCATTACATGGGAACGGTATGTGACCCTGCTTGACCAGTACTGCCCAAAAGAAGAAAAAGAAGAGCCAGAGCCTGTAGAAAGGAGGGAAGAACAAAGAGATATGGTATCAGAAATAGAAACAGAAGATACAGACTGCAAAGAGCCTGCCGGAAAGCCGGACAGGGAAGGAAGGGAAGTTTCTGTCTCGATGGATGAGTTAGTGGAAGAAGGAAGGGAAGAAACAGCTGGATTAACCCGTCAGGAATATATGAATTCTTTAGATATAAAAGGGGTTTCCAGTTATATCAGCTATTTTCTTCCTGAAGAAATCTTGCGGTGTCCGGCATTGATTGAAAAATGGCTAAAGGACTGCGTAAACGAAGAAGGACAGTCCGTATAAAAGATTAGTATTACATACATTCTGCCTGCCGGATGGAGAAGACCATGCCGTAGCTGCAAAAGCACAGGCAGAATTCGCACACTATTTGTGTGCAGCATATACTTTCATGTAAGGGGGATCCCTTTCCAGGATATTCCCCTTTACATTGGAAAAGAGAAGAGAGGAGAAAAAAGATGAGATTGGACTATTTTTACAATACAGAGGGAGAAAACTTCCGCTTTTACCAGATCCCGGCATTGCTTTTGGAGGAAGAGAAATAACTGGATTGAAAAAGATACTGGTCGTTTATATATCACATACAATCTGAAACAACTGGTAGAAAAACTGGGACGCAGTGACCGTACGATCAGCAAAGCAATGAAACAGCTTTCCGAAGTTGGACTGATCGAGAAGAAAAAAAGAGGCCAGGGTAAGCCAGACATTATTTATGTGATGAACTTTACGGCTGTCCATAAAGAAGGTGCAAAAGAGATTGTCCTTGAAGAACAGATGGAGCAGGATTATCAAGATAAATTAGCCTACATATTGATGCATCCATTCCGTAACTGGTTCAATAGAAAAACACCAGCCGTTATAGGGATTGCCCTGACTGTATGGGCAATGTTTGTCTGTTATTATCTCACTTATTACCGTAATTTTCATCCCGATGCAGAACATGGTGTTGCAGAATGGGCAGATGTACCAAAGACAGCTAAAAGGCTGTATGGAAAAGGGGAAGAACCTGTTACCTGCCTGAGTAAAAATATTACAGTAAATGCAAAGGCATTGCCAAATATGCATATCCTGATCCTTGGCGGTTCTGGTGATGGAAAAACGACTTCGCTTTTAATTCCTAACATTTTACTTGCTAATATGACGAACATTATCTTAGATGTAAAAGGTGACCTGTTAAAAAACTATGGGGGATATTTGAAAGAAATAAAGAATATAACAGTAAAAAGCCTTAATTTCAAGGATATGTTACAATCTGACCGATATAACCCTTTTGTATATATTGATAATTACACTGATGTGATAGAACTTATCACAAATATCCAGACATCTGTAAAGCCGCCGGATGCCCAAAAGGGTGATCCCTTTTGGGATGATGGTGTTGGTCTGTATCTGCAGTCGCTTTTTGAGTACGAATGGCTTCTGGCAAAAGAAGGGAATAGAGTAGCTTCAATGCCAGGAATATTGGAATTAGTTAATAGAGAGACACAAAAAACAGACGAAGAAGGGACAACGCAGCTACAACAGGATATGCAAGAGTTACAGGAAAGATAAGGGGAAGATTATCCGCCAGTGAGAGATTACCGCAAGTTAAAAGAAGGTGCATCAGAAACCGTACGCTCTATTGTTATCATGGTTAATGCACAATTACGTCTTTTTGAAATCCCGGAGATTAAACGGGTATTTGAAGGAACAGACGACATAGATATTCCATCGCTTGGCTTAGGTGTAGAGGGAAATCCTAAGAAAAAAACAGCATTGTTTCTTGTTATGCCGTCTGGAGATTCTTCCTATAATCTTTTTATCAATATGTTTTATACACAGTTATTTACTGTATTAAAAAGGATTGCAGACAATCGAAGAGACGGACAGTTACCAATCCATGTACGGCTGTGGGCAGATGAATACTATGCCGGTCCTAAACCACTTAACTGTGAGACACTTCTTGGGGAAATACGAAGCAGAAATATGTCCATCGTACCGATTCTGCAAGATATTGCCCAGATAAAAACTTTGTATCCTAATGACAAATGGGAGATATTCACAGGAAACTGTGCGACAACAGTATTCTTGGGTTCCGGAGCAACAGCCCATACAACACATCAATGGGTATCGGATATGTTAGAGGACATGACGATCGACAGCCGTTCTGAAAGCCTGGGACATTCACAAGGCAGTGGTAATCTGCAGATGAGCAAGGCCGGAATGAAATTAATGACTCCGGGACAGATCAGCCGGATGCCGAAAAACGACTGCATCCTGTTCCTAAAGGGAGAACGCCCCATCTACGATAAGAAAAACTGGCCGTTCAATACAGAGGTATTTAAAGAAGCAGAGAAGATAGCCGGACAAAATGGCTATAAAAATCCAGTATATGTTTCCTATGATGAAAGAAATAAAAAATATATCACAACCCGTTTTGAGTCAAGATTGAATTACATTTCAAAAGAAGAGTTTACATTTTTTGAAGAAAAAGCAAAAGAAGATTCCAGTATTCAGACGTTCCAGATAGACGAAGAAGCCTTCCTTTACCTTAACTTCAATGAAACTCCACAGCCAAGCCTGAGAGAACTGGAAAAGATGGTAAAAGAAATACAAGTTGCAGAGGTAAACGAAGAGGAAGAAGAAAAAGAGACAGACCAGCAGCCAGATATGCTACAGGATAGAGGACAATGGGACTTATCAGGAGACATTATTGATTGCTTTAGACGATATTCTAGTGAGCTATCACCAGAAGAACAGGAAGAGATTATAAAAGGCATTGAAGAAGGTATGACTGATTAGGATGTAAAACGATACTTTACACTGGTAGGTGCAGAAAAAATGCGGCAGTATCGGAGAGTGTTGATGGTCGCAAAAATAAGAGATGAGGATAATTAAATATTATTTTTGCATCAGGTATCTATACCTGTTAGGCATAATGCGTGGACTGAATTAAAAAAATATAGTATAATCTGTATTAGAAATAATGTCGTGAAATCGGAATTTTACGGAGTGGACAGAAATGAACTTAGAACTTATTCTAATGTCCGAAAATGACATTGCTGAATTTAAGAAAAATGTACAGTGTGCATTTCAAAAAGGATTTGAAGATGTGTTTGGTAAATGTGAAGAAACGATTCTTCCAGAAAAGGACATAGACCAATCCTTAAATGGTAAAGGTTCAGTAGTATATAAAGCTGTGTTGGATGGAGAAACTGTTGGTGGTGTGATTGTTGCAATCGACACCGAAACGCAACATAATCATCTTGACTTATTATATGTAAAAAGTGGTGTACAAGGAAAAGGTATTGGAAAGTCTATTTGGTATGCGATTGAAAAGTTATATCCTGATACAAAGGTATGGGAAACTTGTACTCCATATTTTGAAAAACGCAACATCCACTTTTATGTGAATATTTGTGGATTTCACATCACAGAGTTTTTCAATGAGAAACATCCTATGCTAGATACACCAGATGATTTTATTGGGGATGGCAATGAGGGAATGTTTGTATTTCAGAAAGAAATGTAAGATTTGAAGTTGCAGAATTGATAAATTTACCTTTCGAAGAAAAAACAGTAATCTTGTATAAGAATAAAAAAACAAGCATTATCCATCAATTCAAATATAAGGTAAAAAAGAGTATCAACCGACGAGGAGAAAAATAGACGAATATTACAAGTCTTGAAATTGCACAGGCAACAATGGATATGTTCTTTTGTTTGTTCTGTCTAATAATATTTGTTTCAATTAAAGCAAATAATCCAAAACAGAAGAGTGTGAGGATGTTCGTTCGATTATTTCTTATTGCTACAGTTCTGTTTTTTGGAGAGACTTTGGCATATATTTTTAGAGGTAACCTTGGTCTTTTTAATATTTTAGTAACTAGAATTGCTAATCTTATGGTATTTGCTATGAACATAGCAATGGCAAATACCTATGTTAGGTTTGTTAGTTCTGTTTTTGTTGAAAAAGGTGCTGAAGTAAGTGGCAATAGTGTTAAAATTGCCAATATCTTTTCGTGCATTAATATTTTCATTGTTGTGGTTAATTTGTTTTATCCATGGATGTATTATTTCGATGAGGCAAATTATTATCACAGGAATAATTCCTGGTATGTATATACACTAATATCACTTGTCGTCATATTTATAGGAGCAGGTATGGCGATTAAGTATAGAAAATATTTGAAAAAACGAAGCTTCATTTCAATGATTCTGTTTTCGTTTATTCCAATAATTGCAACAGTTGTACAGTCCTTTATTTATGGATTTTCTATAACCAATTTAGGACTGGGAATAGGTTCAGTCGTAATGTTTGCTGCATATATGTATGATTGGTCTCATAATGGGGATGAACATACGAATATGATTAATGACAGCAGATTTGGTGCTGTTATTATGTTTATCATAATGCTACTTAGCATGAGTGTTTCCATCATAGCATGTGTGAATGTGATCCAGCAGGTAACTAAGGAAAACTCTGAAATACAGAGCAGAACAATTGCGCAGATGGTTTCAGCAAAGATTGAGAATGAACTTATTAAGCCAATTACTGTTTCTCAGACGATTAGCAGTGATATTGATATAAGAACCTACATAGAGGGGAAAACCAGAGAAGAGGCGGAGAGTATCAAAGACGATATAACTAATCGTCTGGTATCCATTGGTAATGAATTTGATTATAAAATGGTATTTGTTGTTTCGGATAAAACAAGAGCATATTATACATATAATGGAATAAGTAGGTATCTTGATGTTGAAAATGACAGCCATGATATATGGTATAAGGATTACTTGGATTCAGGGAAAAGATATATAGTTAATGTTGATACTGATGAAGATAATAACGGGAGTCTTTCGGTGTTTATTAATTACGGTATTATTGACACGAATGGAGACATTTTGGGAGCATGTGGTGTCGGAGTTGATATGAATGACCTTGTAGACATACTTGCCAGGTTCGAGGAAGAATACAATATCAAAGTATATTTAGTTAATCATGATGGACTTATACAGGTTGATACGGATGTAAGTTCTATAGAAACAGGCTACTTGGATAATTCATATTTTGGCAATATATCAGATGATGATTTTTATTATCAGTTATCGGAGAATGGCTGTTATATGACCAAGTATCTCGAAGGATTTGATTGGTATATAGTAATAAGAGATAATAATCCTGTTAAATTGGATGAAAATAAAATTATACTTCCAATTGTTTTAATCTTTATTGCAGGCGTATTAATAATGGCAACTTCATTTGTTATTATTAGTATGAGAGAGAAGAAGGCAAAGAATGCATACAACAGAAGATATGAAGCATCTATAAAGGACGAGCTTACAGGCTTATATAATAGACGAGGGTTTGAAGTTGACTGTGAAATAATCAAGAAAAATAATAACTTAATAGAATACGTTCTTATTATGATGGATTTGAACGGTTTAAAAGCAGCTAATGATAATATTGGTCATGAAGCAGGAGATGAGTTAATTATTGGCGCTTCGAAGTGTATGGATAATGCATTCTCAGGTCTTGGAAGGACGTATCGTGTAGGTGGCGATGAGTTTGCTGCATTACTGAGAGGAACGAGAGAAGAAGCACAGGATGCAGTTAAGACATTTGATTATTTAACTGAAAACTTCCAGGGAAATCTTATTTCTGAACTTAGTGTGTCTAAGGGAATAGTTGTTTGTTCAGAACATATAGAACTTAATTTTGAAGAAATTAAGGCAATGGCTGATAAGTTGATGTATGCAGATAAGGATGAATATTATAGACGAACAGGAAAAGATAGAAGGCGAGTTTGATTTATAAATTGATATTTAATCTATGTAAAGAACCCAACAACTTCCAGTTTGATGGAGAAAGCAAAAATCAGTCATGCCCTTTATCATATAGTTTCTGTATATTTTTTGGAAGTTTGTCAGGCAACATGGCATTTATAGCATCTTCGTTACCATCTTTCATTGCTGTTTCGTAATACCAGCACTTGAATTTTAAGAGGGAGAGAGTTTTTTGAAGTTCCTGAATTTCAGTTTCAACAGCTGATTTTCTGGTTTCAAATAATTCTTTCCTTTTTTCATAGCTGGAGCTGCCTTCAGATACCCAGATAAAAAATTGCTTTATATCTTTTATCTCAAGACCGGATTTCTTCAGACATTCAATGATACGAAGTGCTTCTAATTCATTATCGCTGAAATAACGGATATTTCCCTTGCGTTCCAGATTAGGGAAAAAGCCTTCCTTGTCATAATACCTTAATGTAGAAACAGGAAGATTAAACATTGCAGAGACCTGACCGATTGTATACATAAAAAACCTTCTTTCAAATTTATGCTTGACCTAAAGTTAACTTTAGGTTGTAAGATATTTATATCATATACTATTGTTAGTGTAATTACAAGAAATTTTGCATATGGAGGATGTTAAATATGTTAAAAACAGAAGAATTAAAGTTGGTATCTGAATGGGATAAAACTTTTCCACAGAGTGAAAAAGTAGACCATAAGAAAGTGACATTTGTAAATCGTTATGGAATCACACTTGCCGCAGATCTGTATAAGCCGAAAAATAAATCTGGGAAATATCCTGCGATTGCCGTAAGTGGACCATTTGGGGCAGTCAAAGAACAGTGTTCCGGATTATATGCACAGACAATGGCTGAAAGAGGATATTTAACAATTGCATTTGACCCTTCTTTTACGGGGGAAAGTGGAGGCTATCCAAGATTTATGGCATCTCCGGATATTAATACAGAAGATTTTATGGCTGCGGTTGATTTCCTTTCTGTTCGGGAAGATGTGGATCCGGATAAAATAGGAATCATTGGAATCTGCGGCTGGGGTGGAATGGCTCTTAACGCAGCTGCGTTGGATACAAGAATAAAAGCAACCGTTGCTTCTACCATGTATGATATGACAAGAGTAAATGCGAATGGATACTTTGATTCTGAGGACAGTGAAGAAGCATGTATGCAGGGAAAACGTTGATTTGGAAAGGAAATACGGATAAAAGTTTGGGTTATATTCATTTGGAAACTATTCCGGTACGTACAGATGAAATAACAATCTCTTTAAAAGGTAGTGCTACAGAAAGTGATGCATTTGGTGAAATTGTGGAAGTGGCGGCTACAGTGACCAATAAAATGGAACTACAAGATAACAAACAGAAGGGAAAACGCTATCTTAAGATTATAGAGGTTGAATTTCTTGAGAATGTGAAATGATATCTTGCTTAAATTGTAATAAGATTGATTAGACTAGTAAATGGTGTCGTTTTAATGAGAATTGAAACGGTGCCATTTTTTTAAGGAAGGAAGTTGTAATTTGTTAACTTAAATAGCGAGAAATGAAGATATATATACTTTTTGTGTTTGTAGGTCTATGTATGGTTACATCTTGTACAGATGATGAGATAATTGTTAATGAATCGCCAGTTTCGGAAATACCTGATTATTCTCCGGTAACTAATATGGCTTCTCCTTTGAAACGGATGTTATGGGCATCTATTAATAGTCGTCTGGATGCTTCGTTGAAGAAGTTTAGAGAATTTAATGACAAGATATTAGTTAGTTGGCGTATGTTTCCTATTGATGATGCTTCTACAGCATTTGATTTGTATCGTACCAGTGGTAATACTATGGAAATAAAGTTGAACTCAGAACCAATAAAGAACTCTACTAATTATCAGGATGTAGAGGCAGATCGTACTGTTGATAATACATATAGATTATGCTATGCCAATAGTAATGAAACATTGGATACTTATACAATTACGGCTCGGCAGGCTAGTGAAGGACTACCATATTTATCAATTCCATTGCAGAGTACAGTAAATATGGTAGT
>OGWV01002693.1_pt1 | contig 10775 bp, 8 predicted proteins | sample 1576081 | NCBI WGS metagenome assembly OGWV01 (sample SAMEA3541541, study PRJEB24748) | human gut metagenome | biome: human gut; feature: human-associated habitat; material: faeces | place: China | collected 2012 | reverse complement strand
GCAAACCAGTCGTAGGAGCACATGGTGCAGGAGGCGAGATCGGTCATATCTGTGTAAATGAGAAGGAGACGATTTCCTGCGGCTGTGGGAAACAGGGCTGTCTGGAGCAGTATGCATCAGCTACGGGTATCGTAAGACTTGCAAAGGAACGTCTTGCAAAAGATGAGGCTCCGTCTCTTTTAAGAGAAGGTGAAGTAAGCGCCAAAGCGGTTTTTGATGCGTTGAAAGAAGGAGACGTTGTTGCAGAAGAGATCGTGAAAGAATTCGGACAGTACTTAGGTCACGCGATGGCTAATGTGGCCGTGATTGTAGATCCGTCTGTGATTGTAATTGGCGGCGGCGTATCAAAAGCGGGAGAGATTCTTCTGAAATATGTAGAAAAAGCTTTTAAAGAAAGAGAATTTTTCGCCAATGCAGGAACGAAATTCGTATTAGCTACGCTGGGAAATGATGCGGGAATCTGTGGGGCTGCAAAGCTGATTTTATAAAAAGCAGAAGGATTCTCATCATAAAAAATACTTTCAAAATTGGAAGGACTATAGTATAATATAGAATAATATAGTTCAATTCAGGCTGAATCAGGCTGAAATTCCCGTTAATGATGATAATATAATATGAAAGGTCACAAAAATATGATGAGAGAAAAGTATGAATCCCTTCCTTTGGCAACCTTAAAAGAGTTGGGGCCTTTCGCCGCGTAACTTTTGTGCATATTCAGCACCTGCTCTTTCTCCGCGGCAGTGCACCAGCCCTGCCGCGTATAGTTGTCATGCGCATTCTGCAAAAACGCCCATGTCAGAATTGCAAGATCTTCCTCCTGCTGCTGTTCCCTTGCAATCAGCTGCTTCATCGGCTTGCGAAACCAGCTGTACATCAGCGTCAGCGCCGTCACAAGTCCAACGATGGTTGTCGCGTGGTCGCGCATCTGTTCAAGAATCGCCCACATCTGCGTTCGCCACCTTCACCGCAAAATCACCCACAGGTTCAAACACGTTGCCGGCACTATCGACGATTTGGATGCTCCTCCGCGCCTGATTATCCGCGTTTTCCTGCTTCGTGAGGAACTCCGCCGCGCACCAGCCGGTGCTGTTTTTGTACTGCACGCGCCACCAACCATCCGCTTCCATAAGAACAGTTACGGTCGCGCCCTGCGGGATTTTCGCAATCACTTCGGCGGACTTGCTCGCCGTTTTGCGCATGTTCAGGCTGCCGGATGCCGTCGTCACGACCGCCAATTTCGTTTCACTCATTGCAATTTGTTCTCCTTTTTCGGCGTAATCCACGCCTTTCAGCTCGCCCCAATGCGTCCACCCGCTGCCGATTTTCGACTTGACCACGCCATACGCCGTGCCTTTGGCTTCGATGACTACGCCCTCGCCAATATACAATCCGACGTGGTGATACCCCTCCGAGGCGTTGAATTTGTAGACGGCTGTGCCGGGTTTGAGCGGCTCGCCATCGGTTCGTTTTCCGGCAGACAGGCTGCCGGATGCGCTGCTGTAACGACGGAACATGGTGTTGCTGCCGTGATAGCAGTACCCGCCGAGCTGCCGAAACGCCCACGCAAAAAGGCCGGAGCAGTCCGCCACGCGGTGTCCGACCCATTTCTGACCATATTTCTTTGTCTGTTCACGGCTCGCGGCGTTCTGCTGTGCCTGCGTCCAGATTTCGCCCGACGCGCCGTAGATGTACCCCCAGCCATCGCGCAGCGCCGTTTGGAACTGCGCAATCAGCTCGGAGGATGAAATGTTTGGCATGTGACCTCCTGTTATTTATAGAAGTGGCTGCCCCCTGTATCGAGAGGCAGCCACCCCGTTTTCTTGTTCACCGTGTTGGCTTTTGTAATTCTCTATTTTTTCTCCTGCGTCATTGAAGCTGCTTCCTCCGGGAAAAGGTCACGCAGCAGCTCATCCAAATCAAACCGCAGTTTCTTCGCCCGACACCGCACCGCAACAACTTCCAGCGAATCGCGGATAATCTGTTTGCACCGCGCCATCCGTTTTTCCTTCGGTGCCTGCACAAAAGGCAGGAACGGGACATGCAGCCGAATATCCGCATAACGATGCTTCCAGCTGATATATTTGCGGTCTTTGCCGCAACCGAATGTGCGTAAAAATTCTTCTGATAGACATTCTGGAATGATGCCGATGCTGTCGAGTGCGTCCGTATACTTCGCAAGCGATGTAACCCGCATGTTCTTTTCGATTAGGCAGAAGTTGTCCATGATCATTTGTGCTGCCGGTGATTCCGATTCGGTTGAAAAGACAAACGGCGTCATGTACGCATCCGGGAACATGTCATACAGCAGCGATTTGCACTCAAAGCGGAAGTTCTTCACCTCACTCCGATCTCGGATGATTTCCAGCGCCCGCGTAATGGCAGCTCGCACCATGTCTCGCTGTTCGTCCTGCGCGGATTTCATGAAGGTATCGCCGTCCAGCCTGACGCGGATTTCCGCCTCTCGCCACTTCAGGCTGATGTGCTTCCGTTCTTTTTCATCCGGCGCAGTGGAAAGAATAATCTTGATGCTGTCCAGCACTTTGCAGTATCTCGGCAGTCGAACCACGTCCATCCGCGATTCAAAATACTGAAAGCAATCGGAAATTCGCTCGGCAGCTGATGGTTCTGCTTCTGCGGAAAAAGTAATTCCTAACATATGCTTCCTCCACTCAGTAGGAGCTTTCTTCTTTCTCTATTCCTACCTTCACCCTAAGCCATTGTACCTTTTCTTTTGCTTTCAAGGGTATTTGCTCCTTCTCAATCTGCGCAAGCACGTCCTGAATCACCAATTTGTTGATGCCTTTTGCGAAGCCGACAAGCAACTGAACATCGGCAAGTGAATAGATTTCTTTTCGGAGCATATCGTCCAGAATGAAGCAGAACAGTTCCATTTCTTGCACAATTGAGAACAAAACGCAAGCTTGAAAAACAGAAAGCTCGCAGTGAGCAAGTGAGAACACGCAGTTTCTTCGGGCACTTATAGGAAGGCGCTGGATTTTCCGAATAACACGCGCCGATAAGGTCGTCTGCGTAGAAAAGCACAAAATTGCCGGCAACAGTTTCATCAGCTTTTTATGTTTTTGAGCATGTTGTAGATATTCAAACAAGACTTTTTCTTCCAGTATGCCATGAAAATTCTGAAAGAAAAAGTCGTCTTGATTGTTCATATACTGTGCATATATTTTCTGCCGAACAGATTGATTTTGTTGCAGTTCTAGTGCAAGCTTATTAATATCCATGTTCACTTCTCCTTTGGTTATACATTATTTATAATATTTGTGAATACCGTCGGCGATTTGCACTATATTCTGTTTAACAAACTTCTTTCCTGCTCTATCTAATTTCCCCACCAATATATTTCCCATATCATCAACACTGGCAATTTTTTCTGCCTTGTAGAATATATGAGCATGTGGAGCATGGCGGTTAGCTTCACCGCCCACAGACACTCTCGCGGAGTATCCATTATGGTCACCTGCGACAGTTTTTTGCACACATAGATTATGTACCAAAAAGCCATGGATTCCAACAAAGTAAGTATGGAACTCCTCAACCTCGAAGTTATAAACCGTAACAGGCTCGGAAAGTTCTTCCCATTCAACGGCTTCAACAAGCGCCGTGCCGCCGCTCAACAGTTTAAGCTGATAGCCGACCTTCAGGTCCTTAGCGAAAATCCAGCCCTGTCCCTGTACGAAAAAGGGATGTCCCGCCGTAGTGGTAATCGTTGCGCCACGAACCTGCACATGAACCAGTTCGTACTTTTCATTCCGGAAGAGTTGGACTACTCGCTTTAGCGTGCATTCGCCCGTGTCAGGGTTTTCTGCCCACACCAGCTGTCCCGGTACAATTTCTTCAATTGGTACAGCGCCGTTCTCCGTTTGAATCGGTGTATCAGCAACAAAGCAATTCGGACTGGTGAGACCACCCACAATAAAGCCGCCGATTGCGCCGCCAAGGAAACCATCCGCGGCACCATCAATCGCCGCTTCAAGAGCGCCGTCCCAGCTTCCCGTCGCGATTCGGCTTTCGATTGCGCCTGAAATGGCTCCGCCAATCGCGCCCGATACCGCGCCTTTCGCCGCACCAATCGCAGCGCCATAGGCAAAGCAAGCGACACCGCCTGTTGCAACCGTAGCAACTACTGCCGCGCCAACAATCAGCGCCGCGCCAATCGCCACTTTCGCCCAGTTCGGCAGCGACCACGAACCCGCTTCATCTCGACGGTTCACCGGGTCGTTCATGCAGTAGTTGAACAGCTGGTAGCCATTGATGTCGCCATCAGCACCCAGCGCTTCCACATCATCCGCATTGATGAATCGGCTCAGCTTCGGGTTGTAATATCTGCTGCGCAGATAGTAGAGACCCGTTTCCTCGTCGTAGATGTAGCCGCGATACCTGAAGGGATTCAGCGCACCCAACGTCTCCGCTAATGCACCTCCTGTACTGATTGGCTGACCCCAAGCATCGTACTGATATTTTACCACCAACTGCCCTTCGCTGTCAACCATGCCGACAACATCATCCTGCTGGTTATACAGGTATGCATACGCAGTGCCGTTGTAAATCGCAATTGCAGGCTTGTTCTGCGCATCATAGAAGAAATGCAGGTTTTCATCGCCGCGAATAAGGTGAACCAGATTGCGGCCGTGCATGATGTACTTCGTCGTACCGGTGGAAGTCGCCGTTTTCTGAACACGAAGACCATCCGCGTTATATGCAAAGGCGACCTCTTCGCCGCTCTTCTGCATTCCCCGGATCTGCCGCCCCTGTGCCCATTTGTACTGCCAAGTGCCATCCGACAGCGGATTGCCAATCTCATCATAAGTAATGTTTACGCCATTGAGCGCCGTCAGCTTATCCTTCCAGTTCGCATCCGTATAGGCGAACGTGTCGCACTTGACAGCCGCACCGACGCTGCCGGTCGTGTACGCATACGCCGTTTTCTGCTGAATATTGCCGCCATGGTCATAGGCAAACACCCACGTCGTACCCGCAGTGCCAGCCGTCGTATCATACGGGTCGTTCACCCGAATCAGCTGCCCCAGCAGGTCATACACATAGGTAATTTCCTGCTGACCGTCGCTGATGCCCGTGATATTGCCCGTTTCATCATATGTATAGGTCAGTTCAGTCCCCGCCTGCGTCATCGTGCGAACGAGCGGCGTCGTGCTGTTGCTGCCATATGCACCATCCAAATAGGTGTACGCCGTTGTCACAGCCGTTCCGCCTGCATTTGCGCTGCGTTCACTTACTCGGCCGAGTCCATCATAAGTATACGTCACCGTTTGGTTGTCCCCGAACGTCATCAGCGTCGGACGGTTTTCTTCATCGTGCGTAAAAGTGGTTGTGTATTTTTCTCGGTTCTCTCCGACCTGTTCCTTGAAGGTCTTTACATTATCATACGCATCATAGACCAGTTCGCCCGTATACGCATGCTTGTCGCCTTCAAGCACTGTCTTTCGGCGCGGACGATTGGCAGCATCGTATTCACTCAGCACCGAAACGTCGCGCGCGCAATCCTTCACTCGTGCAACTTCGCCGTTTGCGCCGTAGGTATACTGGAAGCGGTCATCCGTATCGTCATCATAGCGCATACCAACAATGCGCTTAAAGTCATCATATGTGTAGCATACCTGTCCACGGTTGCCATAGGTGACGCTTTCCGTCATGCCATCCGCCTGATAAGCCGTTTCGACCAGCGTTTGTGTGCCAACCTTCACGGATTCAAGCCGTCCGACTGCATCATATGCAAGCGTATAGGCAACATCTTCCGAAGCATTATCGGACGTATTGTGTTTCACCTGCGTCAGCTTATCCTTGGCATACGCAAACGTATTGGTGTATTCGCGCCCGTCTGCCGTCGTCGAAGCCTTCGTCACCCTGCGATTACGATCATAAGTATAGTGCAGCACCTGTCCGCGGGCATCCGTAACTGATTGCAGCGTATCCAGCTCATCATCCGTCTGCCGAGTTTCTGCCATGCCGCGGGCATCTATCTGCTGTTTTACATGATTGCCCTGCTCATCATAGACCGTCGTGGTCTGCATGAACGCCATGCCATCGCTTGTTTTCGTGGTCAGCTGATTGCCATAATCATCGTAGGTATACTCGCTGACTGTCCCCAGTGGGCTGGTAGACTTGCGCAGCAGATGTTTCTTCTTTTCATCATCACTTTCGCCCCATTCCATCACGGTTTTCACCGCAGCAGAACGACCCGGCTGAAAGTACGTCAGGATATTGTCGAACGCATCATAGGTTGCGCCATCCTGCAAGCTGGCTGCATTTTTCGCGGAAAGTACATTGCCCCTGCTGTCATACACATACGTTTGACCAAATTCTTCCTTATGCAGGAACAAGCCGCCAAATTCAGCATAGTTGATGTTGCGCTCGTAGTCCACGTTGAAGCGAATGGATGTATAGTCGCACGGTGCAACCACCGGGCCGGCAGCAAACTGCCAATCCGTCCATTCCTCGCTCCATTCGATCGAGGACGTATTCACGCGCGTGGACGATGTGCCTGCTTTCAAGAACGCCACACGGATGTTATAGCGGAAGTCCTCCCCCTTGCGCGGCTTGGAGAAGTTCAGCGACCACCCGCCTGCTACAAACACGTCGCCCTTGCTGCCGCTGATTGGAATATCCTGATAGATACCCGCATACTTGGTACGCCCAGTACCATACAAGCGCATCGTATTTGCAGAAAGTCCTTCCGGCTTGCTGCCCGTGCAATCGGCATACACCATATCTTCACTGGTATTGGAGCTATTTTTGCTCCAGCCTGTGGGATGTGCGCCGCAATTAAACGTAAAGTCACCATTCGTCAGCATATTGTAGCGATTGGCGACTTCGCCCGCTTCCAGCTGCGCACAGTCAAACCAGACCGTTCCTGCGCCCCCGCCCGCCATCAAGCGAACAGTTGCACTGTCGCTGGCGCTGTCTGCTGGAAGCGAGAAACTCACGCTCATGCGTTCCCATTCGCCCTTGCTGCACTGCGGCAAACTATCCACCGCAACCTCATCGCCGTCGCTGTTTTTGTAGGTAACGCGCAGCTGCGCCACGGTATCCGCAAGCGTCTGAAAGAATGCAGAAAACGTATAGGCTTGTCCCTTCGGCAGCGTCACATCTTGGCGGGCCGTCATCCAGCCTGTCTGATTCGTCTTGACCATTTTCAGCGACTTCGTGCCCATGTAGTGCGCATCCGTCGCATAGCTATATGTGCCAGTCCCATCGAGGCTCTCATTCGTCCAGATGCCTGCCGTCTGCATGTTGTGACCATTCAGGAAGTTCACCACGCTGCGCTGCATCTTGGAAATCGTTTCCGGATGGTTAATCGGATTGCTGTCCGTGTATTTCGCAAAGCAGGCATATCCCAGCTGGTCATTCACAGAGATGCAGTTGCCGTAATCATTGAAATGATAGAACAGCTTCTTGCCGCTCAGGTTGTCCGTGACTACCGTCAGGCAATCCTTATACGCATACCATGTGCTGTTCGCCTCCATGTACTGATAATCCAGCGTTTTGTCGTTCAGCGCCGGGGCGTTGTTGTAGGTGATGGTCTGGCTGTTCCAGTCCCCCAGCACTTCTTTCAGGTAGACGGAGGCCTTCGTTGTCGGTGCCGTTTTCGTTTTGACATTGAAAATCGCTTTCGTGATGTAATACGACGAATCAATTTCCGGCAGTCCCGACGGAAGGAACTTATACTATTTCCAAATGAGAATGCACCAAGATGCGCCGCGAATTTTTCACGCTGTCTAACGCGAATGGAACGCAGCGTAGCAGCGCTACGCTAAGTGGAATGAGCGGACGACAGCGTGGAAAAGGCGCAAGCAGATGGTGCAGGCGAATGCAGGAAATAGTATCAATAAACGAGCGGCTGGTTCCCCAATTGCCTCTGTTGTACGACACCGTCATCCCCGTTGCGCCGTAGCTCTGTACCTCATCCGCCTTTTTGCTGCTCACAAAGTTGTCTTCCATTGCGCTGGAATGGTTCTTCGTGATGACCGGCGGATCCAGCACAACCGGGAATTTCGCCTTTTGCAGCCATTTTTCGTCCGGCGTGTACGTCACGCGCCATGTAAACGGCTCAACCGTCGCCGACATGTCCACCTGCACGCCGCCGATTTCGTCCTCCGCTTCGGCAGATTGCAGGAACGGCCGCGGCAGCAGAAATGCCGTTCTGCCATCCGATGCCGTCACTTGAATCGAATCGTCCGCCTGCTTTTCCGCCTGCATTTCCGGCGTAAAGAGCAGGAACGACAGCTTCCGCACGCTTTCCGGCGTTTTGAACGTAAAGGAATCCTTAAAGCGCAGTGCCTGAACCGCGCAGTTCAGATTCACATCCGGGAAAATGTCCTCATACACCACTTCCCCCTCCAGCTGCGCCAGCACCGCGCGGCGGCGGTCGCGTTTGCTCTCCTGCGGACGCGCAAAGTCCACAACCTTCGGCTGAACGTCCTGCGCACCATGAAATTCAACCTTCAGTTCATCGTTGTTGCGATTCGTGAGATACACGCCGCATGCCGAATCCTGAATCGGCATCAGTGTGTTGTCGATTTCTTCCAGCTTTCCGCTGTTCTTGTCTCGGAAATGCACCGCTTCCGGGTACATCACCGCCTGATAAAGCCCGCGCCCCAAGGAAAACACCTTGCTCGTGCGCGTTCGGCGTTCGTATTCTTCCTGCCCCGGCATCCGGTTCATCTCGTCCAGCGTAACGGGGCGTGCATATTTGTGCGGCTGATTTTCCGCCGCATTGTAATTCATGTGTTTCATTGTACTCCTTTTGAATATTTATTGAAATTAATCGTTTGTTATTTTGTGAGTGCATCCAGTCGGTTCTGAATGTCCTCGATTCCCTCCGCGATGTTTGTGCTAAGGCTGTCAATCATCGCCTGATATTTTTCTTCCCGCGCTGCATTTTCTTTCAGCATTCGGAAAAAAAGATAAATATAAAGCGCCGCCCAAATTCCTTGCTGCAGCGCCGCTTCCATGATGGTCTGAATAGTCGCTTCCATGGCGTCCCTCCTTTCTCTCGCCGTAAAAAACGTACAAAAAAAGCGCCATGGGTTTGCGTGACGCTTTTCGGCACAAGAAAAGCCACTCGGTCTCCCGAACGGCTCTGCTGTACCTTGGTAGAGTATGAAATTGAAAGGTTACTTTTGATGACGACGTGCTGTTCTTTGCGCCGAACGGCGGTCATACCTGCTGGGGTGTGCAGGAAATGACCGCTGTTTCGATTTGAACAGTGCAGTAATTCAGCGTGAGGCAGCTTCCGCTTTTCACAGAATACAATAATATAGCTACTTAATGCAACTTTTATGTGCTAATATTATGGTTTTTTCCAAAAGGCAGTCTCAAAGTCAAACGATGACAGCCTATTTTCCATTGAAATTGTCCGCATTATTTTCTCATCCTCGTAGTTCCGAATGATGAATCTTTCTCCATCATAATCTGCGAAGAATGTATAACCATCCGTAATATTCGTAATACTCCATTCACCCTGCATATTTAATTCTATTGTAAAATACAACCATGTCAAGTCATCCAATTCTTCCGGTTCGTCATCCCCTTCCGTTATATATCCAACATCTAACAAAACGCTATCGCCGTCGTGATATTTCTCTAAAAATGAATTTTGGGGAAGGCATTTACTATCCACAATCGTATACTTCCTATTTTCCCACTCCCATGTGGCAATCCGTAGGTATTTACTCTTGTCTTGCTTTGCAAGCATGAGTACTATTCGTTGTTCACTAACATCGCCATCTACAACCTCATCTTCTTCAGTAAGCGAAGGATGTATTAAATCGTAAAATTCCGGATAGATTGCGCCTTTGGTAGTAATTATTTTACCGTTTTGGGCAATAGTACTATTCATCCTGATTTCAATAGGGGTAAATCCCTCTATCATAACAAACTCACGAACATTTAACGTGTTCTCTGCTTTTGCTTCTTTTAAGCTTAGCAAAGCAACAACCATCACTACAGCAACGCATAAAAGCAAAACATTCTTATCTATATGACGCATTATTAAAGCATCTCCTTTTTTTAATCATATGATACCCCATTAAAATAACCCCACTTTGTGTACTCATCGGTAAGTGGAAAGTAGCCCACCCCATCTTTCTTACTCGCGGCTGCTGCGATAGTGTACCCATATTCTTCTGTAATTCCAATATACACACCAACATGAAGCCATCCTTTATTTTCTTTGGTAGCCTCCGGATTCGTAGGGTCATATTTGAATACTGCCGCACCTATTGGAATATCATCCCAATCAGTTATATCAAAAGTTTCGCCGTTCTGCATTCCATAAACCGCCAAGTCCTTTACTTGATTCAGAATTTCTCCTTTATTCTCTCCTTTGGTGATTTGATATAGTTTTTTGAAAGATTTGTGACTATAATACCATTCCAAAACATACTTCGGCAAACCAACACAGTCAGTTTCCTTCCACCGAGCGTGCCCGTATATATATTTCCACCCTTCTGTCTCAACTGCCTGCTTGATAAGTTCTACAAAAAGATCCACCGACATAACAGAATCAGGATATTTTTCAGACGAATCGCTTCTATGCGGCGTCAGTTTGACTCTTTCAAATCCCGACGGGTCATAACCCACAATCGGCCCATTGCTGCAATATGCAAACAAGTTTTTTTGGATTATCGCACCATCCGCATTAACAAACCGTCCCCACCGCGGATTATAATACCGGCTCCGCAGATAGTACAGCCCCGTCTCCTCATCAAACACATACCCACGATAGCGGAACGGCTGCA
>OGWV01002692.1_pt1 | contig 10777 bp, 7 predicted proteins | sample 1576081 | NCBI WGS metagenome assembly OGWV01 (sample SAMEA3541541, study PRJEB24748) | human gut metagenome | biome: human gut; feature: human-associated habitat; material: faeces | place: China | collected 2012 | reverse complement strand
TCCGGCATCCGCATGCTCATCGAAAAGAAAGTCGACTACACCAAATGCTGCCACTGATCTATCTGCTGCCGCATATTCTGACCGGGAACAAGACCAGTGCAGTGTATATGGCTGAACCGATTGCAGACTTCCTGGCTGTATCCTTCACGACAGTTTTGTTTACGTTTCAGTTTAGGAAAGTGTTGAAAGAACTTGAGGGGTAGTTGCAAGAGGGCATAAAAAATAATCCCTGGTAGCTGCTAAGTTGCACGAACCATTCCAACGAGCCTTTCAAAGCATCAATTGTGTCAGCAATGGCTTCCACAATTGATTAAGTCTCGTTTCCATCGTGCAAAGACGCATCTACCAGGGATTATTTTTTATTTACGTTGTTGACTGAGTTTTACTTCTTTGACTGGGTGTTGAACTGGAGCCGTAAATCATTGTTTTATATTTTCAAATGGATTTACACTTTACCTCAATTAGGCTTCCTGACCATCAGCGATTTTGGATGTTTCTTTTTCTGGGAATAATAATGTGAAAATCTTTCTTACCAGTGGACCGGCGAAGCAGAGCTGCCAGAAGAATGCCATCGGGAAGTTGATTGCTGTGGTCTGGAACCAGACGGATATGAACTGGGTTCCCGCATTCTTGAAGAGCAGGGTTGCTGCAAGGCTCATAAGTGGACACATTCCGATGATGGATACTACGGAAATGGCGATCACCAGGTGAAAGTTATTATCTCTTTCCAGATTAACAATGGAAAATGCTTTTTTCTTTGCAAATGGTCCGATCAGGAAAAAATCAAGGATGAATGCAATTGGTCCCATAATGACCAGCTCGTGGAATGCATTTAAAAATACCTGGTTGTTCATTCCTCCTACGTTGAGAGCAATGTTGTAACAGATCATGGTATAAACCATCACGAACACCATGATAATTGTGAAAATAACGTCTTGAAATTTGTTTTTTGGCATAAAAATATCCTCCTTCATAATAAGCGTAACAGAAAATGTGTTGTTCGTTCATCATTCCGGAGGAATGTATCGTTTCCAATATAACCGAGATTCTATTCTTTTTTCTATATGGCATATGCCAGACAACGCCATATCAGCAAAGTTTATAATACCTCAACTCTTTAAAAACAGTCAAGTATTTTTTCAGATACATTGAATCATTTTTATCTCTTTTTTCCAAATAAAGAACTCCATACCGTCAGGATCGCTCCTGCAAAAAGAGCCAGATCCGAAAGATTAAAAGTGATATCCGAGAGTTTCCTGTTCTTTGTTTTCAGAGACAGATAATCGACCACATAACCTCTTTTGAAACGGTCATAAGTATTACCAACTGCTCCGCCCAGCATCAGCGATGTTCCAAGCTTTGCCAGTTTGCGTCCCGGTTCTTTCCAAAGAAGGTGCTCCCAGAAAAACAGGATTCCAAGTGCTGCCGCCGACATGCCTTTTACCAGCTTTGGTCTGCAATCCAAATGATTCATCATCAGACCTTTGTTGTGGACTTTGCGGTAGATTCCTTTTCCCTTCCAAATCCGGCGTTCTTCCCCGTCTCTTACATTTTCTTCAGTATATTTTTTAATTCCAAGATCGCACCCGGCAACAAAAGCTCCGGTTAAAATGCTCAGGATTTCCATAATTATTCTCCTTTGATGCGCGCGATTTCCTGCTCGCATACCTCTGTCTGTTCTTCACGCTTTTCGATTGCTTCGCAGAGTGCGATAAAATCGGTATCTACCACTTCCCCCTGTTTGAAACGCTCATATACCAATCGTCCGATCTCTGTCATATCCCGCTCGCTATCTCGCTTCAGACCATAGATCTCATTTTTCTTTTTCTGAATATCGATCGTATCTCCTGCCTTCTTTCCAAGATCATCCACGGTATCTGAAATCCGCTTTCCTATTGTATCAAAAAAATCACTCATTTACTTTTTCCCCTTTCGCATCTGCGTATTTTTCAGAACCGCCTGATCTGCTCAAAAGTACGGTAAAGGTTCAATGCTCCATATCCCCATTCCTGGTTCGGATAATTCATGTCTGTCTTCCGTGAAGCTCCCAATATCAGCAGATTCTTCATCTGTGATGCATCCAGATTCACTCCATGCCTATCCAGCCACTCCATAAAAAGTGCCAGTGCTCCGGAAGTGATCCCAACTGCTATACTGGAACCAGATCTTGCAACAAACTGCCCCTTTAAATTGATCCCTGTCACATTGATCCCCGGCGCAGCAAAATCCGGTTTGATTCTGTTATCTCTAGTATAACCTCTTCCCGAACTGACTGCAATGCTATTTTCCTTTCCATTATAGTACGCTGCACAGACCACCGCCCCGGTATCCCCTGGTTCCATCACCGTATATTCCGGATTTGCACGGATAAAATAGACATTTCCCGTCAGAAACTCTTCCATTGGAAGCCAGATATGAAAGATTCCATTCCCAAGCTCCAGTGTTTCCGGTATAATCTTCCAGATTCCGCTTCCCGGTCTGTCAAACTGAAAAAATGCCAGCTGCGCCCCGGTCGTCTCTACCAGAACCCGGTAATTAAATATTACCCTGGTCTGCTCGAATACAAACACATACTCTCCTATTCCCCGTCTGAGCGAGACCGGTCCTATTGTCTGTCCTGTTGGAGATGCGATAGAAAGTGCCAGAAGATTCGGAAGTTCTGTCCATAGTTCCATCACAAAGCCTCTGGTATTATTCCCTACATTGATCTCCACCGGCTGATTATTTTCCTGTTCCAGAATTCCCAGATAATGATGCCTTTTATCTGCCTCGTTGCCACTTCCGGTCACAATCCCGATTCCTTCGCTCGCCGCCACATTTTGCAGATACTCTGACAGGATTGAATATCCTCCATGTCCTCCAAAGCTTGTTCCAACTGCCAGACAGATCACCAATGGTCTTTTCAGCTCTTCTTGTACCTTCTGCAGATAAAAAACCGCCGCTACCAGATCATTTTCCTGATAGCATCTGGCATCACAGTCTACAAAATAGTATTCCCGTAAATATTCTTTTGCCTCCTTCAGCTTCACGATCACCATCTCTGCCTCCGGCGCTGCCCCGATAAACAGATTCTCCGGATTTGCCCCTCCGCATGCCACACTTGCAACAAAAGTGCCATGTCCGTCCGTATCAAATGACGGAACGGTTTCCTTTGGATTCTCGCTCTGGATCGCCAGATTGATTTGTTCCCTCGTATATTCACTTCCATATCCGATTTCCCGGGGCGCTGTTCCACTTTGTTCTTCCTGATCCCAGATTCGCCGGATTCTGGTCGAACCATCCAGATTCCGGAAAATGGGATCCAGATAGTTGATCCCAGTATCAATGATCCCAACTAGAACTCCTTCACCGCTTAATTCCAGACCAGTCAGATTCTGAACCGCAGCAATTCCCGCCTGTTGGATCGCTGCCATATCCAGTGTTGTATAGCACTTCGGAACCATTGTATACGGATAATCGCCAAGTGGCTTTTTTCTGTCTTCACTCTGGTCAATATAAAGAAGCTCAAAACCGTATTTTAACGGTATCCGGCATCCGTTTTCCAAAGGAAAATTTTCCCCGAGAGCACCGGTATCCCTCATCATAAAATCCCTGTATTCTTCCGACAGAATCTTTTCTTTACATTCTTCCTGTGGCATAACAATCCCTCATATATTTTCTTTTGGAAAATATATGAGGGATTGTTCTTTCTTATACTATGATACTGGACGGTTACGCATTTTGCACTCCATATCCATTCTTTATTCGGTACGTTTCTTTTCAATATCCTCGTAGAAGGAAGTCACTTCTTTTCCTTTTTCCAGGGTACTTACATTCGGACCGCTCTTGAATACGATTTTCAGAAGAATTGGTGTGATGATCGTTGTGATCACTACCACGATGATAACCGGTCCGAGGAAATTACCGCCCATCATACCGAGTGCTTCTCCCTTGCTGGCAACGATCAGCGCAACCTCACCACGGGAGATCATTCCGACACCGATTCGTGCACACTGATAATTCTTATATCCACACATCTTCGCACCAAGAGCGCAGCCAACGATCTTTGTCAGGATTGCAACAATGGTAAGAACCACTGCAAAGCCTACAATTGCAGTACTCATCTTCGGAAGTTCTACCTTCAGTCCGATACTTGCGAAAAATACCGGTGAAAGCAACATATAAGACATGGTATCAAATTTCTTCAGCACGAAATCAGATTTACTTGTATTGGAAATGATCAGCCCTGCGATAAATGCACCAGTGATATCTGCAACACCGAAGAATTTCTCTGCCACATAAGCCATCAGCAGACAGAATACAAATGCCATGATCGCATGACGTCTGAGTCCCTTTTCCGCCTGATCTGTCCACTTTTTAAATACCTTGTAAAAGATAAATCCAATCACACCTGCAAATGCGAAGAATGCAACGATCTTCAGTAATACAACTGAAATCTTTACCGATTCATCTGCCATACTTGTTACCAGTGTCAGTGCAATGATACCAAGCACGTCATCAATGATCGCAGCTCCAAGAATCGCATTTCCGGATTTGGTTTTTAATTTACCAAGTTCTTTTAATGTCTCTACCGTAATACTTACGGAAGTTGCCGTCAGGATAACACCGATAAAGATATTCTGCAGAAATACGCTGCAGGATGCATCGGATATGATCACACCCGGACGGTTAAAGAACATTGCAGTCGCATAACCGCCGATCAGTGGAACGATAACACCTATCAGTGCAATAACGAAGGATGCTTTTCCACTTGCCTTCAATTCCTGTATATCAGTTTCCAGACCTGCACAAAACATCAGCACGATAACACCGATCTCTGCAACGTTATGTATAAAGCTTGTCTCTGTCAGGATCCCAAGCATCGCCGGTCCAAGAAGAACTCCTGCAAGAAGTGCCCCTACAACCTGTGGCATCTGTACCTTTCTGGTCGCAAGGCCAAGTGCTTTAGTACAAAGTAAAATAATTGCAAGATCCAGTAAATACTTATAAGTCTCCATTCTCTCTCTCTCCTATTTATATCTTGTTTTTTTAGACACATTGTCTAATGTACACCTTTTAATACAATTTTTCAACAAAAAAATACCCGTAAATCTTAAATTTACGGATATTTCCCATTCTATTTTTGTATGATCGCCATGTTTTTTTGATATATGAAGGTTATTGTTATACTCAGTGATGCTCAAGCCTTGGTACAGACTGGCTTCTCAGCTCGATCAGCGGTCCTCCGGTTCCTTCGATATATGCCTCCGTGATCGTCACTTCCCCGATGCTGTCATCCTTCGGAATCTCATACATAATATCCAGCATGAATTCTTCAATGATCGCACGCAGTGCACGGGCTCCGGTATCCTTCTTCATTGCCTTTCTTGCGATCGCATGAAGTGCACCATCATCGAATTTCAGATTGACCTCATCCAGTGCCAGAAGCTTCTGATACTGCTTGAGGATCGCATTTTTCGGCTCTTTTAATATCTGAACCATCATCTCTTCATCCAGTCCCTGAAGCGTAAATACGATCGGGAGACGTCCCAGAAATTCCGGAATCATTCCGAAGTTACGCAGATCTTCTGTTGTCACCTTCTCCAGTATTTTCTTATCATGATCATATTTGTCTTTCAGATCCGCTCCAAACCCGATAGAAGAATTCTTCATCAGTCTTTCCTTAATGATCTGCTCAAGATCCGGGAACGCACCGCCACAGATAAAAAGGATATTCTTTGTATTGACTGTAGTGAGCGGAACCATCGCATTCTTACTGTTAGCTCCTACCGGCACTTCCACTTCGCTGCCTTCTAACAGCTTTAACATTCCCTGCTGTACGGATTCTCCGCTGACATCTCTCTGGCTGGTATTCTTCTTCTTCGCAATCTTGTCGATCTCATCGATAAAGATAATTCCCTGTTCCGCCTTATCTACGTCGTTGTCCGCAGCTGCAAGGAGCTTTGATACTACACTTTCAATATCATCCCCTATGTAGCCGGCCTCGGTAAGAGAGGTCGCATCTGTAATTGCAAGCGGCACATCCAGAAGTTTTGCCAGTGTCTTTACCAGATACGTCTTTCCAGAGCCGGTAGGTCCGATCATCAGCATATTGGATTTCTCGATTTCAATCTCATCCATTGTATCCGTTGCCACTCTTTTATAATGATTGTATACAGCAACCGACATTACCTTCTTGGCGTATTCCTGTCCTACTACATATTCATCCAGTTTCGCTTTGATCTTATGCGGAGCAGGAATATCCTTGATATTCAGGATCGGTTCTTTTTCTTCTTCCGGCTTTTTCTTTTTCACACGCTGGCTCTTCGGGATCTGTGCATCCATGTCTCCAAATCCCATCATCGGTCCCATGTTCATAAACTGGCTGTAATCCATCCCGCCAAAATTCATATTGTTCATTGCATCAAAGCTTTTTTGCATACAGTCCGGACACACGCAGATATTGTTCGGAAGATCGATCATCTTTCCGGTCACACTCTCCGGTCTGTGACAGATGAAGCAGACCTTTTCATAGCGATCTTCGTTATTTTCTTTTTTGTCTGTATTTTCTACCTCACCGGTTACTTTCTCAACTGTCTTGTCCTTCTGGTCATTTTCTGCCATTGGCTGGTCCTCCTTTTCTCGGTCGTATTCAGACAGATTCCTCTGTCCTTCTTATTCGATTTCCACCCCTGCAAGTTCTATAAACTCTTCCTCTGAAATGATCGGCACTCCAAGTTCTTTCGCCTTTCTGTTCTTGGAAGAAGCAGACTCTACATCATTGTTGATCAGATAATTTGTCTTCTTCGTTACAGATCCGGTCACTTTTCCACCCATCTTCTCAACCAGTTCTTTTACCTCATTCCGGTTTGCAAAATGATTCACGCTGCCAGTGATAACGAAACTCATACCTGCAAATTTCTGTTCCTCTGCCATCTCTTCCGGCTGGATCTCCAGTTCTCCGAGAAGGAGCTTAAATTCCTTTTTTCTTTCCTCTGATACAAAATATTTTACAAATGCCGCCGCAAGCACCGGACCTACCCCCTGGATATCACTCAGTTCTTCTTCAGATGCTCCTGTCATTTTTTCCACATCATTTTTAAAATGGCGACAGATCAGTTTTGCATTTGCAAGACCGATTCCTGCAATCCCAAGTCCATATACTACTTTAGCAAGGGTTGTACTTCTCGCCTTATCCACGCTTGCGATCAGGTTCGCATAGGATTTTTCTCCAAAACCTTCCATCGTCTGAATTTCTTCCTGATAGACATCCAGATGGAAGATATCTCTGTATTTGTGAATGAATCCTCTCGCAATAAATTTCTCCAGTGTTGCCTCAGAAAGCCCGTCAATATTGAGTGCATCCCTGCTGACAAACAATGCAAAGGATTTGATTCTTTTTGCCTGACACATCGGATTTGTGCAATACAACGACTTTGCATCATTCATCTGACGGATCTCCGTAGCTCCACCACAAACCGGACAGACTTTCGGGATCTCAATATTGTCACTGCCGGTCAGATTCTTCGCGATCTGTGGAATGATCATATTCGCCTTATAGACTTCGATCGTATCCCCGATTCCCAGATGCAGCTCCTCCATAATACTTAAATTGTGTACACTTGCACGGCTTACCGTTGTTCCTTCCAGCTCTACCGGTTCAAAGATCGCTACCGGGTTAATAAGCCCTGTCCTTGACGGACTCCATTCAATCTCCAGAAGGTGCGTCTCGCGGATCTCATCTGCCCATTTGAAAGCAAAAGAATCACGTGGGAATTTTGCCGTTCTCCCAAGCGACTGCCCATACGCAATGTCATCATATACAAGAACCAGACCATCTGACGGAAAATCATTTTCTACGATCTTTTCTGCAAAAAATGCAACCTTCTCATCCAGTTCTTCCCTTGTCACCAGATAATGCTCCACCACATCAAATCCCTGATGTTCCAGCCAGTCAAGCTGCTCTTTTCTGGAATTGTGGAAATCCACATTTTCTGCACGTACCAGGGTAAATGCATAGAATTTTACGTTTCTCTGTGCCGTAATCTTATTGTTCAGCTGGCGGACAGAACCACTGCACAGATTCCGTGGGTTTTTATATTTTGCATCCACGTCATCAATTTCTTCATTGATCCGCTCAAAATCTTTGTAACCGATCACCGCTTCCCCTCGCAGGATCAGTTCCCCTTTATACGGAATATGAAGCGGCACATTTTTAAATACTTTCGCATTGTTGGTAATGACCTCACCGACTTCTCCATTTCCTCTTGTAACTGCCTTAAAAAGCTCGCCGTCACGATAGGTCAGAACAATCGTCAGACCATCCATCTTCCATGAGATCACAGCCGTCTGGTCTCCAACAAATTCCTTCAGCCTTGTCACTTCTTTTGTCTTGTCAAGAGAAAGCATCGGTGACTCATGACGTTCTTTCGGAAGCTCACTTAATACTTCATATCCTACATTCACAGTCGGACTGGAAGCCATAACGGTTCCCAGCTCTTCTTCCAGACCTTTCAGTTCATCATACAGCGCATCATACTCATAATTGCTCATAATTTCCTGCGCATCCTGATAATAAGCTTTTCCGGCTTTATTCAGAAGCTCTACCAGCTCCTGCATCCTTTTCATCTTATCCATATCCAAATCCACACTTTTAATTATTGTTCCACGGTGTAGGCTCTGACTTTGAATCCCTGATCAGCTCATAGAGTTCATTCAGTTCCTGATCCGTAACCTTCCGGTATTCTCCCGGCTTTAAATTACCAAGTTCGATATTCATGATCCGCACTCTCCGAAGCTCCTTTACCTCGTAGCCAAGTACCTCACACATCCGGCGGATCTGCCGGTTGAGTCCCTGTGTCAGAATGATCTTAAATTTATATTTTCCAAGCTTTTCCACCTGGCATGGTCTTGTGACAGTATCCAGGATTGGGACACCACCCGCCATCTCCTTGAGAAATTCATCTGTTACCGGCTTATCAACTGTAACTTTATATTCTTTTTCATGTTTATTTGCCGCACGCATCATCCGGTTGATAATGTCACCGTTGTTCGTCATCAGAAGCAGTCCTTCCGAATCCTTATCCAGACGTCCTACATAAGTAATCCGTACCGGATAGTTAAGAAATCGTACAATACTGTCTCTCTCCCGTCTTTCCTCAGTACAGACAATTCCACGTGGCTTATTGACCGCAAGCACGATCATCTCTTCCTGTCTGGATACCTGCTTTTTCCCAATTCGGACAACCTGCCACGGCTCTACCTTCATTCCGGTCTCTGCACGCACACCGTCAACCGTCACCTGTCCGGCTGCTATCAGTTTGTCCGCTTCCCTTCTGGAACATACACCAGCTTCACTTAAATATTTGTTCAGCCGGACCGGTCCTTTATTTTCCGTGTCCAGAAACTGCTTTTCTATTTTATTTGCCATGTTTTTCTCCTGTTAATTCTCATCCAGTACCCCCGCCAGCATCCGGTCTTCAAAGAATGTATTGGCATTATACAGGAACAGCACATCATCAAACTGTTTATCTGACATCACAGAACTTAATTTACCGGTATAATAACGAGGGTCGATCACAACGATTTCCCGGTAATACGGAGCCAGAAGCGGAAGAAAACAGTTTGCATATGAATCTTTGAACACCAGAAGTCTGCGTTTTTCTGTCTGTGTTGACTGGATATCGATCATTGCATGATTTCCACCGAAGAATACGGAATATTGATCTCTCTCATCCAGTTTGGATGAATCATACATAGAAGCACTCTTTTTCTGTTCTTCCACATAATTGACTGCAACCTGTGGTGCATCCGCACTCTTTGGCAGATAAATATAGATTGGTTCCTTATAATCTGTCTCATATCCACTCTTTGCGGATAACGTTCCGTTAAAAGAATCCGATACCGCATAGGCTTTCATCTTAATTTCTTCACTCTTATCCAGTCCAAGCTGTGTTTTTGCTCCCTGGAATGCATACCATGCACCAAGAGAAGTCCAGTGATGATCCGTGTGATAATAAATTGCTTCATCCTTGTGAGCATCCAGTACTTTTTCTGCATCGATCCAGTCATAAGAATCTCCAAGTTCTGCCTTTACACGGCTGATCTGTCTGCTCTGACTGGCAGTCACCGCAAATGCCGGAAGCTTGTCCTCCATAACATTTGCCGCATTCGGGACCAGCATCATATGCATCTGGATATCCGGATAACGCTCTTTAAAATTCTTCATTGCATCCAGATTCTCTTTCAGATCACTTTCATCTGCCACAGCAACATCTTCCATCAGATAATGATCCTTTCCTTTGAAAACACCACCTTCTTCTGTCCTCCCCGCCACACTGTCCGCAAATGTCTTGATTCTTACCCAGGTATCTCTTCCTGCAAACTGATCCGATACATACTCCTCGTACTGCTCCATAAACCTTCCGGAAGCAATTCCGGAAAGAGAAATTTCCGGTTTCTGCGCCAGCATACGCATTTCTTTTTCTGACATCTGCCTGTCTTTATGCATAAGGTTTACTCCGCAGCTGAGAATAAGGACTCCCAAAAATAAAAACGCACATACTGCCTGGATCTGTTTTTTCCCTCCTGGCAGAAAATACTTTGTTCTGTTTTTTTGTTTATTATTCTTTCTTTCTACCATTGTCTTTCCTTAAAATCTAAAATATAAAAATGGATTGTAACTTTCTGTCACCAGATATGCCACACACAGCACAAACAGTCCTGCCATCAGGCAGCCTGCCAGAACCGTTGCCATGCTGGTGGTCAGCGGGGCCTTTGTGGTGTTCGTAGAGACCTG
>OGWV01002691.1_pt1 | contig 10778 bp, 9 predicted proteins | sample 1576081 | NCBI WGS metagenome assembly OGWV01 (sample SAMEA3541541, study PRJEB24748) | human gut metagenome | biome: human gut; feature: human-associated habitat; material: faeces | place: China | collected 2012 | reverse complement strand
ATGATAAAATTTTGGCTGGATTATGAGTTGAAAAATTTAGATAGTTCTAAAAAAACGGAGTTAATCAACAAATTAGCTAAACAGTTGACTGACCTTGGCCACAATGATGTAATAGAAAAGTTGGATTTTGATAAAAATTAATTACCTAAAAAATCGGAGCTATTTGTAGCTCCGCCTTTAGGCTTCTAAATTATCTATAATATCTAGTAATTCATATATTTCTTCATACTCACACATAATTCCTTCTTTTAACATATTTCTAAATTCATTTGTATTTACAAATTTAGCTCTTGCAACTTCTTCCTCTTGTAAAACTAACTCATCTATATTTACATCTTTTCTTATGAAATATATGTCCCAAATCATGCCTAATCTATTTTTCATAAATGATTTTACTAATTTACATTCATCTTTATCTATATGAATTCCTAATTCTTCTCTAAATTCTCTTACACAGCCTTCTCTTGTATTTTCTCCAGATATAATTCTTCCTGTTGTAAGAGCCCACATTCCCGGCAAAAGTTGACACTTGTTTGACCTTTGTTGGACAAGTATTTGTTTATTTGAATTTATAATCCAACCTTCTGTAGCTAGATGATATTCATCTTCTCCCCATTTTTCATATTTACCTTTTTTTCTTCCTGTAAAGTGACCATCTTTATCATAAATATCCCAATACTCCATAATTTTACTCCTTTAAATAAACTAAAAACTTTACTTTATATTATAATAAAGGACTATTCAAATGAACAGTCCTAAAAAATCTATGCTTCTTCTACAAATTCAATAACACCTTTATCAAGTCTTGATATTCTTGCAAGAGAATATACATCAAATCCTCTATCATCAAGTTTTTTACGTCGCCGCGCAGCAGTGCAATGTGCTTTTCCATTTTATTCTGCCCCCATGTTCTGCTGACGTGCCTTCAAATAGGAGAGAAGCCCACCGTGCGCAATAATCTTCTGGATAAAGGGCGGGAAAGCCGTCGCGTGGTATGTTTTCCCGGTCGTTTCATCGGTGATGGTGCCGGTCGCAAAATCAACCGATACTTGGTCGCCGTTTGCAATCTCTGCCGCCGCTTTGGGGCATTCCAAAATCGGGAAGCCGATGTTGATGGCGTTGCGGTAGAAAATGCGCGCGAAGCTCGGCGCAATGACGCAGGAGACGCCGCACGCGCGGATGGCAATCGGCGCATGTTCGCGGGAGGAACCGCAGCCGAAGTTCGCGCCGCCGACGATGATGTCCCCCGGCTGCACCTCCTGCGCAAAGGTTGCGTCAATGTCCTCCATGCAGTGCTTCGCAAGCTCATCGGGCGAGGGGGCGTTCAGGTAGCGCGCGGGGATAATCACATCCGTATCCACGTTGTCGCCGTATTTGTAAACCTTGCCGCTGGGCATGTTACTGCGCCTCCTTTGCAATGTCGTTCGGGTCTGCGACGCAGCCCATGATGGCGGATGCCGCCGCAACTGCGGGGGATGCCAGAATCACTTCGCTCTTGACGTGCCCCATGCGCCCGACGAAATTGCGGTTCGTCGTCGCGACGGCGCGTTCGCCCTCGCACATGCAGCCCATGTGTCCGCCGAGGCAAGGGCCGCACGTCGGCGTGGACACGGCACATCCCGCTTCGATGAAGATTTCGGTCAAGCCTTCCTTGATGCAGTCCAGTGACACCTGCTGCGTCGCCGGAATGACGATGCAGCGCACGCCGTCATGCACATGATGTCCCTTGAGGATTTCCGCCGCCTGCCGCAAATCGCTGATGCGCCCGTTCGTGCAGCTGCCGATGACGACCTGCTGAATCGGCAGCCCCTTCACTTCGCTGACGACCTTGGTGTTGCTGGGCAGGTGCGGCAGGGAGACGGTCGGTTCAAGCGCGGAGAGGTCAATCTCCACCGTGCGCTCGTATTCCGCGTCGGGGTCGGCTTCATATGCCGTCCACGGACGGTCAACACGCCCAAAAACGTACTCAACCGTCTTTTCGTCCACCGGGAAAATGCCGTTCTTGCCGCCTGCTTCAATCGCCATATTCGCAATCGTGAAGCGGTCGTCCATGGTCAGATTGCTCACGCCCTCGCCCGTGAACTCGACGCTCTTGTACAGCGCACCGTCCACGCCGATCAGCCCAATCAGGTGGAGGATAACGTCCTTGCCGGAGACGTAGGGGCGCATTTTGCCCGTCAGCACCACTTTGATGGCGCTTGGCACGCGGAACCAGTTTTCGCCCGATGCCATGCCCGCCGCCATATCGGTCGAGCCGACACCGGTCGAGAACGCGCCGAGCGCGCCGTAAGTGCAGGTGTGGCTGTCCGCCCCGATAATCAGTTCTCCCGGCGCGACGATGCCCTTTTCCGGCAGCAGCGCATGTTCAATGCCGACCTGCCCGACGTCGAAAAAGTGGGTAATCTGGAATCGGCGGGCGAAATCGCGCGCGGTCTTGCACAGCTGGGCGGACTTGATGTCCTTGCACGGCGTGTAGTGGTCCAGCACGATGGCGATTTTATCCTTGTCGAACACGCGGGTGAAGCCGGCTTGGTCAAACACGCTGACGGCGACGGGGGTCGTTACGTCGTTGCCGAGCACGAGGTCGAGCTTCGCCTCAATCAGGTCGCCCGCTTTGACTTCGGGCAGCCCCGCGTGGGCGGCGAGGATTTTTTGCGTCATGGTCATTCCCATGGATTTACACTTCTCCCTTCGCGCGCCGCGCAGCATAGGCACGGAGCTTGTTCATGGCGCTGATGTAGGCGCGCACGGATGCTTCGACAATGTTGGTGTGCAGCCCGCGCCCGGAGAACGTGCGGTTGTCGCAGCTGAGCTTGACCGACACGTCGCCCATGGTGTCCTTGCCGGGGGAAATCGAATTGATGCGGTAGAGGTCGAAGGAATGCTCGACGGGGCGGATAATCTGGTCAATCGCCTCAAACGCGGCGTCCACCGGGCCGTCGCCGGAGCAGACGGCTTCAAACTGCTGCCCGTCCAGTTCAAGCCGGACGACGGAGGTCGAAGTCGTCATGTTGGATGTATGCACCGCGAACCACATCAGCTTGTAGCCGTCCACCTCAGCATCGTCGGTCGTGGTGGAGTGGGTGACGATGGCGAGAATGTCCTGGTCGGTGACGTTCTTCTTCTTGTCGCAGAGGACTTTGAACTCCTCGAAGCAGCGCGCAAGCTCTTCGTCCGGCAGCTCGTACCCCATTTCCTTCAGCCGCGCGGCGAAAGCGTGCTTGCCGGAGTGCTTGCCCAGCACGATGTTGTCCATGCGGATGCCGACGGATTCGGGCGTGAGAATTTCGTAGGTCTTCTTGTTCGCCAAAACGCCGTGTTGATGGATGCCGCTCTCATGCCGGAAGGCATTGACGCCGACGATCGGCTTGGTCAGCGGCGCGCTCTGGCCGATGATGTTGTAGACGGTCTTGCTTGCGCGGGCAATTTGCGTCGTGTCGATGCGGCAGGGTGTGTCGCCGAAAATGTCCGGGCGCGTGCGCATCGCCATCACGACTTCCTCCATCGCGGTGTTGCCCGCGCGTTCGCCCAGCCCGTTGATGGTGCATTCAATCTGCCGCGCGCCGCCCAAAACGCCCGCGAGGGAGTTCGCGACCGCCATGCCGAGGTCGTTGTGGCAGTGGACGGAGAATTCCACCTTGTCGCTGTTCTCCACGCCCGCCATCACGTCCTCAATCAGCTTGCGCATTTCGTCTGGCGTGGTATAGCCGACGGTGTCAGGCAGGTTGATGACGGTCGCACCGTTCTTGACGGCGGCGTTGACGACCTGAATCAGAAAATCGGTATCCGAGCGAGTGGCGTCTTCGCAGGAGAACTCGATGTTGCTGGTGTACTGCTTGGCGTACTTGACCATTTCAGCCGTGCGCGCCAGCACCTGTTCGGGGGTCATTTTGAGCTTATACTCCATGTGGAGCGGCGACGTGGCGAGGAAAACGTGGATGCGCGGGTCGGCAGCATTCTTGACGGCTTCCCATGCGCAGTCAATGTCCTTCTGTGTCGCGCGGGCGAGGGAGGCGACGGAGCAGTCGCGCACCGTCTCCGCGATGGTCTTGACGCTCTCAAAGTCGCCGGGGGAGGAAATTGCGAAGCCGGCTTCGATAACATCCACCTTCAGGCGCTCCAGACACTTCGCCACCTCGATTTTTTCCTTCAGGTTCATCGAGCAGCCGGGCGACTGTTCGCCGTCGCGCAGTGTCGTATCAAAAATCTTAATCTGATTCATGCGCGGAAAACCATCCTTTCAAACAGTGCGGGGACTGTAAATAGTGGAAATAACGAGTGATTATAATCAGCTTTATTCGAGAATTGCGCCCTTATCCGCAGAAGATACCAGCTTCGCGTAGCGCGCCAGATACCCCGTTTTCACCTTCGGTTCGGGGCAAACCCACGCTGCTTTCCGCTTCGCCAGCGTCTCCTCATCCACCTTCAATTCAATTGTGCACTTCGGAATATCAATCGCGATTCGGTCGCCCTCTTCCACCAGCGCAATCAGTCCGCCCGCGGCGGCTTCCGGGCTGATATGCCCAATCGAAGCGCCGCGCGTCGCGCCGGAGAAACGCCCGTCAGTCAGCAGGGCGACGCTTTCGCCTAAGCCCATGCCGCAAATTGCGGAGGTCGGGTTCAGCATCTCGCGCATCCCCGGCCCACCCTTCGGGCCTTCGTAGCGAATCACAACCACGTCGCCCGGCACAATCTTCCGGGCGTAAATCGCGGCGATTGCGTCCTCTTCGCTGTCGAACACGCGCGCAGGGCCTTCATGCACCATCATTTCCGGCGCAACGGCGCTCTGCTTGACGACACAGCCGTCTTTTGCCAGATTGCCCTTCAAAACGGCAATGCCGCCGCTGGTAGAATACGGGTTGTCAACCGGGCGGATGATGCGCTCGTCGCGGTTGACGACGCCTTCGAGGTTCTCCGCCATGGTCTTGCCTGTGCAGGTCATTACCGACGTGTCGAGCAAGCCCTTCTTCGTCAGCTCCTTCATCACGGCGAGGACGCCGCCCGCGCGGTCGAGGTCTTCCATGAACGTATCACCCGCCGGCGCAAGGTGGCAGAGGTTCGGGGTGTGGGCGGAAATCTCGTTCGCGTGGTCAAGGTTGATGGTCACGCCTGCTTCGTGCGCGATGGCGGGCAGGTGGAGCATTGTGTTCGTGGAGCAACCGAGCGCCATGTCAACGGTTTCAGCGTTGTTGAACGCGGCGGGGGTCATGATGTCGCGCGGGCGGATGTTCTTCTCCACCAGCGTCATAATCTGCATCCCGGCGTGCTTGGCGAGGCGCAGACGCGCGGAGTACGGCGCGGGAATCGTGCCGTTGCCCGGAAGCCCCATGCCCAGCGCTTCGGTCAGGCAGTTCATGGAGTTTGCGGTGTACATGCCAGAGCAGCTGCCGCAGGACGGGCAGGCGTTCTCCTCATAGTTGCGGACGCCGTCGTCATCCAGCGTACCCGCCTTGTATGCGCCGACTGCCTCGAACATGTGGCTCAGACAGGTGCGGCGGCCGTCGGTCAGGTGTCCAGCGAGCATCGGGCCGCCCGAAACGAAGATGGTCGGGATGTTCAGCCGCGCCGCCGCCATCAGCAGCCCCGGCACGTTCTTATCGCAGTTGGGAATCATGACCAAACCGTCAAACTGGTGGGCAATCGCCATGGCTTCAGTGGAATCAGCAATCAAATCGCGGGTGACGAGGGAGTACTTCATGCCGACGTGCCCCATGGCGATCCCGTCGCAGACGGCAATCGCGGGGAAAAGAATCGGCGTGCCGCCCGCCGCGCGGACGCCCGCTTTGACGGCTTCGGCGATTTTGTCCAGATTCATATGCCCGGGGACGATTTCATTATAGGAGGAAACGACGCCGATGAGCGGCTTGCGGATTTCCTCATCGGTCAGACCGAGGGCATAGAGCAGCGAGCGGTTGGGGGCGCGTTCCACGCCCTGCTTGATATTTTCGGACAGCAAGGTAATTCCCTCCTGATGCTTATTGCTTCTATTTTCTGATTGGTGATGAAGCGCTTTTGCCGGGTCATGCCCCGGCGGGAGCGGCAGGACAGCAGAAATGTGGATACGCCTGCTTTCTGCTGCCGGGATGTTGGGTACATCAAGTTTGAAACTTGTCTTTCCTAATTGAGTGGTCTTGACCGCGAGTTCCAGAGGGCTTTGCGATCGCCCTCTGGACTCCTTCGCCCTTCGTCCACCATGCGAGTAGATTTGTCATGCAAGTAGGATTGTTGTGCTACTTGGATAAACACGCGGGCAAAGTATGTAGATGCAACCAACTCAATCGCGCGAAAGGGTCAAGGGAGGAACTCCCTTGCGGAGTCCAGAGGCAGAGCCTCTGGTTAGTTGGACGCGTTGTCGAGGTTGGAGTCGTTCTTCCAGAGCATCTGCTCGCGCAGCTGCTTGCCGATGACTTCCATCGGGTGCTTGGCGAGGGCGTCGCGGTGGCTGTTGAAGAAGCAGCGGCCGTTCTTGTTTTCGGCAATCCACTTGCCTGCGAACGTGCCGTCCTGAATGTCGTTCAGCACCGCCTTCATGTTCGCCTTGGTTTGCTCGTAGGGGAGGATGCGCGGGCCGGAGACGTACTCGCCGTATTCCGCGGTGTCGGAAATGGAGTAGTTCATCGCCGCTACGCCGCCCTTGTTGATAAGGTCAACAATCAGCTTCATTTCGTGAATGCACTCGAAGTAGGCGTTTTCGGGCTCGTAGCCGGCTTCCACCAGCGTCTCGAAGCCGCAGCGCATCAGCTCGACGATGCCGCCGCACAGGACAGCCTGTTCGCCGAACAGGTCGGTTTCGGTCTCGTCGTGCATGGTCGTCTCCATGATGCCCGCGCGCGCGCCGCCGATGCCCGCGATGTACGCCAGCGCGGTGTCAAGGCAGTGACCGGACGCATCCTGCTCGACCGCGACCAGACACGGCACGCCCTTGCCCACCACATAGGTGCTGCGGACGGTGTGGCCGGGGCCCTTCGGCGCTGCCATGAACACGTCCACGCCAGCCGGGGGCACAATCTGCTTGTAGCGGATGTTGAAGCCGTGCGCGAAGGCAATCGCCTTGCCCTCGGTCAGGTAGGGGGCAATGTCCTGCTTGTACATGTCCGCCTGACGCTCATCGTTGATGAGAATCATGATGATATCCGCCTTCTGCGCGGCTTCCGGAACGGTCATCACGTCGAAGCCGTCCTTGACTGCCACGGGCCAGCTTTTGCCGCCCTTGCGCAGACCCACGATGACGTCCACGCCGGAATCGCGCAGGTTCAGCGCGTGGGCATGCCCCTGCGAGCCGTAGCCGATGACGGCGACGGTCTTGCCGGTCAGCTTGTTCAGGTCACAATCCTTTTCATAGTACATTTTTGCCATAGTCGTATTCTCCTTTTACTTTGGTCTGTTCGTCAATGGTGAATTGCCCGCGTTCCAGCGCGACCATGCCGGTGCGCACCAGTTCGAGGATTCCAAACTCCCGAAGGAGATTCTGGATGGCTTCAGCCTTGCTCTCATCGCCAATGACAGCAAGGGTCAGCGACGCCACGGAGACGTCGATGATGGAGGCGCGGAAGATGTTGGCAATCTGAATCACTTCGTTGCGCGTTTCGCTCGTGGCGGCGCTGACCTTAATCAGCACAAGCTCACGGCGGATTGCGTGTTCGGCGTTGAGCGTCTTGACGGAGTGAACGCAAATCAGCTTCCGCAGTTGGGAAGAAATGAGGTGCGTCTGATCTTCGCTGGCGAGGATTTCGATGGTGATGCGGGAGATGGCGGGATCGTCGGTCGTGCCGACGGCGAGGGACTCGATGTTGTAGCCCTTGCCGGAGAAAAGGCGCACTACGCGGGAAAGGACGCCCGCCTCGTTATCCACCAGAACGGCGAGGGTTTTGCGTGTCGGGGTGTTCATGGGGCTGCCTCCTTTCGTCAGTTGAGCATAAATTCGGTGATGTGACTGCCGCCGCCGACCATCGGGCGAACCTTCTCGTCGATGTCAATCATGCAGTCGATGATGTAGCCGTGACCGCACTGGAGTGCTTCCTGAATGGCTTCCTCCAGTTCTTGCTGGTTGCGCACGCGCCGACCGGAGAGCCCGTAGGCTTCCGCTAATTTGACGAAATCAGGCGCACGGTCAAGCGTTGTGGCTTCGTAGTGCTTGTCGTAAATCAGCGTCTGCCACTGGCGAACCATGCCCAGCGTGCCGTTGTTGAATACGATGTTGATAATCGGCAGATTGTAATACTGCTCGGTTGCCAGCTCATTGCAGTTCATGCGGAAGCCGCCGTCGCCGGTGATGTGCAGGACGACCTTGTCCGGGTGAGAAACCTGCGCGCCGATGGCAGCGCCCAAGCCGAAGCCCATGGTGCCAAAGCCGCCGGAGGTGAGCAGCTGACCCGGATAATCGAAGTGGAAGTGCTGAATCGCCCACATCTGATGCTGACCGACGTCGGTAGAGACGATGGTATCCTGCGGCGTGAGTTTGGCGAGGGAGAAAAGCACCTGGCTGGGGGTGAGGTGGTCGTCCGCCTCGTCGTACTCCGTCTCCGTTTTGAAGGAGAAAACGTACTGCTTCCAGTCGTCGTGCTTCATGCTCGGCACGCGCTCCAGCAGCAGTTCCAGTACGCGCCGCGCATCGCCGATGATGTGGTGGTCGGTTTGCACGTTCTTGTTGATTTCGCTGCGGTCAATGTCAATTTGGACGATTTTCGCGTTCTGGGCGAAGGTGGCGGGTTTGAGCGCCACACGGTCGGAGAAGCGGCAGCCGACGGCAATCAGCAGGTCGCATGCATCCACCGCCATGTTTGATGCTTGTGAGCCGTGCATACCGATCATGCCTGTCGTCAGCGGATTGCGCCCGCGGAAGCCGCCCGCGCCCATGACCGTGATGGCGACAGGGGAGTCGATGCGGTTTGCAAGCGCCTCGAATTCGTGGTGCGCCCGCGCGCGGACAACGCCGCCGCCGCAGATGAGCAGCGGCTTCTTCGACGCGGCAATCATCTCGACCAGTTTGTCGATGTCGCGGTGGTCGGGTTCGGGCGCCTTGAAATTCTGGCTTGAACGCTTCATCAGCTTGCCCAAACGTCCGGACGTGCCGTGCGCCGAGCGGGGCAGCGGCTCGTAATCCGCTTTCTCCGCTGTCACGTTCTTCGGAATGTCAATCAGCACCGGGCCGGGGCGGCCGCTGCGGGCAATTGCGAAGGCTTCGCGCACCACGTCCGCCAGCTCATCCACCGAGCGCACCAGATAGTTGCACTTCGTAATCGGCATCGTGATGCCGGTGATGTCCACCTCTTGGAAGGAATCCTTGCCCAGCAGGGAGGTGCCGACGTTGCAGGTGATGCAGACAATCGGCGAGGAATCCATATACGCCGTGGCAATGCCGGTGACAAGGTTGGTGCAGCCGGGACCGGATGTGGCGAAGCATACGCCGACGCGCCCAGTCGAACGCGCGTAGCCATCCGCCGCGTGACACGCGCCCTGCTCGTGCGCGGTCAGAATATGCTTGATGCGCCCGTCACCCTCATAGTTGTACAGCTCGTCGTATACATTCAGAATCGTGCCGCCGGGGTAGCCGAAAATGGTGTCGACACCCTGTTCGACAAGGCATTCCATCAGAATCTTTGCGCCGGTACACTGCATGAAAGAACCTCCTTCGCTGTTTGAACGGCTTCATTGCCGCATAAGATTGATTCAGGTATATAGAAAAGCCTGCCGCCGAGAAGTTTGGCAGCAGGCTTTGCAAGAACTTGTCCATCCATGATGCGGAAATCCCATGCGCCTTTGCAGGGTTCAGGAAAGTCCATCAGCAGGTTTGGCAATACTGGCAAGGCAGTGCGTAACTTTCAGCGCGGAGAGACGGCTTCGTAATCATAAGTCGTACCAGCAGGCTAATCAGCAGCGCAATCAGAACCAGTAGTGCCAATACAGCATTCATGGTAACAAACTCCATCCTTTCGTTTCGTTTCACCAAAATTGTAGCACAGAAATCGGGTCATGTCAATGTTTTTTCAATGTACTTCCAAATTCGATATTCTTCGTCTGTGAAAAGCTCGAAAAAGCGGGAAAAATCATGCGGTACGGGAATTCTATGAAATCATCAAATAATGATGAAAACAGAACTAAAACTTGTGGAAAATCCATCCGGTTTCCGAAAATATGGCATATGCTGTAAATTCGGATTCATCCGAACAATTTGCGCGGAAAGGGGAAAATCCTACGCCAATATGTCAAGGGAGAGAACACAGACCTCGTCTGTTTTCATCGCCTACTTGTCGCCTATACAGAGGCGAACCCCTGTGCAAAAGCACAATTTTGTAGAAAAAGCATATTGACAAATACCCTCATGGGGTATATAATCGACATACCCCACGAGGGTATCTTGTCACAGGAGGAATCAGCCCATGGATTGCTGCAATCATCAGTGTGAAGCCTGCCATAAGCATAAAGAGCGAACGCCGGAGGAAATGAAAGCCCTCATCAACCGCCTGAACCGCATCGAGGGGCAGGTGCGCGGCATCCGCGGCATGGTGGAGAACAGCGCGTACTGCCCGGATATTCTCACGCAGGTCGCCGCGACGTCCGCCGCCCTCAACGCGTTCACCAAGGAGCTGCTTGCCAGCCATATCCGCACCTGCGTGGCGGACGACATCCGCGCCGGGCATGATGAAGCCATCGACGAGCTGGTGCAGACGCTGCAAAAGCTGATGAAATGATAGGGCACTACCGCACAATTCGTCGGCAGCGCTGGCGATGCCTTTTCTGCCATCTGCTTCTTGCAGAAATCTCGATTTACCTCCAGT
>OGWV01002686.1_pt1 | contig 10789 bp, 9 predicted proteins | sample 1576081 | NCBI WGS metagenome assembly OGWV01 (sample SAMEA3541541, study PRJEB24748) | human gut metagenome | biome: human gut; feature: human-associated habitat; material: faeces | place: China | collected 2012 | reverse complement strand
TGTCGGTCATATAGCTTCATTCTGTTTGCTTGATCAGAAGTATAAAAGAGGTGTCAATAACCAGATACTCTCTCAGATTGACAATAGCTATAATTGCAGGCTTGGCTCGGTATGTGAAATTGTCGGTGGAGGAACACCTGACACTCTTCATGCAGAATATTGGGGAAATACAGTGGAATGGTTCACCCCCTCTGAGATTGGTAAAACAAAATATGTCAACAACAGTGTTCGCAAATTAAGTGATATTGGCTTGGATAATTCATCTGCAAAACTGCTTCCCATTGGAACGGTTTTGTTGACAACCCGTGCTACCTTGGGCGAGATGTCCATTGCAAAACGAGAGTGCAGCACCAATCAGGGCTTTCAGTCGTTGATTCCTCACACTGATAGAGTTTCATCTGAGTATCTGTATTATATGCAAATCATCATTAAGCCATGGTGCGAAAAGTATGCTTCCGGCAACACATTCCGAGAAATAAGCAAGTCTGCTCTGTCAGATTGCATCATCCCTATCCCAGACAGAGCAAGGCAGGAACAGATAGTTAAGCTGTTGAGTTCCATTGACATGATAATAGACGCAGCAGAAAGCATATCAATGTCTCTATCTAAGATACGCCATGGCTTGATGCAGCAGCTCTTTATATGAAAAGTTGCTGTAAGAAAAATGTTCTTGCCTTTTCTAAACAATCCAGTAGGATTTGTTCTTGCGTGATTTTGCCGTCAATTTTTGAAAAAACAGCTCCAATTTTCTTCTGAGCTTCATACGAAGGGATTTTAACAAAAACACCTAAAAAATCTTCGGCATATATCCTGTATTGTCCATAAAGGCAGCCTTGCCGATATTTTAGAATACGGCTCATAATCGGCTTTTGTTTAATAGCCTCGCTGATAAACCACGGATCGGCATCTTTTATGGAGAATATCTCATAAACATCAGAGATCACGGCAGAGCCATAAAGGTTAAGTCCTATTGAGCCGACATCAAGGTTATTGGAACTATAAATGAAATCGTTCAAATCAGTTCTCTTATACAATTTTGAGCTTGCATCTTTCACCAAAAAACCACGATCATACCGTTCGCCTTTGTCGCACACGCCGCCTGTTGCGGTAAATGCCATCAACGGGGCATCTGTTGTTGGAAGTTGTTTGATGCTTTTTGAATGGAGAAATTCTCCGATTCTATGTTCCGTCCATGTTTCTGTCGTAATTTTGATTTTCTCTGATAAAACATCATGGAGCAATCCTCTTTTATACTTCTTGAGGGATGCCACAAGTTTCTCTTGTGCAGCAATTCTCTCATCCAGACTTTGGAGGAAGGATGCAATTTTGCTCTGTTCCTGCTCTGACGGAAGATTGATGGGCATAGCAAAGAAAGTATCGTCTTTGATGCTTACTCTGTCATGTCTCGCACCACTATCGCCAGACATATAAATGTATCTATGCCAAGCCGATGACCGGAAATACCACTCGTAGTACAGTGGGTTAATTTCGCCTTTTGCATGAAAACAAAGATACAGCGGTGAAACAATGCCATCCTCTGCATACTTGTAGCTGCTGATCGGACCGTATGGAGCGTCGGATGATTTACGCGGATTATATACGAAGTCATTTTGCCGGATGATATAATAGCCGCTTGTGTTATCGCTGTTTGCGATGTCCTTATCAAAATACTCGCGTTGCGGAATAAGACCGAGCTTTGCTGAATTGCAAATTACATTTGTGATATGACCATCAGCGTTTTTCTGTGTGCTTTTAGAGAAAAGTGCAGATAAAGTAGTTTCTTTCCACGGATCATCGAAGCCCGGAAACCGGAGTTTCGGACGCTTCTCAAGACCGTTACTTGAGGAATATACTGCCCTGATTATCCCTCCAACGGATAATGTTCGTGGAGGTGGTCAATATGACTAACAATACACAATTCAAGACGCTTGTGAACACTTGGCTAAATCAAAAGCAGCCAATGATCACGCCGTCAACCCATGCCAGCTTTACTCTGATTGCCGAAAATCATCTAATTCCATACTTCGGCAAGCGTAAGATCGGCAGCATCACCGAAACGGACATCCAGAGCTACATTTCGTACCTCCATGATGCCGGTAGGTTGGACAAGACCGGAGGGCTAACGGTAAAGACCATCCGGGATGTGATCCTCGTTCTCAGACTTTCAATGGAGTTTGCGTACAAAGAAAGGGCAATTCCACTGCTGAACTGGGATCTCGTCGAGTACCCGAAGGAACTTGGCATTAAGAAGGTAGTTTCTCTTTCAAAGGATCAGGAGCAAGCTCTGATTCAGTGTATCTACATGAACTTGAACAGGAAGACTGCTGGCATTCTCATTGCACTCTTTACCGGAGTACGCATTGGAGAACTCTGCGGATTGCAGATGAAGGACATCTCGTTGACAGATAAGACCATCAGCATCAATAAGACTGTCCAGCGCATCTATGACAAAAAGAAGGGCGAGTCCTATCTTCACATCGGACCGCCCAAAACGAAAACTTCTGCAAGGACGATCCCTGTTCCGTCTCTTCTGATGAACATTATCAAGAAGTTCTACACGGATAACCCTAACCACTACTTCTTGACCGGCAAAACAAAGCCGACAGAGCCTCGTACTTATCGACAGTTCTTCACCCGTTTCCTGAAACGGAATGGATTGGAGAAGGTGAAGTTCCATGAGATCCGACATACATTCGCGGTCAGGGCGATTGAGATACCGGAGTTTGATATAAAGTCGCTCTCTGAAATTCTCGGTCATAAGAATGTGTCCTTTACACTGAATGTCTACGGAAGTGCAAACCTCCAACAGAAGGTCAAGTGTATGAATCTACTGAACGATCTACTGTAATCTTATTCAGTTCTAACTCGGCGTTTGCAGTGCAGCAGAAACGAATAACCGTTTCCAGCGATTCAAATTCATTGACTCAATGCGCTGTTCATAGGAGGCACTATTCGACTTTCCGAAACAGAGTGACTTCTTCTTGAGCCGTGAAAGGCTGCACAAAAAAATGAACGCAGTACACGGATTCCACAATCGCGGAATAGTGTACTGCGTTTGTATTTTAGAAATGATTTTTGCGATTTAAGCAAGGATTGATTTGCGGAGCCGTTTTTGGGCATTTATAACCGTTCAACCGTGAGTGTTGCCGGATTGACTTTGATGATTACCTTCCCCTTGCTTTGGGCGTACATCACTGTCTTGCCTGTACCGCTGGGCTTGCCGTCCCATACTGCAATGATGTAATCAGCGTGATCTACCATGTACCGATTGCGCTTGTCCATGCAGTCAGGAGTATAGTGCGTTTGAAGAAGCGTTTCTTTATCACATTGAGCGGCAATGCCATAGTACCTTTCGCGCATTGCTGCATTCCACTTGGCTGCCTGTGTTTCGCACGGTATAGCACTCTCAAGCGTAATGCCTGGATAAGTCTTCTTCAGTTCCAGAACGATTTCGGCGGCGTACATATCAACGCCGAGAGCCATGCCAGAGATAAAGTGGGTGACATTTTCATCTGTAATCAAAGAGATAATTTGTTTTTTTAGGGTTTCTTTGAGCGCAGTGCAGCGTTCATCATCCTCACGAAAGCCAAAGGGTAAATTTTGAGGTCGGTGTCCGGTGAAGGCACAACTTTTCATATTCTTGATCTCCTTATATGTATTAGCGTGTGTTTCTAAATCGCTTATACATAGATTATAGCATAGAAAATCAAGAAATTTGTAGAAATAAGTCGGCAAAAGAAAAAACTGCGTGAAAAATCACGCAGCCGTCAATGAGCTTACTTCATGTTATCCTTCTCTTGCTGGATCATCAACTCAACCATTTGCAAAATACGCTTTTGCGCTTCGGGAGGAAGATCAGCAATTTTCTTTGAGAGTTCTGAGGCTTTTGCCTCTCCGCTATGCTCTAAGACATCGCAGAAAATTGAATCAGCGGATGTCTCCAAGCCATTGAGCAAAATAATCAGCTTCTCGCAACGCGGAAATGACATCCCTCTCTCGACGGTGGAAATATAATTTGTGGTTAAGCCGGTCTTTTCTGCAAGATCCTCTTGTGTAATACCAAGACGCTCACGGGCTTGCTTAACGCGCTTTCCTATTCGTTTATCAATCATGGGCGTTTACCTGTTCCTTTTCTAAATCGCTCATGAATATTATATGGATTAGAACCATAGTGATACAGAAACGCTAATGGTGTTACTATGGATTAGCGAATGATTTTACGGTAAAATTCAAGGAAAAGACACAAAAAAAGAGCCTCTGCCGACACCCAAACGGGCATCGACAGAGGCTCTTGGCTCGTTTTCCGGGCATTCAAATAAGTGCCGAAATCGACACTTATTTCCGCGCTAAGGATGAAATCGCGCAGGGAATACAATCACTTAGGTCGGTCAATTTTCGTAGCTCTGGGGCTTGCAATCACAGGCTTTTTCGACCCCTAATTGTCCACTCTGCGCCTCCTTCCGGGAGAAGTGCGGACAGGCGATGAGATCCGCACGGAAGCTCTGCTTGCAGCTATGGACGCATCGGACGCAGAAGCGGTTATACTTCCGGCGTCCGCTGTCCCCGATGAAGAACGACCACTCCTGCCGCCATTTCTGACTTCTGCTCACAGCTCAATCTCTCCTTTGTGCTTTTTGGGAGGGCAGCATTCCTTCTGTTTTTCAGCCTTTGCGGACTTGAGCCTGTCCATGATGGAGGACTTTTCGCCGGTTTCGGGGGCTTTGACATCAAGGGTCTTGTCTTCCTTCGGACCGTTGTTGATGATCCCATCAATCATGCCGTAGTCATCCTCCATCGACATCTCCGCCGCCTTGAGGTAGTTTTCCTTCTCAAGAGCTGCCATCCAGCTTTCCTTGCTGATACCGAGCATTCCGCCCTTTGCCGCATGATCGGCAATCTCCTTGGCATCTACGCACAAGCCCTCGGTGTTATCGGAATAGAGACGGTAAACCTCGCAGCCCTTCTCCAAAGCCTTCTCAGCCGCCTCCTGACCGGCGGGAAGAACGCCAGCCCATGCGTAGCCGTAGTCCTTCATATCCTGAACGGAGAGCGCGGGATCGGGCATCTCCGGCACTTCCTTGACCTCAAGGTCGAGAAGGCGGAGCGTGTCATCGTCAAAGCCGTTGTAGACATCATCAAGGACGAGCTTGCCGCGTTCATCGACGATGATGCAAGCCGCCTCATCGCCGTAGGTGTCATGCTCCATCAGGTAAAAGCTGTGACCGCCGACCTCGTGCCGGTCAATGGTGTGCCACGTCCCGATGTGACCGGCAACCGTCAGACCGGAGGTATCGGCGTTCATCTCAAAGTCCTTCTGCTCGACGGTTTCCTGCTTCTGCTGCTCCTTCGAGATCATGGGGATCGCCACAATCTTATCGCCCAGCTTTGCAAACTGTTCCGGCACTTTGAAGTGGTCAGAGAACTTCTGCATCTGCTCTACGGTCAGAGAACCGAAGCTGTCATCCGTCAAGCCGACTACCATGAATGTTCCGGCAACAACGTCGTAGATGTCACCGTCCTCATCACGAAGAGCGCGGTTCAGAGGCAGACCTTCCAGCTTGCCTTCCTCGTTGCAGACTAAGGCAACAGGGTCTTCGTAGGGATAAATCGCCTCGATGCAGCCTCCGACCTCATGCTGCAAGGACTCCAGACCGGAGTCAATCTCCTTCACATAAGGCTCCTTTCCCGGCTCAACAACGAGAACAGCGATGGTGCTGTCACGCTCGGCGGCTTCCCCTGAGCCGGTAATCCGGTATTCATCGGGAATGTCATCAAGCTCACCGTCAAACTCCCTGTCCCAGCGTTCGCTTGCAACACGGACATAGCCCTCGTCGGTGAAGCGTCCCTGCTCATCCATCGCAATGTCGCGCCCATAGCGTTCATAGTCGATGTAGTTTGCCAGAGGACCGAGATCCTTTTCGGAGTAGATACCGGCTTCGTGTGCGTAATAATAGCCGAGGTCGGATTCGTCGTTGATACCGGGCATGATGTCGTAGCAGTCCAGATTGAACGTCAGGTTGATGAGATCGTCGATGTCGCTGACCTCATCGCAGCCAGATTCCATAATGGCAACGAGCTTTTCCTGATCGCTCAGGGAAAGCTCGTCAATCAAAGCGGCAAGGTAGTTGAGCTTATCAAGGCTCTCGTACTCGCCAAGCATCTTCTGAACACCGTAGATCGGGCATTCGTAGTCGGTGATAAACCACTCTTCATAGGGCTGACCGAACTCATCCTGCTTGCCGATCCCGATGCGCTCAAAGACCTTCTGCATCTCTTCTTCGGTGGTGGGCAGCTTCACCCACTCACCGACCAGCATACCTTCATTGTATTTTCCAAGGTTCGTGACGAAGGCTTCAAAATCACCGTCTAATACGGGCATAGGCATCCTCCTTTCAGTCATCCATCATGCCGTCCGGCATGATATACAGTTCCTCAAACTCAGCATCGGTCATGGCTTCGAGCTTCCGGACGGTCTTATACATCAGCTCTGCGATCTCGCCGTCCATGTCGTTCAGGGTGACGCCCTTCATATCGTCGATCAGCCGCTTGCGGCTGGACGTATTGAAGCAGCACATCAGGTTGATTTCTTCCACGGTAAAATTCTTCATATCAGAGTACCATATCCTTTCCTTTCGATTTCTGCGGTTTCGGCGTGCGGGTCGGCTGTGCCTTCTGTGCGGATTTCAGTTTGTCACGGATAGATTCACGGGCAGCGGGCTTCTTCGGGATGGTGTCGTAGATGGCAGTTCCGGCATCCTCCACATAGGCGCGGACATACTGGATGCTCTCAGAAAAGCGGATGGGGCGGTTCTTGTCCTCGATGTTGGTCAGCCGGACTTCATCAGCGGCAAAATCAACCGCGTCGATTCTGCACTTGATCCCATCCACATTCAGCGTTGCGCCGACAGGAATGTAATCTGCGCCTTTGAGTTCCTTGAAGGTCTCGCCGTCCTTGCTGAGAAAGACATCCATGCCGGACTTCCAGAGCTTGTGAGAACCGGCTACCCATGCACTTTCACGAAAGCCAGTGACCGGAATAGAAGGCTTGCCGCGTACCTTCTTCACAAGGAGCTTTGTGCCGAGCAAGGGCGCAGCTTTTTCCGCGTCCTTGCCGTACAGCTCAAAATAGCCATTCTGGGCAAAGCAGACCAGTGCGTCCGGATGCGCCTTTTTGACTACCTCATACTTCCGAAGTTCTGCAACGGGCAGAGGCGAAAGCGTCTCTGCCCTTCCTGCCTCCGGCAGTCTGTCACGGCGGGTTTTCTGCTTGGACAGCACTTCCGCCAGAGCCTCCGCATCCTTTGGGAGCGTCTGGTGGGTTTTGACGCCGCCATGCTCACCGACCAGAGCCATTGCTGCATCGAAGCTGCTGCGGCAGGGGGCGTCCAGCACATAGCCGTCTGCAAAGGTCAGCCGGTCATGATCCGGCGCAACCGAGTTCTGCGCTACATTTGCCGCCTGTTCCCGGTAGTTGATCTCAAAGACATCTCCGAAGACCTTGCCGTGCTTGACGGTTTTCGGGATAATGACGCGGGCAACGCACTCGTCGTAGGTCTGCTCCGCATAAAAACGGAAGGTGTTGTGATCCCGCGTTCCCTGAATAAAGACCTGATTTTCATTGAGGCAGTGTGTTCCATGCGGGCGGCAGAACCACATCAGCGTTTTCTCTTCGGGATTCGGACTTTCGGCAGCGCGGCGGATGATGCGCTTGTCGATGTCGAAGTCTTCCTTGTAGCTGTCTACATGACTGTCCACGAGCTTCTGCAGCTCCGCAACGATGTCAACGTCTGTGTATTTCTTCATGCTTCTCCTTTCTCACAACTCCATGTCGTGCGTTTTGGATTTGACTGGGGACTTCTTCTCCGGCTGCTGTTTTGCGGCAGCTTTTAGCTGATCGCGGATGGATTAAAGTATAAGAAAGAAAATCTTGACAGCACTTTCACTTGCTGATATAGTTATTTTCTGTACGAACGAGAGGAGGAAAGGCCTGAGCGTGGCTGACCGCCTCTCGTTTTTGATGGAAAAAAGAGTTGGAAACAGAGAGGATTAAGGAATTAATATATGGAGACAATTAAATTTGAAGATTTGAAACTGGATGATCGGATTCTTCGGGCGGTTGCAGATATGGGATTTGAAGAAACTTCTCCTATTCAAGGAAAAGCAATTCCTCTGGCATTAGAAGGAACAGACATTATCGGGCAGGCGCAGACCGGAACCGGAAAGACAGCAGCATTTGGGATTCCGCTGCTGGAAAAGGTAGATCCCAAACTGAAAAAGCTGCAGGCAGTCGTGCTGTGTCCCACCAGAGAGCTGGCCATCCAGGTAGCAGAAGAGATTCGCCGTCTGGCAAAATATATGCATGGAATTAAGGTTCTTCCCGTATACGGCGGACAGGAGATCGTAAAACAGATCCGTTCTTTAAAAGACGGTACCCAGGTCATTATCGGTACTCCAGGCCGTGTCATGGATCATATGCGCAGGAAAACTATACGGGTGGAAGAAGTCCATACGGTCGTGCTGGACGAGGCAGATGAAATGCTGAATATGGGATTTTTAGAGGATATGGAAACCATTCTGGGACAGCTTCCAGAGACCCGACAGACCATGATGTTTTCTGCAACCATGTCTCCGGCCATTCTGGAAATTGCCCGCAAGTTCCAGAAGGATCCGGAAACGGTAAAGGTGGTAAAAAAGGATCTGACTGTTCCGAAAGTAACCCAGTATTATTATGAAGTAAAGCAGAAAAACAAGGTGGAGGTGTTAAGCCGTCTGCTGGATTTATATGCGCCGAAATTATCCGTCGTATTCTGCAACACCAAAAAAGGTGTAGAAGAGGTGGTAGACGCGCTTCAGGGCCGAGGATATTTTGCAGAAGGCCTTCACGGAGATTTAAAGCAGATCCAGCGTGACAGAGTAATGAACAGCTTCCGCAATGGAAAGACAGACATTCTGGTGGCAACCGATGTGGCGGCAAGAGGAATTGACGTAGACGATGTAGAAGCCGTATTTAACTACGATATTCCCCAGGATGACGAGTATTATGTTCACCGCATCGGCCGTACCGGACGGGCAGGACGGGAAGGCAAAGCGTTCAGCCTGGTAGTTGGAAAAGAAGTGTACAAGATGAGGGACATCCAGCGTTACTGCAAGACCAGAATTATTCCCCAGGCCATTCCGTCATTGAATGACATTACTTCTATTAAAGTAGATAAAATCCTGGATCAGGTACGAGAGACAATCGAAAGCCAGGAATTAGACGATATGATTGACGTCATTGAAATGAAATTGATTGAAGAAGACTATACGGCAATGGATCTGGCAGCAGCCCTGTTAAAAATCGTAGTAGGCGATGAAAACGAAGAGATTGCAGAAAGCAGCCGTCCGGCCCGCTCGTTAGACGATCTGGATTCCTGGGGCGGACGGGGTTCAAAGGACAAAGGCCGCAGAGGAAGAAACGATGCTTCCGGCAGAGGAAAAAGCCGCAGAGTGAAAGCGTCTGAAAAAGTCTATGACTATATTGCAGGCGAAGGAAACAGTATGGCCAGATTGTTTTTAAATATCGGAAAGGCACAGAAAGTAACGCCAGGTGATATTTTAGGAGCAGTTGCAGGAGAATCCAACATTCCAGGTAAAGTGGTCGGCAGCATTGATATGTATGACGGATATACATTTGTAGAAGTTCCAAACGAGTATGCAGATACCGTGATCCAGTCTATGAAAAATGCCAGAATAAAAGGGAAAGGTGTACACGCAGAAAGAGCCAACGGCAGGAAATAATAGCGGATAAAGAAATGCTGGCTGTACACAGAGGCTAAATATGGGATTTTAATGAGCTGTTCTGGCAAGAAACTGCCAGGCAGCTTTTTTTAAGGAGGATGAATCATGACAAGGGAACAGCTGTTAAAGAAGCAGAAAATGGCATTTGCTGCAGGAAAAACCCTGGAACTTTCTTTCCGCAGAGCTGCACTGCAGCGTTTGAAAGGAGCTATCGAACAGTTCCAGCCGGAGATTGAGGCCGCGTTAAAGGCAGATTTAAATAAGTCGGAATTTGAGACTTATATGACGGAAACAGGACTTACTTTAAGCGCACTTTCTTATACCTTGAGCCGTCTGGGAAGCTGGATGAGACGCCGGATGGCGCCTACGCCTCTGGCGCAGTTTCCGTCTCTTAGCTTTACCGTAAGGGAACCATATGGAACGGTACTGATTCTGGCACCCTGGAATTATCCATTTTTACTGGCAATGGAGCCGCTAATTGGAGCAATTGCGGCTGGAAACTGCTGTGTGGTAAAACCGTCCGAATATGCGCCTCATACGGCTGCCGTCATTAAAAAAATTGTAGAAAAAGCGCTGCCGTCCTGGCTGGCGGCAGTAATTACGGGAGAGAAAGCCGTAAGTGAAGAATTGCTGGACTCCCCGTTTGACTATATATTTTTTACGGGAAGTCCGGCAGTCGGAAAAGAGGTATTAAAAAAAGCCGCCGACCGATTAACGCCGGTTACCCTGGAATTAGGTGGAAAAAGCCCTTGTATTGTAGATGAAAGCGCCAATATTCCCATGGCGGCAAAACGGATTGTGTTTGGCAAGTTTTTAAACGGGGGACAGACCTGCGTAGCGCCGGATTATGTTTTAGTCCAGTCCGGTGTAAAAAAAGAACTGGTCTGGTGGATAAAATACTGGATACGGAAACAATTTGGGGAAAATCCGCTTCAGAATGAGGACTATCCCAAAATACGTCATTTCCGGCGCATGGGAGGGAATCTCCTCTTTTGTGTCCGGCGCGGTTGAG
>OGWV01002685.1_pt1 | contig 10790 bp, 10 predicted proteins | sample 1576081 | NCBI WGS metagenome assembly OGWV01 (sample SAMEA3541541, study PRJEB24748) | human gut metagenome | biome: human gut; feature: human-associated habitat; material: faeces | place: China | collected 2012 | reverse complement strand
TACGACGACCAGAAGGCCGAGGCCGAGCAGAAATTTGCCGAGTCAAGTGTAACAGTATGTATATCGTTTGGTTTTACAAAATCAACACCGGCAGCGCGGGCGATAATCTTTTCTCCTAAAGTCATTCCCATGATTTACGCTTCCTCCTTATTTAAAGATGCAATTAACCCTCCGGCATTCAGAATATTCTGCATATATTCCGGAAGTTTTGTACAGGAAAATACCTGCCCATCAACGGTAACTGTACCAGCAGATAAATCAAGATCTGCCTGTCCACCATCTTCCACATGTTCATATAAATCTTTGCATACAATAACAGGAAGTCCGATGTTAATCGAATTACGATAAAAAATTCTGGCAAAAGACTTCGCAATAACTGCCTTAATTCCAAGTGCTTTTAAAACACTTGGTGCCTGCTCTCTTGAAGAACCACAGCCAAAGTTCTCACCGGCAACAATCAAATCTCCTGGCTGAGCTTTCTTTGCAAAATCAGGATCTAAAGACTCAAAAGTGTATTGTTTCATTGCTTCAATATCTGGTAAAAGCAGGTACTGAGAAGCAATAATCTGGTCAGTATCCACATCATTATGAAACTTCCATACTTTATTCATAAATATTACCTCCAATAAAATGTTCTATTTATTAGAATACTACAAATTAAAAATGAAGTCCAGAAATTAAATTGCGAACTCCCCAGCTTATAAACGCTAGAGTTGGTTTGAAAAATGCTTTCTGTAAGATGTACGTTACAATTTATGGAATATTTTTCCTGAATTAGGGCGGTGTGGCGGGCTACGGCAACTGAATGAAGGCAAAATATACCGTAAATTACGGCGTGCATGTTGTAGGAATGATTTTTCAAACATGCTCTAAAAGTTTCTACTACAAATTATAAAAATAATAAAATGCATAATTATTAAAAATGATATTGTAACTTCCACTCTTCCAAAATTTACAAAAAGAAAATGAATGTACTAAAAATAGTGCATTTTTCTTTCTTTTTTCCCTTGCTTTTTTCTGCAATTTCAGATACAATTTAGACATAAGTTAGATAATGTAATTCTAATTTTAAAGAGATGCCCTCCTCTGCTGGTTCTTTGGTATTTATTTTTTATATAGCATACGGGGCATCTCTTTTTTTGCATTTTTATAATTATTCAATTATATTGTTAAGAAGAATTCTTAAATCATTATATCAGATGTGCGATGACTCGCATCTCTCAACAAGAATGCCGAGACATTCTTGAATTTAGGAAAGGACATAAAAATGGGACAATTACCACAAGATCCAATTATGCTTTACAGCGTTATTAACACAAAATTAAGAGATTTCTATTCTTCATTAGAAGTATTATGTGAAGATATGGGCCTCAGTGAGGAAGAACTAAAAGAAAAATTATCTTCTGCAGGATTTGAATATGATAAAGATAGAAATCAGTTTATATAGTATTACAAAAACTTTTTTCTAATTCCTGTATATTTCTTCTGACATCTGCTCAGCCACTTCTATTACTTCTTTTATCTGTTCTTTTACTATTCCATCTAAATGAAACCCACCGATGCACACTATCACTATTTCCATCTTACCACATATCTTCTCTATTAAAATCCGGGTCATCTGCTTTATGAACTACCTGCTGGCACGGTGCATTTCCCTTATACTCTACTTCTACATCTGCTTACGCACTATCTTATATTCATCGTCCATCTGAAAATACGGACAGCTATCTGATGAGCCGGACAACATCCTTGCCAGATCATCCTCATCCAAATTCACCTGACATTCCCCTGTTCCATCTTCCTCATCAATCCAATAATATGCACATAAATCACATTGACTTGTCATAATCAATCTCCTTCTTTTATTTGTAAAATTCTTACATTTATCTTATCACATTTCCAATCGCATTTCAACCTCTTTTTCACACATTTTTTTACAAAAATTTGACTTATATTTCTTTCTTTTTTTACCAATACTTGTTATTATAATAATAATACTGACTTTTTCGGAATATATTATTTTTTCAGGAGGTTTTACTTATGAAATGTGCTATTGTCGATTTAGGATCTAATACAATTCGTCTTTCCCTTTATAATACCCTGGAGAATGGCGGATTTGAAACTTTATTTTCTAAGAAATATATGGCAGGACTTGCCGGATATGTTTCTCACGGAATCATGTCTAACGATGGTATCAATCAGGCTTGTGCTGTACTGCTTGATTTCAAGATTCTTCTGCAGCAGCTCGGCGTAAAAGATATGCATGTATTCGCTACCGCATCTCTCCGTAATATCAAAAATACAGAGAAGGCTCTTGAAACAATCAAAAGAAGAACCGGTCTCTCCGTTGATGTAATCGAGGGAAGCGAAGAAGGTATTCTTGGTTACTACGGTGCTTTATATACAACCGATTTAAAGAACGGTATGATGTTTGATATCGGCGGTGGCAGTACTGAATTTGTACGCGTAAAAAACGGAAAGGTTAAAAATTCACAGAGTGTCTCTATCGGTTCCCTCAATCTTTTCCACAGTAACGTTTCCGGTTTATGGCCAGAGAAAAAAGAACAGAAAGCAATCACAAAACAGATTAATAAGAAACTTAATACCGTAGATTTTCCAAAAAAATCTCCAGAAAAGGTTTGCTGTGTCGGCGGTACCTGTCGTGCGATTTTAAATATTGTAAACTATCATTTTAACAAGCAGGAAAATAATCGCATTATCACAAGAGAAGAATTTGATAAAATTTTAAAAATTTTAACCAAACACGATATCACTTCCCGCAATTATATTTTAAAATTATGCCCAGACCGTGTGCACACAATTATTCCAGGTATGATGGTTGTAAAAGAGATTATGGACCGTCTGAATTGTAAGGAATTATGGGTATCCCGTTACGGTGTACGAGAAGGATATCTTTGCAAAAACTTTCTTATGACTGGCTCCACACAGGAAGTTACGAAATAACTTTCTTCTGTAAGACTCCTTGAAGATTTCACAATAAATGCTATAATTATTAATTGTGAAGATTTTAAGGAGGAGAATATCATGACAATACTTGAAAAAAGAAAATTAGCTCCAGAACGTGACGAGCATTTAAAAAAAGGAGAATTCACTGTTTTAAACGGAGAATATTCCAAGAATTTTAACGTGTACGTTGTAGGTGAGAAACATAAAGAAGCAGTTGATTTTATCAAAGTTGCTTTAGACCGTTCTACAGATAACGTTCTGGGCTTTGGAATTAAAATGGGATGCCAGAAGAATTTTAATGTCATCGTGTGGGATGAGGAAGATATTCCAGAAGAGTATAGAGTATAATTCCGGGTTGCAATATTGATCAGCGATACAGACACATTATTTGTAATCAGGTCAATACTTGTTGACTGTTGTGTAACATCTGTATAATCATAGGCATTCGAAGTTTAATGGCATTACAATATCTTCCAGTGCAACAGAAGAACTTGTTTCTTTAGCAAAATCATATTGAACAAAATCGCTGCGCGATGGCTTGCGAAAGCTACGTGCAGCGATTTTGTTCAATCAGGATTTATTCACAGTGTCCTTTTTCCTTGATAACATCAATTACAGAGTCCACATATTTTTCGCACTCTTTCTCGGTCTCAGCCTCAACCATAACACGAATCACTGGTTCTGTACCACTTTCGCGTACGAGGATTCTTCCTGTACTTCCAAGTGTTTCTGCAACCTGTTTTACTGCTGCCTGTACATCAGCATCATTCTGTGCCTCTGGTTTGCTCTTTACACGGACATTTTTAAGTACCTGTGGGTAAATGCGTACTGGGGATGTGAGTGTTGCAAGAGAGGACTTTTTCTCTAACATAACTTCCATCATCTTGATGGCTGTGAGGATTCCATCTCCTGTTGTTGCATATTTACTAAAAATGATATGCCCAGACTGTTCTCCGCCGATACGGTGTCCGTTCTTTACCATGTTTTCGTAAACATATTTATCACCAACCTGTGTTTTTTCGTAATCAATACCAAGTTCATCAAAGGCTTTATAAAGTCCGAAGTTAGACATGATTGTTGTTACTACAGTGTTGTTGCGAAGTGCACCTTTTTCTTTGAGATATCGTCCATAAACGTATAAAATTAAATCTCCGTCTACGATATTTCCGTTCTCATCAACAGCGATACAACGGTCTGCATCTCCATCAAAGGCAAATCCAACATCAAGCTGATTCTCTTTTACGAAGTTCTGAAGGACTTCAATATGTGTAGAACCAGCATTCATGTTAATGTTCAATCCATCTGGTTCTGCATTGATTACATAAGTTTTCGCTCCTAATGCATCAAATACACTCTTTGCAATCATCCAGGAACTTCCGTTAGCACAGTCAAGCCCAACCTTGATGTTCTTATAAGAACGTGTTGCAAGAGAAATCAAATATCCGATGTAACGATTTCTTCCTGCCGAATAATCAACCGTACATCCAATCTGGTCTCTTACTGCCATTGGGACTTCAATCTTTCCATCAATATAATCTTCGACTTTAAGGATGGTTTCTTCATCCATCTTTTCACCTTTTGAATTGATAAGCTTGATTCCATTATCATAGTATGGATTATGGCTGGCAGAAATCATAATTCCGCAGTCAAAATCTTCTGTTCTTACTACATAAGAAACACTTGGGGTTGTTGTTACATGTAACAGATAAACATCTGCTCCAGAAGCAGTTAAACCTGCTACTAATGAATATTCAAACATATAGCTTGAACGGCGTGTGTCCTTTCCAATGACAACTTTACATTTTTCTTTTTTATCTTTTCCATAATACCATCCAAGAAAGCGACCAACCTGATATGCATGTTCTACAGTTAAATCTACGTTTGCTTCGCCACGGAAACCATCTGTTCCAAAATATTTACCCATCGTTTTTCTCCTGTTACCTATCGTTCTTTATTAATCTTATCTACATTCTATTCCTGTAATTTTGTAATATATCTACAAAATATAGAGTTGGCATGTACGGATACATTGATATTCAAAACCATATTCTCTGCCCGTATATCCGTACAAATGATTTCTCTATTACAGATATTTGCTTTTTAGCTTTAGTATCATAGCACTATTCATGACGTAATGCAACGATTGGATCTAAGTTTGCAGCTTTTACTGCCGGTAATAATCCAAATACAACTCCGATAACTGTGGAAAAGGCAATAGCAAGGATTACGGCCGGTATACTGATAGCAATCGGAACATTAGATATCTTTCCGATAATTTCAGCTAAGGCAATACCTGTAATCGTACCAATGATACCACCTAAACTTGTAAGTACCGCCGCTTCAGTTAAGAACTGGGCAAGAATTCTATTCTTTCTTGCACCAATCGCTTTTTTAAGACCGATTTCTCTTGTACGCTCTGTTACCGATACCAGCATAATATTCATAACACCAATACCACCAACTAACAAGGAAATACTTGCAATCCAAATTAACTGTTTATTCGTTGTTGCACTTACCTGCTGGCTTTCTTCCGCAGTCTCATTCATATTGGCTGCACGATACTTAATACTCTTACTTGTTACCGTCTCATTTAATAAAGTCTGCGCCGCCTTTCCAACGGATGTCATATTATCTGTTGAATCTGCAAGCAGCTTCGCATTCTGTGGCTCATCATACTGCTGCACAATATTCCAGTCAACATCTGGAATTACAACAATACCACTGGCACTTCCATCATTATATACATAGGTATAATAATCTTCCACCGAATTAATTACCGGACTAAATGCTGTTGATTCCTCAATAACACCGATAACGATAAATGGTTCTCCCTTAATATCAATAGTCTTTCCTACCGGGTTGGCGTCTCCAAAAAGAGAATCGGCAGCTACACTATCTATTACCGCAACTTTACGATACTTTTCATAATCGCTGTCTGTAAATCCTCTTCCTCTTTTCATAATGTATCCACAAGTCCCAAGATAATGGGAATCTGCTCCGATAAGCTGTCCGCCTGAAAGTGATGTATCATTATAGTAAATGTAGTCAACCTGTGTACGGGATACATATAAAGATGCATCTTTTACATGGTCAATATCTGCAAGCTGCTGGCGCATATCGTCATCAAGAACCGGGATTCCTTTTGGAATTCCATATTCCATCTCTGCCGGATAGTTTCCTTCTTCTGTAAGCTGCACTGTTGTCGTGTTCGTTCCTGAACCAATCAGGTTTTTCTTAATCTGTTCATTTGTTCCTTTGATTGTTGATACGATAGCAATAATTGCTGCGATACCAATAATGATACCTAACATTGTCAGGAAGGAACGTAGTCTGTGACTCCACACACCCTGAAAAGATAATCTTATATTTTCAAGCATTGTTCTTCCTCCTAATAAATCATTTCGCTATCGTCTTCCGAAATTTTTGTCTTTACTCCTTCTCTTAAATTCTTTCCATAAGGGAAGGCAATATTATCGTCTTCTGTAACACCTGAAACAATTTCGATATATTGTCCATTCATTGTCTTTCCAATCGTTATATACTGTTTTTTCAAGCGTTTTGTCTTCTTATCTCTAAGATACACATAACTCTTCTTATCTTCTGTTCGAATATACGCTTTCTGAAGATATACTGCGTTTTCGTTGGCCGTTCCCATAGATTTCGAACTGTAAGAAACTTCAACACTGCCTCCAGGACTTAGCCCATCTGCATCTTTTATAAATGCAACGATTGGATAATAGGAACTGTTTGGATTAGATACATCTCCGCCATTACTACTGTCTGCTGTAGGAAAATCAGAAATTTCTTTTACCTCTGCAGTATATTCATCTCCAGTATCACTTGATACACATTTGATCGTTCCACCGACCTTTACACTATCAAGTTCCATCTCGCTGATTGATGTTTTTACATACATTCCATCTGCAGCTTTTACCACGATTGCGGCTGAACCATCCGTTGGAAGTGTTCCCTTGCTGTACGCTGTCGTTACTGTTCCGGCAAGCTTTGCCTTTACTGTTGCCTTATCTACTTCTGCCTTAGCTTCTTTATAACTAATCTGTGCATCATGAAGATCTTCTTTGGCCTGTGCGATATCATCTTCCTTATCAGAAATCGCTGCTTTTAACTCCTCGGCTGTATAGCCGTTATCATCTCCGCCGCTGCTATCTGTTCCGTCATCTATACCATCGCCAGAGCCTGAACCTGAACCATCATCGGAGCCACCTCCATTATTATCATCTCCATCATCACCAGTATCTGCACCTTTTACAATCAGTGTTCTTGAAATCTGCTCTTTTGAAATTCCTTTTACATTCTTTACCTGTGCTGTGATTGTTACAGAAGAAGACGGCTCTCCCTCGTCCACATACAGCCAGACACCTGACTTTGTTTTTGTGATTGTCGTATCTTTTGAGATATTATCACTAAGCTTCCATGTAACTTTACTCTGATCAATACTCTTTCCATCTTCTGTTACAACGGTAAGCAGACATCCATTTCCTGCGGTTACCCTCTTACGATTCTGTTTAAACTTAATCTTTTTGTCTGTAGAAGGAGTTGTTGGATTTTCATGTTCTGTAGTTGGCTTCGATGGGTCATCTTTCTTCACCTTACTCTTTAAATAAGAGATGGTATATCCTGTCCCATCTGCTAATTCTACTGTAAACTTGCTGGAGGAAGTAATCTCTAATGTATTTGCATTCTCTGTATTCTCATTGTCATAATCTTTTTCTGATGCGTACTCAATAAACTCGGCATTAATACCCTTTTTAATCAAGTCATTCAATAAAGAACCGCTGATTTTTCCACCTTTTTGTAAATAGAAAATGTATTTGCCGTTGGAATCTTTTTGTCCATCCTCTAACTTATCTGCTTTTAAATCTTTGTATGCAGGTCTTATAGTTAAGTTGTCGAAATCTGACACTTTATATAATCCATCTTCCTCTAAATCTGTAAATACTCTGTCTGGATTATATTCATATCTGTTCTTTTCCTTGCCGTTTTCATCAAATTCAATAAACGTAGCATACTTTTTAGAATCATGTAATGACTTAATGACTGAACCTTTTACTCTTCCGTTAACGTTCAGATAATAAATATAGGCATTGCCAGCAGAAGAACCATCTCCACTAGAACTGTCTCTTTCACTGACTGATTCTATCGAATTATGTAAAGTTCTTGAATCTCCACCTTCGTTTAACTTATTAACTGTATAATTATCGTTATCATAAACATTAACTTTTGTGTCTGGCGAAAGCTCAAATGTTGCAATTGGATTCTTAGATTCTTCCGATTTATATGAGCGGAACTCTGCATATTTTCCTTCAGAAATAAGCTTCTTGACAAACGCTCCACTAATCGTTCCATTTTTTGTAAGTGTGAAAATAAGTGAATCATCTTCTTTTGTTCCTGCACCGGACGTTGCAGCTTTATCTGCTTCACTATTAACATGATCCCGTAAAACTAACTTTGTCTCTCCAGAGCCGGAGCCACTCTCGGAACCCGAACCACTTCCGGAACCACTCTCGGAACCTGAGCCACTTCCGGAGCCACTCTCGGAACCTGAGCCACTTCCACTTTTAGAGACAGCATTCCCACTCTGTACTTTAACATCAGAACTTGTACCCTCTGTATTTCCATTCGCTTCTGCCACAAGATAACTAAGACTTGTTCCCTTAATAGCAGAAAGATTCACTGAGGCATTCATAACATCACTGTTTCCCGTATTTACGGCACCAACTGTTTTTGTATTTTTAAGCTTTTTCAGCTCTTTTTCCATCTCGGCGATTTCCATTTTAGAAGACTGTATCTGAAGTTTTTGTAATTTCAAATCCAATTCTTTCTCAGAGACATTATATTTTAAAAGAATATCTCCTTTCTTTACTTTATCGCCCTTTTTTACATAGACTTTCTTTACCTTCTGTCCACCATCAATATGAACTTCCTGTATGTAGTCTGAAGTAAGAGTTCCCGTAAGAGAAGTATCTGTATCAAACCAGTCCGAACTGTTCAGCATACTTACCGGGAATACTTTTACTACTGTTTTGTTTCTATTTCTTATAACGACAATGGAAGTAATCCCCACTGCCATCACAAGAACCAGCGCTACTGCAAGTAGTATCTTTTTCTTTCCCTTCAAATCATATCTCTCCTTCCCACTCTTTTACGCCAAAGTCCTGTTCGATTTCTGAAAATACTGTATCATTCTTCGCTTCTTTTTCACTCTGAACTTCGGCCTGCTGCTTTTCTTTTCTTTCCTTGTCTTCCACAATCTCTCCATCAAAAATATGGAATACTTTCTTCGCATGATTCGCAATATTGGCATCATGCGTAATCATAATAATCGTTACTCCCTCTTCATTCAATTGCTGGAACAGATTCATTACCTGAATACCAGAACGGCTGTCCAGTGCTCCTGTTGGCTCATCCGCAAGAATAATCTTTGGATTATTTACCAAAGCTCTTGCGATTGCTACTCTCTGCTGCTGTCCGCCAGAAAGCTGACTCGGTCTAAAATGTACTCGCTCTGCTAGCCCTACTCTCTTTAATGCCTGAAAAGCAATTTCCTTTCGCTTTTTTACCGGCACTCCTGCATAACTTAACGGAAGGGCTACGTTGTCAAGTGCTGTCTGTTTTGGAAGAAGATTGAAACTCTGAAATACAAAACCTAACTTACCCTTACGCATATGAGTACGTTCTTTCTCTTTCAGCCCGGCAACTTCCTGCCCCATTAACTGATAGGAGCCTTCGGTAGGATTATCCAAAAGTCCGAGGATATTCAACAAAGTGGATTTACCACAGCCCGAGGGTCCCATAATAGCTACGAACTCTCCTTCTTTTACTTCTAGATTTACATGATTCAATGCAACCGTCTCCACTTCGGAAGTACGGAATACTTTACTGATGTTTTCGATTTGTATCATTTTTCTCAATTATATTTTAAATTCATTATATTTCAATTATTCATTCGCTATGCTGTTCACCGGATTCTCATTAGCAACTTCCCATGCTTTAAGTATTACACAAACTAGTATCACAACTAATACAAACGCTATGACTCCGGCAAATAACCAAATACTCAGATTGACGGATTCACTAAATTGTTCCAACCATTTCATACCTATCCAATAGGCCAGTCCTGCACCGATAAGCACCGCCGGAAGGGCTGTCCACAATACGTTTGCGGAAAACAATTTCAATATGCCACAAGTATCCGCACCATTCACTTTTCGGATAGCAATCTCTTTCCTGCAAAAACGAATCTCGTCACCGACATATCCCAACAATCCCATTAAGGCTATAAAGAAAATAGAGATTGACGCCAAAAGTACTGCATTCCGAAAACGTGTAATATCCGTATATTGCTCATCCAGCTTTTGAGTCAGCGAATAAAAGACAACGTCTTCTGTTGGAAAAGTTTCTGCCATTAATGCATTCAGTTTCTTCAGGTTCTCATCAAAAGGCTCTTTCAATCGTACGTAATGAAGTCCCGGGTTAGAATCACTACCGCTTCCCAACAGTAATACCGGATACTGAGGATGATATACACTTTGAACAGAGAAATTCTTCATTACGCCAACGATTGTAACTTCCTTTCTCCATATAGACAACTGTTTCCCTATCGGCTCATCCGTCCATCCGGCCCGACGTACAAACTCTTCATTCACTAAGGCCTCTTTTGGAGATGTTACATTTTTGCCATGTAATATCTGTATTTTCATCATAGGCACAAAATCATCTCCGATCCACTCAAACCGGCCTTTGATAGTCCGTCCTTCCCCCACATTGAACACCTCTCCCGACCAACTTCTCCAGATGGCCTG
>OGWV01002684.1_pt1 | contig 10791 bp, 9 predicted proteins | sample 1576081 | NCBI WGS metagenome assembly OGWV01 (sample SAMEA3541541, study PRJEB24748) | human gut metagenome | biome: human gut; feature: human-associated habitat; material: faeces | place: China | collected 2012 | reverse complement strand
CTTTCTACGGCAGGAATACAGCCCTAAACCACATAAAAAAAGAATGCGCCTTGGCACATTCTCGCGCCGAGGCGCGGTTGCTTCGGCAACCATCTACCTCTGCGCCGAGTGCGCATCCTTGCGGAGCATTTTTATCGTATGGAAACGAAGTTTCCTATACGAGAACAAAAAGCCTGGCGGCAACCGTAGACTGTACGCAGCCGTATTGCAGGTTTTTTATACTATAACGAAAGATGGAACAATCACATGGCAACCTGGAACTCAAGAGGACTGCGGGGATCAACACTGGAGGATCTGATCAACCGCACGAATGAAAAATATCTGGAAAGTAATCTGGCATTGATCCAGAAGATCCCGACCCCGATTACGCCGATCAAAATCGACAAGGAGCACAGGCACATCACGCTGGCATATTTTGACCAGAAAAGTACGGTAGACTATATTGGAGTTGTACAGGGCATTCCGGTCTGCTTCGATGCAAAGGAATGTGCCCAGGATACCTTTGCCCTGCAAAACATTCACAGGCATCAGGTAGCGTTTATGGATCGGTTTGAAAAACAGAAGGGCATTGCTTTTTTTCTGATCTACTATTCGCACAGGGAACAGTTTTATTATCTCCCCTACGCACATTTGCGCTATTTCTGGGATCGGGCGCAGGAGGGCGGGCGCAAAAGCTTCCGGCTGGACGAGTTAAACCCGGAGTATTTCCTGCCGAGAAAAAACGGTGTTCTTGTTCCGTATCTCGATCTTTTACAAAAGGACTTGGAGGATCGGCCGGAGAGCTAGGAGGAATGATATGAACAGAGAAGAAAGAAATTCCCTGATCGGGACAATGACGACGCTGTGTTATCTGGAAAAAGACGACAGCTATCTGATGCTGCATCGTGTCAAAAAAAGGAATGACGTCAATCAGGACAAATGGATCGGCGTCGGTGGACATGCACTTGCCTATGAAAGTCCGGAGGACTGCCTGCTTCGGGAAGTAAAGGAAGAAACCGGTCTGACACTGACCTCCTATCGATTTCGAGGAATCGTAACGTTTGCGTTAAAGGATGTGGAAACGCAGTACATGTGCCTGTATACAGCAGATGGCTGGGAGGGGACCCTGGATTATAACTGCCCGGAGGGTGATCTGGAATGGGTTTTGATCAAGGAGCTGGAAAGCTTAAATCTGTGGGAAGGTGACCGCGTATTTTTTAAGCTTTTGCAGGAAAACCGTCCGTTTTTTTCCCTGAAACTGGAATATGACAGCGACGAGCTGATAAAATGTGTGCTGGACGGCAAAGAACTTGAGTTGACAGCATTTTAAAAATCTGATATCCTATACAGGATTTTATATGCTAATACGGTAGCATGATAAAGTGCAAAGGAGATCCAACGATGAATAAATCCTTGCTTCATACACCGGAGGGTGTAAGGGATGTTTACGGAGAAGAATATGCGCGTAAGCTTTTTGTGGAGAAAAAGCTGCAGGATACGATCCATTTGTACGGGTATCAGGATATTCAGACCCCGACGTTTGAATTTTTTGATGTTTACAGTAAGGAGATCGGCACGACGCCCTCTTCTCAGCTGTATAAATTTTTCGATAAGGAAGGCAATACCCTGGCGCTTCGTCCGGACTTTACGCCCTCCTGTGCCAGATGCGCCGCAAAATATTTCATGGATGAGACCGCACCGCTTCGTTTTACCTACAGCGGAAGCACGTTTACGAATACGTCGAACCTGCAGGGCAAATTAAAAGAAGTGACCCAGATGGGCGCGGAGCTGATGCTGGAGCCATCTGTGGAGGCAGATGCCGAGATGATCAGCCTTGTTGTCGAAGCATTGAAAAACTGCGGCCTGACCGATCTGCAGATCACAGTCGGCGAGGTGGAATATTTTAAGGGGATCTGCGCACAGGCAGGCTTAAACGAAGAAGTGGAATTGAAGCTGCGCGACTTTATTTCCGCCAAGAACTATTTCGGTGCCCAGGAACTTTTAGAGGAACAAAGAGTGCGCAAGGATTATGCACAGGTGCTTTTGGGGCTTGCGGATCTTGTCAAAGGGACACAGGATCTGGAAAGTGCGAAAATGCAGGTGGATAACGAGCGTTCCCTGCAGGCGATTGAACGTCTGGAGGCACTTTATGAGGTGCTCAAAAAATACGGAACAGAAAGATATGTCTCCTTTGATCTCGGGCTGTTAAATCAGTACAATTATTATACCGGTGTGATCTTTAAGGGGTATACCTATGGTGTCGGAGATGCCATCGTAACAGGCGGACGCTATGATAAGCTGCTTTCCTATTTTGGAAAAAATGCACCTGCCATCGGATTTGTCGTCGTTGTGGATGATGTTCTGGAAGCCCTTTCGAGACAAAACAAAAAGCCCCATACCGGTCTGGATGGCTGCCTTTTGTTTTATACGCCGGACAGCTACGATGCAGCACTGAAAAAGGCAAATCAGCTGCGGCTTTCAGGTGTTTCTGCAGAGCTGATCCCTGTTTCCTGTAAGCAGGACTGCAGGCGGGCAGATTTGAGAGGAAGACTGCGCAGAGAGGCGATGCTCATTCATGCAGACGGAAGCTGCGAGCAGTTGAAATCATAGAGTGCACGATGTTAGAACACCAAATAGGGGACATAAAAATGGCAGAAGATAGATACCTGACCTTCGCTTCAACAGTTATAAAACTATATGAAGATTCCGAGTACAACATTTGGGTCGGCTCCTTTATTAACGGTATGGGAAAGCTGAACAAACAGACAGGATTATGCGATTACCAGTACAAACTGGTAGATAAGAACAACAACTATATACAACGTGTATATGATTTCGCAGAAGATAAAAACAAGCGTCTTTGGATTGCGACAATGGGATTCGGTTTGTTCTACTATGACCTGAAAACGAAAGAATTTACATCCGTACAATCTCGGACATCTCTAATCAACGAATGGATAGATTGCCTGCACTATTCCGATGATAATAAGCTGTATGTCGGAACTTATGACGGCGTCAACTGTATAGACCTTGACAGTCCTGATTTTCAAAGTCATAAGATACTCTCACAAAATGTTATTTATTCAATCTTTGAAGATGCCGACGGAGTTGTCTGGTTGGGCAGTTCCGAAGCCGGCCTGCGCCAGATCAGCGGCACGGGCGGCCAGCTCGACTTTCTCACGGGCGCGGCCATGGCCCGCGGCGGCAAGGCGTTCATCTGCATGACGTCCACATTCACGGACAAGCAGGGCGTGCGCCACTCGCGCATCCTGCCGCACTTCGGCGGCGATATCGTCACGTCTCCGCGCTCGCAGGCGTATTATCTGGCCACGGAGTACGGCGTGGTCAACCTCGCCGGGCGCAGCACGTGGGAGCGCGCCGAGGCGCTCGTGTCCATCGCGCATCCGGATTTCCGCGAGCAGCTCATTGCGGCTGCCGAGTCGCAGAAGATCTGGCGGCGGAGCGCCAGGCGCTAAGCGCGCGCTAAAATCCGGCGCCGGATACAGATTTCACTTGTTTTCCCGCGCGCCATCGCATACAATGGAGACCGATAAGGGAGTAATTGGCGCGAACCTTCGCGCGGCCCAGCCAACAACCGATCCGTAGGATCTGGCCCGGTCTGAAATGATGAGACTTATCTGCCGAGAGGCAGATAAGTCTTTTTTTCATTTCCGGGGAAACTATATCGGAATCTGAAGGAGGACAAAGCCATGGAATACTACCGGCAGCCACCATCGGACACCCTGCACGCACTCGACAGCACGCCCGACGGTCTCACACCGGCGCAAGCCGCCGCGCGCCTTGCGCGCGACGGGCGCAATGTGCTCACCGAACCGCCGAAACCATCGCTCGTGAAGCGCTTTTTCCAGCAGCTGGCCGACCCAATGATCCTCGTGCTGCTTGCGGCGGCGCTGATCTCGGCCATCACGAGCGCGTATGCGCACGAGAGCTTTGCCGATGTGATCATCATTCTCATCGTCGTCATCATCAACGCGGTGCTCGGCGTGTACCAGGAGAGCAAGGCCGAGCAGGCCATTGCCGCCCTGAAGGAACTGAGCGCCGCGCACAGCCGCGTCCTGCGCGGCGGGAAGCTCGTCACCGTCCCCAGCGAGGAACTGGTCGTCGGCGACGTGCTCGTGCTTGAGGCGGGCGACGCCGTTCCGGCCGATGCGCGTGTGCTCGAGAGCGCGAGCCTGCGCGCCGAGGAGGCCGCCCTGACCGGCGAGAGCGTGCCGGTGACAAAATCGCCCGACGCGCTCACGGCCGCCGGTGACATCGGTCTCGGCGACCGCAGCAACATGCTCTATCTCGGCAGCAGCATCGTCTACGGACGCGGCCGCGCCGTCGTCACAGAGACCGGCATGCAGACGCAGATGGGCCATATCGCCGACGCGCTCACGCAGACAAAGGAGAATAAGACGCCCCTGCAGCTGCGCCTGACGCAGCTGAGCCGCATCCTGACATGGCTCGTGCTGGGCATCTGCGCGGTCGTGTTCGCGGTCGGCGTGCTGCGCGCCGGGACCATCAACGGCCGCGTCGTGCTCGACACGTTCCTGATCGCCGTCAGTCTCGCGGTCGCGGCCATTCCGGAGGGGCTGGCCGCGGTCGTGACGATCGTGCTGTCCATCGGCGTGACGAACATGAGCCGCCGTGGCGCGGTCATCCGCCGGCTCACGGCCGTGGAGACGCTCGGCTGTGCGCAGGTCATCTGTTCGGATAAGACCGGCACGCTCACGCAAAACCGCATGACTGTGACGGAGTGCGCGGGCAGCGACGAACACCTGCTCGCCACGGCCATGGCCCTGTGCGTGGACGCGGTGCATGACCCGGAGACGGACACCGTGACCGGTGAGCCGACCGAGGCCGCGCTCGTGCGCTGGGCGGTCGCGCAGGGCCTGTCGCCGAGCGCGCTGCGCGCGCAGTATCCGCGCGTGGCCGAGGCGCCGTTTGACAGCGAACGAAAGATGATGAGCACCCTGCACGCCGATGGCAGTTCCGTCGTGCAGTATACCAAGGGCGCGCCCGACGTGCTGCTGCCGCTGTGCGACCGGATCTGGATCGACGGTCGCGCCGAGCCCATGACGGACGCGCACCGCGCCGAGATCGCGGCGCGCAATCACGCCATGACCGGCAGTGCCCTGCGCGTGCTGGCGGCGGCCATGCGCACGTATGACGCGCTGCCGGGCGACACGTCGCCCGCGGCGCTCGAGCAGCACCTGTGCTTTCTCGGCCTCACGGGCATGATCGACCCGGTGCGCCCCGAGGTCGTGGACGCCATCCGTGCCTGCCGCAGCGCCGGCATCCGGCCCGTCATGATCACCGGCGACCACGTGGACACCGCCAAGGCGATCGCCAGGGAGCTCGGCCTGCTCGGCCCGGGCGACGAGGCCGTCACCGGCACGGAGCTGAGCGCCATGGACGATGAGACATTTTCCAGCCGCCTGCGGCACATCAGCGTCTACGCCCGCGTGCAGCCCGAGCACAAGACTCACATCGTCCGGGCCTGGCGGAATGCCGGCTTTGTCACCGCCATGACCGGCGACGGCGTCAACGACGCGCCGAGCATCCGCGCGGCGGACATCGGCATCGGCATGGGCATTACCGGCACGGACGTGACGAAAAACGTGGCCGACATGGTGCTCGCCGACGATAATTTTGCCACCATCGTCGGCGCGGTCGAAGAGGGCCGCCGCATTTACGACAACATCCAGCGTGCGATCAAGTTCCTGCTCGGCTCGAACATGAGCGAGGTGCTGAGCATTTTCACCGCGACGATGCTCGGCTTCACGATCCTTGAGCCGGTGCACCTGCTGTGGATCAATCTCCTGACCGACTGCTTCCCGGCGCTCGCGCTCGGCATGGAGCGCGCGGAGCCGAACGTCATGTCCCGCCCGCCGCGAAGCGCGCGAGAGAGTATTTTCGCCCACGGTGTCGGCTTCGACTGCGTATATCAGGGCGTGATGTGCGCGGTGCTGACGCTGGCGGCGTTCTTCATTGGTCACTACATGGAGTACGGCGTCTGGACGCTCACGAACTCGCCCGACGGCACGACCATGGCGTTTCTGACCCTGAGCATGGCGGAAATTTTCCACAGCTTCAATATGCGCGCACACCGGGCGAGCATCTTCACGCTCCGCACACCCAACTGGACGCTCGTCGGCGCGGCCGCGGCGAGTCTTGCGCTCACGACGCTGTGCATCTATGTGCCGTTTCTGGCCGATGCGTTTGATTTCACGGCCATCTCCGCCGCCGAGTACGCCGTGGCCATGGGGCTCGCGGTTTTGGTCATCCCGGTCGTGGAGCTTGTCAAGTGTGTGCAGCGCGCGGTGGAAAAGCGCGCGGGGCGCGCATGATTTCTGCCGCGCCGGCGCACACTAACCCCGATTTCAACGAGAGGAGATGGGTGCTGTGCGCCAGGCGCTGCCGATTCCCCAGCGCGTGATGGCAGTGGTGCTGTCCGTACTGTTCGTGTTCTGCCCGTTCGCGGCCCATGCCGCCGGGGAGAGCGACCCTGCGGCCAATCCCGTGCTGCTGCCGATCATCATGTATCACGAAGTGAAGCCCAACAAATCCGGCAAGGATGCCATCCAGCCGTGGGAGTTCGAGGCAGACCTGAAATGGCTGGCCGACAACGGCTACACGACGATCGTCATGGCCGACCTCATCGCCTATGTCCGCGACGGCACGCCGCTGCCGGAAAAGCCCATCATCCTCAGCTTCGACGACGGATACTATAATAATTACGTCTATGTCCTGCCGCTGCTGCAGCAGTATTCGGCGCGCATCGTCCTCTCGCTCCTCGGGCGCAACACGGACGATTTCACCGAGTGGCCAAGTGAGAGCATCGACTACGCGCACGTCACGTGGGATCAGCTCAACGAAATGCTCGACACCGGCCTCGTTGAGGTGCAGAACCACTCGTATGACTTGCACGCTTACACATCCGAGCGGCACGGCTGCATGCAGAATCCGGGTGAGTCGGACGCGGCCTATACGCAGCTGCTGCGCGCGGACTTGCAGCGCCTGCACTGCTCCCAAAAACAAACGGATCTGGAAGCTTTTGTTCCATTATGGTGACTGGTGTGCGCCGGATATGGGCTACAAAGACTGGATGAAGCGTGGAAAATGGACCGGAACTGCCTGTCTTGCACATTCATCTGGAATTGTTTCGGAAATTGCCAGAATTCTGGGAGAAACAGAAGATGCAGAGAAATATATGAAACTAAGCCAGGAAACAGCCCAGGCTTACCGCAATATTCTGATGGATGAAAACTGCCATATTAAAGGTGGAGATTTTCAGACCGCGTTTGTTTTGCCCTTGTATTACAATATGCTGTCTGGAAATGACAAAAAGACAACGGCTGCAAATCTGGTAAATTTGATCCGTGATAACAATTACAATATAAAAACAGGATTTCCGGGAACGCCATATGTGCTTTTCGCCCTGGCAGATAACGGCTATCTGGAGGATGCATACAAAATGCTTCTTACAGATACCTGTCCATCCTGGCTCTATGAGGTGAAAGCAGGTGCGACAACTATGTGGGAACGGTGGGATGCACTCCGGGAGGATGGCAGCTGTAATCTGGGAGAGGACAACGGAAGCGGTGGAATGGTATCCTTCAACCATTATGCAAATGGCGCAGTGGGAGATTTCTTTTACAGGCGTATTCTGGGAATCGAAGCTGTCGAAGGCGGGTACAGAAGGTTTCGGATTGCCCCGCTGCCTGGTGGCGGTCTTGACTTTGCAAAAGGGGATGTGAATACTCCGTATGGATATATCCGATGCAGCTGGATTATAGAAGATGGAGGCTTTAAGCTGACAGCAGAGATTCCTGCCGGAACTCAGTGCGAGATCGTACTTCCGTCTGGCAGAAGTTTTACAGAAGGAAGCGGCAGTTATTGCTATGAGGAGAAGATAGGATGAAATTTTTTCAGGATAAAAAGAGCACACATAAATTTTCAGGCGTTTTCAGAAGCCGTATACAAGATGAGAATGTTACAATGCCGGAATTGGCACTGGGATATTTCCTTGGTCCATTTTGTGCACTGCTGGCAAATGCCATATTTGTATCATTCCTTAATCGTTTTTACACAGATATATTGGGAATGAAGGGGCTGTTTATTACAATGCTTCCTCTTGTGTCCACGGTTTTTGTGATCATTGGCAATCTGAAAATGGGAACCATGATCGATAAAACGCATACAAAAGCCGGAAAAGCAAGGCCATATCTGCTGATATCGGCACCGCTTATGCTGTTATCCATATTTTTGATCTTTTCTGTTCCGACAGGAAATGACTCAGGACAATTATGCTGGATCGCAATTTCCTATAATCTTTTCTTTGCTGTTGCATATCCTGCATATTTTGTGTATTTTCCAAATCTGGATGAGAAGGAAGAATGGAAGATCACGGCGACAAGCGATGAGCAGACGTATTTTGATCTGGAATATTATTTTGTGAAATATGAAAAACAGGTACAGTGAAGTCAAGTCGAACATACGTGAGACTTGGTATGCGATTTTGGTCAGCTTTGCTGACATTAGGGAGGTCTGATTTATGTACAGAGAACATACAAAAGTGGTAAAGATCGGCAACCGGGTGATCGGAGGCGGAAATCCGATCCTGATCCAGTCCATGACAAATACAAAAACAGAAGATGTGCGGGCAACTGTGGCACAGATCCAGGCTTTGACTGCAGCAGGGGCCCTCCGGGCACCGGCAAGACCATGCTGGCAAAGGCCGTGGCAGGTGAGTCCAACGTACCCTTCTTTTCCATCTCCGGCTCCGAGTTTGTGGAGATGTTTGTGGGCATGGGTGCCTCCAAGGTCCGGGACCTGTTCAAGCAGGCCAAGGAAAAGGCCCCCTGCATCGTGTTTATCGACGAGATCGACGCCATTGGCCAGAAGCGCAACAGCGGCAATCTGTGCGTAACAGTTCGCTATGCCAGCGTGGATATTTAGGCGAGCAAAAAATCTGAATTGATAAGGTTTGCAGAGTGCAGCAACGGGGCGGGTAATATAATATCCCTCGGAAGCACAAAAATGCTGTTCTATCGTTCCACTAACTCTTAATATTTCTTGTATTTGTACACATACAGCAGTATAATAAAAACGTCGGGGGTGAATGTGATGGGTGAAATTATTCAACGTTCAAAGTATGAAAAAGACTTCATCGAACGAACTTATTCAAGTATTGTTACAGATATATCCATTGCGTTTTCTGAGCTCGTAGCGAATTCTTGGGATGCTGGTGCAACAACGGTTTCTATTACGTTGCCTGAAAAAAGAGGCGATGAAATCGTTATTGAAGATAATGGAACAGGAATGACAGACGATGAGTTCCAACAAAGATGGATGGTTATTGCATATAATCGAGTAGCACATCAAGGGGAATATATTGAGTATATATCATCAAAGGGAAAGGCAAAAAGATTAGCATACGGCCGAAATGGCGTAGGGCGCCATGCAATGTTCTGTTTTAATGACCAGTATCAAGTAGAAACTTGGAGAGATGGAAAATGCAATAAATACTTAATTAGTATTGACGGTGGTGATTCTGCGTTTTCTGTACTTGAGCATAGTATATTTGACAAAGCTGGAAATGGTACTCGCTTAACTGTAAAAGCAATAAAAAAGCAGCCCACGAAAAGTGAAGTAATGCGTACTCTTAGATATCGTTTCCTTTTTGACCCGGAGTTTTCTGTTTTTGTAAATAATGAACAAATTGAATTTCAAACCAATATTGCTCCTACGGTTAGCAAAGAAATTTTGCTGAAATCAAAGGCTAAAATCAAGATTGACATTTACCAAATTCCGGATGGCGAAAAAACTACTGCTACTAATGGAATTGCATTTTGGACAGGTGCGAGATTAGTTGGAAATCCCTCTTGGAATATAGGTAATACACGAGTTGAAGATGCGCGCAGAAAATTTGCGCTACGCCATCTGATAGTTATAGAAGCCGACCACTTGATAGATGATGTGTTTTATGACTGGTCGCGTTTTAATAATACCGAAAAGGTAAACGAAGTTTTTTCTGCGGTAATACACTTCGTTAGAGAATTCCGTGGGGAATACTATAAAGGAAAAGTAGCAGAAGTTAGAAAGGATGTAATTAAAAATAATATTGATAGAATCGAAACCCTTTCAATACCTTCGTTATATGATTTGAAAAATTTTTTTGAAAATTATTTGGAACAAAAACCAGAAGTTGATACCGATGAATTGAATATTATTGTCAACGCTCTTATATCTGTTCTCCAATCAAGAAATGGATTGTCATTATTAGAGAAATTAGCTGAAATGGATGTTGACGATATAGATACCCTGAATAGATTTTTGGATGAATGGTCGGTAACTGACATAAAAGATGTGCTTGATGAAATTGATCGCAGGTTGAAAGTTATTAGTGCGATTGAGCAACTTTGTAGTGATTCCACGACTGATGAACTGCACGTTTTACACCCCCTTATCAGTCAAGCAAAATGGTTATTCGGAGTAGAATTTGATAATCCAAATTACACGTTTAACCGAACGCTTACTACAGTGCTACAAACTCTGCTAAAAGGTCAGCGCAACGAAAATGTTGATATTAATTGGTCTAAACGACCAGACTTAGCAATTGGAAGCGACTTTACTCTTAGTTCTACATGTACAGAAGAAGCTGATGAAAATGAAATATTTGTAATCAGCAAAGTGTTAATTATTGAACTAAAAAAGGGTGGCTTTACTATTGGACGAAAAGAAATGGGGCACATTCAGCATCATGGTCAGCATGTTTTTGATCTCGGTCATAAACTGTTCCGGTGC